>Ga0180009_10007595_pt1 | contig 11012 bp, 8 predicted proteins | sample OS_PC_MetaG_FD_123537 | JGI IMG/M metagenome (GOLD analysis project Ga0180009, IMG submission 123537) | Groundwater microbial communities from the Aspo Hard Rock Laboratory (HRL) deep subsurface site, Sweden - OS_PC_MetaG | ecosystem: Environmental > Aquatic > Deep subsurface > Groundwater...
AATAAGCCATTCTTAAGAAAGACAACCGGAATTCATTCATCCGGCAGATCAGACAACACGCTGCCATGACGGATATGCCGGTTACTGAGACGCGAAATCTCATACAGCGCATCAAAAATGAAGGGATGTTTCCTGGAATAGAAAGCCTGATTCCCATGATGTATCCGCAGCTGGATACATTTTTTAATTACATTCCGGATCAGACCCTCTTTGTAATGATTGAACCGGATCAAATCCATGAGGCCGCCGAAGATTATAAAGAACGCATGGAGCGGAATTATCTTTCCGCTTGCGAGGATGGGCGGTTATGTGTGGAACCCAGCTCGCTCTGTCTGGAATGGGATACGGCGAAAATCCTGCTTGAGGATCGGAAACCGCTTTCCATCAAATACTTCAATATCCCCGCATCCGGCCGATCAAAAGGCGATTCGGGCATTCACCATGATGTCTCCATCGAAGACAACTCCGCGGTCAGATCCGAACTGAAGCAGCAGCACCACCAAATGAATGTCTTTTCACCCGTAATCAACTGGATTTCCAAAAATAGGGATCAAGGAAACCGTATCATTACGGTGTGTCGAACCAAACTGCAGGCGGATCGATTCGTGGCTTTGGTAAAACCATACGGCGTGCGGACCCGAATCGCTCGTGGGTTTCATGCCGATGCCCCGGATCAAGAGACCCTGACCGTTTGTCTGGGTCGAATCAGCACCGGGTTTGTCTGGGGGGAAGAATCGCTAGCCGTCATCACGGAAGATGAGATTTTCGGTAGAAAACTTCGCCAGAAAAGAAGTGCCCGAAAGCATGTTCGAACCGATCTCCTTTCATTGGATGAATTGAAAAAGGAGGATCTGGTGGTCCACCTGGAGCATGGAATCGGACAATACCAGGGTTTGGTCAAACTCGATCTCGATGGTGTCACCAATGACTATCTATTGATCCTGTATAAAGGGGATGACAAGCTTTATCTTCCCATCGACCGCATGAACGTGATTCAGAAATATATCGGAGTGGACGGCCTGGCCCCGATTCTTGACAAGATGGGGGGCAAAGCATGGGATAAAGTTAAAAAACGGGTGAAACGATCGGCTGAAAAGATCGCCGGAGAGCTCTTAAACCTCTATGCAGACAGAAAGGTCCGAACCGGGATCGCGTTTGGAAAACCGGACAGCTATTTTCACGATTTTGAGGCGGCATTTCCCTATGAAGAAACCGAAGATCAAATCAAAGCCATAGATGATGTGCTCAGTGACATGGAAACGCCGAGCCCTATGGATAGGCTCATATGCGGTGATGTGGGCTACGGCAAAACAGAAGTGGCATTGCGAGCATCGTTTGTGACCATTTATAATGGAAAGCAGGCAGCCCTGCTGGTTCCTACAACGGTGCTTGCGGAACAGCATCTCCGGACTTTTACGGATCGATTTAAGGATTATCCGGTAATCGTCGCATGTCTGAGTCGGTTCCGATCTCCGCGGGTCCAACGGGAAATTGTAAATGATCTCAAAGCCGGCAAGATCGATATCATCATCGGAACCCACAGGATTCTTCAAAAGGATGTGGCATTCAAGGAACTCGGCCTGCTTATCATAGATGAAGAACAGCGCTTTGGGGTGCGGCATAAGGAAAGAATCAAGCAACTCCGCAGTATGGTGGATGTTCTGACCCTTACCGCAACGCCGATTCCGCGAACCCTTCACCTGTCTCTGTTGGGGATTAGAGACATTAGTGTCATTTCAACCCCACCGGAACACCGTCATCCCATATTAACATATGTTGCGGAGTTTGATGATGCGGTAATTGCCGAGGCGATTCGAAAGGAATTGGAACGCAAAGGGCAGATTTTCTTTGTCCACAATAACATTCATACCATATATGCCATGGCAACCCACCTGCAAAAGCTGGTGCCGGAGGTCAGGCTGGATGTGGCACATGGCCGCATGAAGGACACCGAACTGGAAAGGGTGATGATCCGGTTTTTTCAACAGGAGAGTGATATGCTTGTCTGCACCACAATCATAGAATCGGGCCTGGATATCCCTTCAGCCAACACCATCCTCGTGAATCGAGCAGACAGATTCGGATTGGCTCAAATTTACCAGCTGCGGGGGCGGGTAGGGCGCGCCGATGAGCAGGCGTATGCATACCTTTTTATACCGCGCAACAGCGCTTTGGGAATCGATGCCCAAAAACGCTTAAGGGTTTTGATGGAACACAGTGATCTTGGATCAGGCTTTCAGATTGCCATGAGTGATTTGAAGATTAGAGGGGGCGGAACTATTTTGGGATCAGATCAATCCGGGCATATCGCTGCCGTCGGGTACGACATGTTTCTTCAACTCATGGAGGAAGCGGTAACCCGGATGAAAGGCGAGCCCTTGGCTGAACCGCTGGAGCCTGAAATCCATATCCCGCTGTCCGCCTTTATTCCCGAATCCTACATTCCCGACATCGATCAACGTTTAGCCACCTATCGACGCCTGGCTAGAATGTCGGACAACAAAGAGATTTCTAGTCTTAAGGTTGAACTGGCCGATCGCTTCGGGCCGTTGCCGGTGGAAACGAAAAACCTCCTGCTTAAAATCATGCTGAGAGTCTTATCCAAGAAATGCGGGGCACGAAGGTTAGACATGGCAGACGGCCACCTCCGTTTAGAGCTATCGGCCAGCCATCAAATCAACCCGAACGGTGTCGTGGAGTTGATCCAATCCGATCCGAATCGATACGCATTGACACCGGATCATGTTCTCATGGCAAGTCTCTTTCGAAAAAGGACAAACGGGCAATTGAAAGAAGCCAAAAACATCTTGAAAGAAATTGCACAACGTGTTAACGCCTGAACTGCTCTGTGCTCGGTGGCGGTAGTCGCTGAAAATATAATATAATTATCTAGTTATGTGATCTTGATACAAAGACTGATAATAAGGGAGTTGCAGGGAGCCTTGAATTGAGGTTAAAAGCCCCTCAAAGGATTAGCCTTCATTTTGGGTTATTGATCCGTATCTCTTTAGGGATCTATCAATGGGTAAGTTTGGAAGCGAATGACAAACTGCTGCTCAAAATTTTTTGTTCTCTGTTATTTCGGGGTGTCGATCCTGATGGGATGGGGTTGTACCGGATCGAGTCCGGAAAATGAGAATAATTATCTGATCCGGGTGGGGGGGCACGTATTAACGACACTCGATTTCAAAACCGCGTTTGAAATTGCGAAAAGCGCCTATCCGCATAATGAGATGCAAGCTCCGTCGGCGTTTAAAGAAGCCCAGTCGAGACTGCTCAACCAGTTAACCGAAGAACTGATTCTCTTGGAAAGGGCCGATGAACTCGGTATTTTCATTACCGAATCGGAGATCGATGAGGCAGTGTCAAGAATCAAAAAAGATTATCCGGACGGCGTATTCGAAGAGACCTTACTTGAATACGCCGTGTCATACGAAGCGTGGAAGAAGAGATTAAAAATCCGGTTACTCATGGAGAAGGTAGTGGAAGAAGAACTGAAGGATCATATATCCATCACCGCCGAGGATATTCTTTCCTATTATGAGACACACTACCGATTAAAACCCCAAACAGAGAAGGATACCGAAAATATCAATGCAGTCATCGTAGAGCAGTTACGGAGGAAAAAAGCGGAAGATGCATATCGTGCATGGATAAAAAAACTTCATGATCGATATTCCATTCAATTAAATACGAAGCAGTGGGAAAGCGTTGTCGGTTCATAAACATTGACAGTCGAAATGGAATATTGACCCCATGAAGTGCTGGACGGTTGAGATATGAGAATTAAAAAAATATTAATTTGCATTACATGGTTTACGGTTTCCTTGTGGTATCTTCCCCCACTTGCCGTCGGAGCTCATCTGCTTGAGCGGATAGCGGCTGTGGTAAATGATGATATTATTACACTTTCTGAACTCAACACCGCACTGACACCTTTTGCTGAAAAGATAAAATCGAGCGGATACACTGCAGACAAAGAGCGAGAGGTGCTATATACCGTTCGAGAACAAGTGTTGAACCAACTCGTTGACGAAACACTGACGAAGCAGGAAATCAAACGGGCAAACATAAACGTCAGTAATATGGAAGTCGATGCCATGATTGAACGCATAAAAGAAGTCAGGTTTTATACGGATGAAGAATTCCGGGTGGCATTGAAACAACAGGGTTTTACCGTGGCGGACTACCGAACCCGGCTGAAAGAACAGATTATGAGATCCAAACTGGTCAACCAGGAGGTAAAATCTAAGATCATAATTACTCAAGATGATATTAAGACATACTACGACAGTCATACCGATGCCTATACGGGAGAGAGGAAGTATCATCTCAGGAACATTATAATGGTTGTACCCGCTTTGGCAGGCGCCATTGAAAAAAATGAGATTCACAAGAAGATGGAGACCGTTATGGCGAAATTGAAGGCCGGTGCATCCTTTGACTCCTTGGCCCGGGAGTACTCTCAGTCACCCCTATCGAAGGAAGGTGGAAATTTGGGTACATTTAATGCGGGGTCTCTCTCTCCTCAGATTCAATCTGCCCTGCAAAATCTCAAAAAGGGGGAATATTCACCGATACTCGATACGGATCAGGGGCTTCAAATCTTCTATGTGGAAAATATTTTAAACGACAAAGGAAGAACGCTTGAGGAAGCAGCAGGTGAAATTCGGGAAGCATTGTATAAAGAGATCGTTGACCGTGAATTTGAAAAATGGCTTCAGGGGTTGAGAAAAAGATCCCATATTAAGATTATAAAATAACATATCTTGGTTATGCAGTTTGCTTGGGCAACCATTTGTTCGGGTATGAAATATATGTTGAGGCAACGTCAAGGTTATGGTGGGTGTCAGGTGTCAGGGAGCACCGTTGCTTGAGACCTGAACACTGAAACCTGTCACCTGAACCCTTTTGAAGATACATTAACGGGTTTTTATGAACAGCCATCAGATAGATAATCAGCAATCGTTTTCTTTCGGGAGATATCTCAAAAGTGTAAGGGTTGAAAAAGGGATTTCGTTACAAACGGTTGCTAAAGAAACACGGATCGGATTGAATACGCTTCTTTTGATTGAAAATGAAGATATTGGCAAACTGCCGGCAGAAGTTTTTACGAAGGGTTTTCTGCGCGCTTATGCCAAAGTGATTGGTGCTGACGGGGATGTCGCCATTCATCGATATTTGTCAGACAATCATGCGTATCAAGCAGCCGTGAAGCGCGAAAATGATCTGTTTAAATCCGGCGCCAGGTTTTGGCCACGATTCCTTTTGGCCTTCAGCCTTATGGGGTGCATCATCGCCCTGACCTTGTACTTTTTCAACGGTTTCCAATTTCACACAATGGGTACCCAGAAAGAAACACCGTTGACAATTCCCGAACATCAGGAGGCGCCAGCGGCAACGGAAAAAAGCAATCCGGAACCGGAAACCGATCAAAACCGTATGCTCCCCAAGCTTTTATTGAAGGTTGCAGCTGTAAAAGAGACGTGGATCAAAGTCCAAATCGACGGTCAAGATTCAAAAGAATATCAATTGAAAACCGGTGATCACTTGGAACTTGAGGCATCGTCCGGATTTAATCTCCTGATGGGTGATGCGAAAGGTGTGGAATTGACGCTGGATGACAAGCCGTTTAAGGTATCCGGAAAAGACGGACAGGTGGTAACCGTACAGATTCCCTGATCTCTTTTTCCCACGTCGGCAAAAGAAAAATGGATAAACGTCCGTGTATGTCTGTATGGGTCTGTGGCTAATTTATCGTGGACGATGTAATTGACATCTTTAGAATGGAAGCCACCGAAGACATGTTGAAAATGGCCGGTGCGGGTGAAGGGTATGTTGAAACCCAATCGGTTCTCAGGAGTACACGGATTCGGCTTCCCTGGCTTTTTGCCAGTTGTCTCGGCGGGATGGTTGCCCAGCTGAAATACAGCACCATTGAGTTAGCCATATCCGTGGGGCTGGGTCTCATCTGCTCAATGTCGGTTGCGGCATTGTTCGGGTCCATGATGCCTATGGTGTTTGCCAAAATCAACATCGATCCGGCAGTTGCCACGGGCCCCTTCGTCACAACCTCTATTGATATCATCAGTGTGCTTTTCTATTTTTTCATAGCCACCACCCTTCTTGGTCTATAGATCCATGCCGAGTTTAAACTCTCCTGCAATTATGCTGCGCCGAATGGATTATGGTGATTGGGATGTGATCGTTACATTTTTGAGTTTGAATATGGGCAAGGTTGCGGCAATTGCGAAATCGGCAAAGAAGAGCACCAGGCGGTTTGGCGGCGTGCTTGAGCTGTTTTCAGCATTGGATATCGTTATCGGCATCGGCCGGAAAAAAGGGTTGCCGGTGCTGCAGGAGGCATCCATCGTCCATCCGTTTTCAAAGATTCGGTCCGATATCTATAAAACAGCATATGCCAGTTATTGGGCGGAAGTCGTCAATGATTGGATGGAAGAGGGCGAAAGGGCAAAAGACGTATATGATCTGCTTTTTCATGCTCTCAACTCCCTCAATGACGGAGATGTCTCCCAAGAAGCGTTGAGCATTCTTTTTCAAATGAGATTTCTAATGATAACGGGGTTCACCCCTAATTTGGAATACTGTGTCATATGTCAACGAGAAGTAGACGATATGGATTCGAAGGACCTGGGATTTGATCTTTCAAAAGGCGGTCTTGTCTGTGGTCGTTGCGAATCCGGAAATTCCCGGCAGATTCGACTCCAGAAGGGAACGATAAAACAGTTACAGTGGATTAAACGGGGGGGGATCCGGCAGGCCAGCCGGATCCGGTTTGCACCGCAGGCCTTAACCGAAGGGAGTCGTCTTCTGGAGGCATTCGGGCCATATCACCTGGGGAAAAAACCGAGGAGCCTGACGTTTCTTCAGCAAATACGAAAATAGTGGAAATAATTCCCGGTCAACAAACGAAGAAGTCAAGATGCGGTTTCTTATTTTACTCACTTTGAATATATGATACGCATGACTCATGCCGCAAGCCCTGAGAAATATACTGAAAAACGAACCTGTGGAAGCCTCTGCACCATGCCGGATCGATATGGGGGGAACCCTCGATATCAGTTCGTTTTATTTTCCTCTCCGGCATTATCAGCCGTGCACCGTAAACATCGCATTGAATCTCAGAACCCATGTGAAGCTTTTGCCATACACCAGGGGAAGAATTAAGATATCCTCCCGTGGTTTCAAGAGTGCGGAATACCCCCTTGAGAACGTACCCATGACCCACCCGCTCGGTTTGATGTTTGCCGTTGTTTCATATTTCGGTGAGGACGGAATCGAGGTCATTGTAAATTCAACCTCACCCCCCCAAAGCGGGCTTGGCGGCTCCTCTGCAGCGGCAGTCGCGCTCATTGGCGCTTATCTTAAAGGACTGCCTAAAGAGAAGATCAAGAAAAAAGATATTGCGTTACTGGCGCATGCCATTGAAGGCAGTGTTGCGGGCGTGCCCTGCGGAATACAGGATCAGCTTGCCGCCGCATATGGTGGGATTCATGCATGGCACTGGTTGGGCGATGGTGATGGGGTTTCTTTCCGCAAACGATCTATAGTCAAGAAGAGGGAGTACAAAAAATTTGAAAATCGCCTGCTTTTGGCTTACTGTGGCATTCCCCATGATTCCAAACAGGTGAATCAAAAATGGGTGAGTCAATTTATGGCCGGCCGCTTTCGCGATAAATGGATTGAGATCATAGACTGCACCAGAGCTTTTTCCGATGCATTGAGCAGAGGAGAGATTGGAGCGGCCGCAGACTGGATGAATCGAGAGACGGCCATACGAAAAAGAATGACTCCTGAAGTGTTAGACCCAGTGGGAAGGCAATTGGTCGCGTCGGCCACCAAAATCGGATGCGGCGCAAGGTTTACGGGAGCCGGCGGCGGCGGTTGTATATGGGCACTGGGAGAAAGCCGCGAGATCCATCGGCTGAAAGATCGCTGGGTGTCGATTCTTTCAAAACACCCGACTGCGAAGCTGCTCAACGTCGATATCGCTTCAGAAGGGTTAATGGTGAAATGATCGATACTCGAAACTGGATACTGGATGCTCGATACTGGATACTCAATAATTCGGTATTAATTTGTTATCTACAAAAGCCAAGTTGATATGTGATATAGGCGTTGAAGGTGAGCCGATTCGCGGATGTATGACTGTCTGAGTGCATTAGGGGGCGTTGCATCGAACAGCATGAATGCGCTGCAATAAGTCATAACTGCTTGTTATTTAGCTCGATGCATTGGCTAAGTCGATGCCCCGTTCGGTGTTACGCCCCCTTATGCGCGAGTTTCATATGTCTGCGAATCGGGTTGCCTTCAATGCCGAATCGGCTTCACTTGGGCTTAGGACAAAGGAACGGTTATGAATTTTCAAGACGTCATCTTATCATTGCAGCATTTCTGGGCGCGCAAAGGCTGCATCCTGGTTCAGCCCTATGATATGGAGGTGGGTGCGGGGACATTTCATCCTGCAACCACACTCAAGTCGTTGGGCCCGGAACCCTGGAACGTGGCTTATGTACAACCTTCTCGTCGACCCACAGACGGTCGATACGGCGAAAATCCGAATCGGCTTCAACACTACTATCAATTTCAAGTGATATTGAAGCCCTCTCCCATGAATGTGCAACAACAGTATTTGCAGAGTATCAAGGTGTTGGGAGTCGATCCTCTTGACCACGATATCCGTTTTGTTGAGGACGATTGGGAATCTCCGACACTGGGGGCTTCCGGTTTGGGCTGGGAAGTCTGGCTGGATGGTATGGAGATCACCCAATTCACGTATTTCCAGATGGCGGGCAGTATCGAACTGAGCCCCATATCCGTTGAGATTACCTATGGGCTTGAAAGAATCACCATGTATCTTCAGGGTGTCGATAACGTATATGATCTGAAATGGAATGATTCGATCACCTACGGCGATGTTCACCATCGGCAGGAAGTGGAGCAATCGACCTATAACTTTGAGAAAGCCGATATCGATACGTTGTTCAACCTATTCAATGCATACGAGACGGAGTCCAAACGGATTATTGGGGAGTCACTGGTTGCTCCGGCATACGAATACTGCTTGAAGTGTTCCCATGCCTTTAATCTGCTCGATGCCCGGGGGGCAATCAGCGTGACCGAGCGAACCGGCTACATCGCAAGGATAAGAAACCTGGCCAGGGCATGTGCAGAAGCCTATCTCAACCAGCGGGAAGAGATGGGGTATCCGTTATTAAAACAAAAAAAAGATACGAGGTAAGTGGTTAGAGGTCGGGGAATAGATTGAAATTATTGAGGTGATAATGGGAAAATTACTGCTGGAAATTCGAACCGAAGAGATCCCTGCAGGTTACATTGAGCTGGCCTTGGATGCGTTATCTTCGTTTTTGCTGAAGAGACTGAATGACAAACGGGTCAGTCACGGAAACGCTACAACTTACGGAACTCCTCGACGGCTGGCCGTAGAAATCGAGGGTGTCGCACAAAAGCAGACGCCGGTAACTGTTGAAGTGATGGGACCGCCCCAACGATTGGGGTTTGATGAAGACGGCAGCCCTACTTTAGCCGCTCGAAAATTTGCTGAAAAAGTCGGCTTGCCGCTGGGCAAGATAAAAATCAAAGATACCCGGAAGGGGTGTTATTTATATGCAGAGAAAACCGAGAAAGGTCTTTCCACCAAAACACTTCTAAAAGAAATGTTACCCGAAGCGATAATGGCCGTGCCGTTTCCGAAAACCATGCGGTGGGCGGATCTGCATATTCAATTTGCAAGACCCATTCAATCCATTCTCGCCCTTTTGGGAAAAGATGTTATCTCTTTTCGTCTAGAGAATTTGAAAAGCGGTCGGTTCACCTATGGTCATTCATTTATGGCGCCGGGGCGCATCAAAATATCAACACCGGAGGAGTATAGCGGAAAACTCCGGTCCGCTTACGTCCTGGCGGACATCCAAGAGAGAAAGCAGCGGGTTGAAAAGGAGATCGAAAAAGCCGTCACCTCAGTCGGTGGAGATGTTTTACCGGACGGTGAACTGATGGATATCGTTAAGAACCTGATCGAATATCCTGCGGTGGTTACCGGCCGGTTCGATGACGACTTCCTCGAACTTCCCAGAGAGATACTGATTACCGCCATGCGAGAACATCAGAAGTACTTCGCCGTCATCGATCGGAACAATAACCTGATGCCGTACTTCATCGCTGTAAATAATACGCAGGCAAAAGATATGGAACTGGTTGCCAGGGGCCATGAACGGGTGCTTCGGGCGCGTCTGAAGGATGCCCAGTTCTTTTATCAGTGCGATCTGCAGGATTCTGTCGAAAAATGGCTGGAGAAACTTAATGGCGTTTTATTTCAAGCTCAACTCGGTTCCATGGCAGCGAAGGTGGAACGGATCCGGCAGTTGACCGGATATCTGGCCGATCGGGCAGGCATTGATGCCGATACGAAACTCCAGGCCCTTAGGGCGGCGGAACTGAGCAAGACGGATCTTGTCAGCCAAGTGGTGGGCGAATTTCCCAAACTTCAAGGGATCATGGGAAGAGTGTATGCATCGGTTAAAGGCGAGGGCGAAGCTGTAGCCGCCGCCATTGAGGAACATTACCGCCCCACCTATTCCGGTGGAGCGCTCCCGGAAACCGATGCCGGCGCTTTGCTTGCTATTTCCGATAAGCTGGATACCATATGCGGATGCTTCAACATCGGCCTGATCCCGACCGGGACGTCGGATCCTTATGCATTGCGCCGGCAAGGCATCGGGGTGGTTCAAATCATGCTCGACAAACACTATACCTTTTCCTTGAGGGATGCCGTCAATCAGAGCCTTTCATATTACGGCGGTGAGCGCGCTCCCGACAACAATGATACAACCGATAAGGTCATGTCATTCATTCGGAGTCGTGTTGTTCAACTTTTAGCGGATGACGGATACCCGAAAGACGTGATATCGGCAGTGGTTGCGATTTCACTGGATCCTATTCCGAATGTCTGGAATCGGGTCGAGGCACTG
>Ga0180009_10007596_pt1 | contig 11012 bp, 13 predicted proteins | sample OS_PC_MetaG_FD_123537 | JGI IMG/M metagenome (GOLD analysis project Ga0180009, IMG submission 123537) | Groundwater microbial communities from the Aspo Hard Rock Laboratory (HRL) deep subsurface site, Sweden - OS_PC_MetaG | ecosystem: Environmental > Aquatic > Deep subsurface > Groundwater...
CTACCTGAAAGAACAGGGATTCCAGCCGGAACGCGTCCTCGACCTGAACTGCGGCATCGGACGTCACTCCATGGCGCTGGCGCAGCGTGGCATCCAGGTTCTGGGCACCGATATCTCGTCCCACTATATCCAAATCGCAGCCAGTAAAGCCCAGGAGGAGAAGCTGGCCGACCGGGCGAAATTCAAGGTGGCGGACATGCGTCAGATTGCTTCCAGCCTCCCCGATGAGCCGCCGTTTGATGGCATTATCTGCCTCTGGACTTCATTCGGCTTCTATGATGACAAAACCAACGAGAACATACTGCGCGACTGCCTCAAACTGGTGAAGCCTGGCGGCTTCTTCGCCCTGGATATTGTGAACAAGGACTGGTTCCTCCAGAACTATGAGGAAAAGGGGTTTTCACGAAATAACGACTGGATTGTTCTCGAGGAAAGAAGATTTGATACCGAGAAATCGCGGAATCACAATACCTGGCTCTATCTAAAACAAACCGGAGAGCTGACTTTTGAACTGGAGAAGATAATCGAGCTTGACCACCGTATCTGGAGCCTGCCTGAGCTTATCACGCTTTTCAACAACACCGGCTGGCAGTTTAAAGCTACTTACCCCGGATTTGCCACTGGATTTCACCAAGTAAAAGTTGCATCTCTATCCGCAGAAGCCAACATCCTGCAATCACCGATGCTTCTGGTCGTATCCCGTCGTCCTGAATGAAAAGAGGTTTTTACCAGTATGGCTGAAAAAGGCGCTATCTATATCGGCACGTCGGGCTGGTCTTATCCCAGAGGCGCCGGCACCTGGGCTGGCTACTTCTACCCTGCCGGCACCACCAATGAACTTGAATATTACAGCCAGTTCTTCAACACAGTGGAGATAAACAGCTCTTTCTACCGCCCGCCGAATCCGGGCTACGTTTATAACTGGGTACGCCGTACGCCGCGGGATTTCCTCTTCGCGGTGAAATTATGGCAGAAATTCACCCATCCCAAAATGTACGAGGCAGCCACCGGCGAGGCAGCGGTGATATCGCAGAGTGACGTCGACCTGTTCAACCACAGTCTGGAGCCGCTCTATAAAGCGGGGAAACTCGGGGCGCTGCTGGCCCAGTTCCCACCGAGCTTCAAGAATGGCCGTTACGGCCAGCAGATGCTCTCGGCCGTGATACGGACGTTCGGGCAGTACCGGCTTGCCGTTGAGCTACGACACCGAAGCTGGAGCGATGATGCGCACACCGCTGAACTGCTCAGGGAACATAATGTCGCCTGGGTGCAGATTGACGAGCCGAAGTTCCCGTCCTCCATCGCCGCCGATATTCCACCGACGGCTGACATGGCCTATTTCCGCTTTCATGGTCGCAACAAGGAAGCCTGGTGGACCGGTGATAGCGAGACGCGTTATAAATACCTGTATTCTCCGGAAGAGATAAAGGAGCTGGCAGATAAAATGAGGCCTGCCTTTGAGCAGGCCAGGCTCACCTTTGCCTTCTTCAACAATCACTGGCGTGGCTATGCGCCGCGCAATGCTGCTGATATGAAGAAGGAGTTGAAACTGCCGGTTCAGGAACTCCCAGTTCCGGAAAGGCTGCCTGATGAGGAGTAGTAGTAATACTGATATAATGGTTCAGAACCATGAAATTTCTTTCTCTTAAATCAAGGATAACGATGTCCCAGGCATTTGCCTGGGCTGCAATCGCCATAATACTTACTACAATATTCACAGACGGGGGCTTTCAGGTTTACTCCATTTATCAGAAAAGCATCGATTATGCTGATTTCTGCATTAACCTTATCAAACACTGGGTAATGAATTTAATAGGCTAGCCAGTGGTTATGCAGTTAGTTAACACAACTGGCAGCATCAAGAGCAAAAGGAGGCCTGGATGACCGAAGGTTACGATGTCTTGGTAAAGGTAATATCTCAACAAGGTCTCTGTGGCAGTGGCCATAAAGTAGGCGATGAGTGGGTTATCGGCGACAAGACCCCTGAGGGTATCTGTCTTTCTGCCTTTGATTCTCTCTTTTCTAATATTCGAGTATTGAAGTTTGGCGGGTCTTTCCCCTGGGAAAATAACCCTGACGTTGCCACAATCGCTTGCCCGGATGCCGAGAATCCGGTAGTCTTTGAACTAACCAGATTGCGGAAGTAATATCCCTCACCTTAATCACCAGCACGACTGATATGCAACGTAGAATGTCCAGAGAAGGCAAAACCATCAAGGTGATGATTGATATGTACTGTCGTAGTCATCACCGGGGTAGCAAGCTGTGCTCCGAATGTGGAGAGCTTTTAGACTATGCACTGGAGCGTCTTAATAAGTGCCCGTTCCAAGAGGGTAAAACGACATGCGTTAAGTGTCCCGTACACTGTTATAAGCCGGCTATGAGAGAAAAGGTTAGAGTCGTAATGAGGCATTCAGGCCCCCGTATGACTTATAGACATCCTATTCTGGCATTATTCCACTTCATTGATGGAGCGAGAAAAGAACCGGTTCATCCCGCACACAAATAGGAACTGAGGTTAAATAGACATGGCAGCGGGTGGATTCGAACCAGTGTCATGTTTATTTGTTTCGTCTAAATTCCTATAATCAGTACCAGCGGTACGATGAGTGCTATCAGTCCCGTGAATACCACCACGAAAAGAAAGAGGTTGTATCTCAGTGCGTAATTACTTAACAGAGACTCATCATAGTATCCTTCGACCCCCTGGTCTTTGTACATCTTCAGCAGTCCGTTTATCAATTTGATTCTGGTTTGTTTTCCTTTTAATAGTCCTACCTCTACAACAAAATTGACCGCGATGACAAGGCAGAAAAAGGTAAAGAACACAATCCAGGCAGTAGCATCTTTGTCTGAACCTTGCGCCACGGCTGAGTTTACGCCCAGAGCCAAAAGGTTCAGGAGAATCGCGGCGAGTATAAAGATGGTGTCGGTACGAGCATTTTGCTGTAGTTCGGTAATGATATGTTCATGAACACGCTCAATCATATTTTCCCCTCCTATCCGGAATATCGTCTTATAATGAATAATAATCCTGCGGCCTGTGAAATGCAATCGCGAAACATGAGAGTGGAGAATCAACAGAGATACGGGTATATGTTACTGGCATCACATGCATTATAATGAGCTGAAATCACAACAATACTTACGGCATTATCCAAGAACGAATTTGAATAGAATAAACTAACTGGCAGCGGGTGGATTCGAACCGCCGACCAAGGGCTTATGAGTCCCCTGCTCTTCCTCTGAGCTACGCTGCCAACAGAGTAGAATATAGCATCAATATAATTTAAATGTCAATTTCTCCTGATAACGTGGACACCGGTGGCTTTGAAGGCAGCGTAAACCTTTTTCCCCTTGGTTAAGCCCATCTCCTCGGCCGACCTTTTGGTCACCATTGCCACCAGAGGAAATCCGCATTGGAGCTCAACACGGGTCAGCGGCCCCATATTCACCAGCCAAGTAATCTCCCCTTCAAATGAGTTCCGGGCACTGCTGGAAATTCTGGAAAGAGCCAGCGTGATATCCTCCGGCCGGATACAGGCACACACGCCTTCGCCAATCGAATGGTCGGAAATCGCTTCGATGGACTTTCCCCCGCTTTCGATGGTGACAACCCTGTCTTCGCTGGACGCGATTACGCCATCGATGATGTTTTCCACACCGACAAACTCGGCCACCTCCTTATTGCGCGGCGAGGTGAAAACGTCCTTTGAGCTTCCAATTTGCAGGAGCTCCCCATTCATCAGCACTCCTATCCGGTCGGCAAGGCGCTGCCCCTGAGACAGGTCGTGCGTCGCCATGATGATGGTGGTGGCAAACCGCCGGATAATGCTGCTGATAAGTTCCTCGATTCGAGCTGCGGAAAGCGGGTCGAGATTGGCCGTTGGCTCATCCATCAACAGAACCTCCGGTTCAATGGCAATCGCTCTGGCGATGGCCACGCGCTGCACCTCTCCACCGGAAAGATTACGAGCATTCCGGTTACGGTAATCAGAAAGGCCAACGACATCAATAATCCGATTTACCTTTTCTTTGAGCTTGCTTCCCTTGACTCCCCGCCACCTCAGTGCATAGGCGATGTTATCGTAAACACTCAGGTTGAAGACCACCGGCTTCTGGAGGACAAACGCCATCCGTCGGCGCATGCCGAGTCGCACCGCGGCCGGTGCAGCGGTATTAACACCGTCGAAGTTTATTTTACCGGACGTTGGTTCATCTATCAGGTCTATCAGGCGTAAAAGCGTCGTTTTACCGGCGCCGGTAGGTCCAATCAGGGCAAAAACCTCCCCCTGTTCGATACTGAGATTGATATTCTTCAAGATATCCTGCTCGCCGTATCGCTGACTTAGATTTATTATCTCAATCAAAGCCATGGTTATCTCTGCTGCACTCGATTCAGGATGACGTTGATGATAAGGGCAATCGAAATCAGGATAATGCCCAGCGCAATCGACAGTTCCAGGTCACCTTTGGATGTTTCCAGGGAGATAGCCGTGGTGATTACCCGCGTGAAACCACGGATATTGCCGCCCACCATGAGGGCTATGCCCACCTCGGAGATAGCCCGGCCGAAGCCCATGATGATGGCCGCCATAACGGCGAACCTGGCCTCTCTCGTTACCGCAATCGCCGTCTGAAAACCGCTGGCGCCCAGCGACCGTGCCGTATCGATTATGCTCCGGTCCACACCGCTGAGCGCGGAAACGGTCAGGCCGAGCAATATCGGCGTGATGAGGAGCATCTGCCCCAGCACCATGACCGTTGGTGTGAACATCAGGCCAAGTCCACCCAGCGGCCCCGCCCGGGAAAACATAACGAAGACAAAGAGTCCCACCGCCACCGTGGGTACGCTGAAGAACGTCTGAGTCAGGCTTATCAGGAACCTTTTACCACGGAACTGGTGGAAATGAATGAGGCTCGCCAGAGGCACGCAGATGGCCGATGCGAGCAGAGCAGAGGTCACCGAGATTCCCAGCGACCTCCCGGCTATCTCCATCACCTCCGGATCAAGCGTGACGATCAGTTCTACGGCCTTTATCAGGCCATGCCACAGTTCAACCATCAGACCAAATTTTACTTCTGGGCACAGGCTTTATATTTGCCTGTGCAGATGATTTTATCGCCGCAACTGGGGCAGAATTTCCAGTCCGACCTGATTTCGTAACCGCACTTTTTGCATTTTACTACCGTAGCGATGAGTGGCATTTTATCCCTCCACAGCAATTTTTAATTTGTGGGTTCGGCGCCGGCGCAGGGAATAAAGAGCTGCATGCCGTACTCCTCAACGCCGTACTCGCCGATTAGCTCCTGTATTTCAGGGGAAGTAAGAAAACCGACCAGGTTATTGGCCATGTCGATTTTCACGCCCTTTACCTTCTCCGGATTGACGGCTATCGCGGAATAGACATTGAGCAGGATGTCACCTTTGTCCACGATGGGCACAAGGTCCAGTTTCCCCTTGTAGGCCAGATAGGTACCGATATCGGTCAGGGTATAGGCCTGCTTCTCGCTGGCCATCATCAACGTTGGCCCCATCCCGGTCCCCGCCTCGATGTACCAGGCACCCGCCTGCTGAACCGCCTCATATTCATACCCGGTTTTTTCCCAGATGCTCTTTTCCTTGGCATGGGTGCCGGAATCATCCCCCCGTGATACAAAGTTGCCGCTCCCGGTCTCCATAAGCTTCTTGAAGGCTTCCTCAGGATTCATACCCTTGATGCCGGCCGGGTCGTCGGACGGCCCTACAACGAGGAAATAATTATAGGCAAAGGGCACCCTCTCCACCCCGTAACCTTCGGCGATGAATTCCTCTTCACGTGCTCTGGAATGGACGGCTACTATGTCCACATCACCTCTCCGGCCGTACTCCAGCGCCTTGCCGGTGCCGGCGTACATGACGTCCAGTTCCACGCCGTGCTGCGCCTCGAACATCGGCTCCAGGTATCCCCAGAGGCCGGTATCATAGAGACTGGTAGTGGTCGCCACCCTTATCCTTTGCTTGGGTGGCAGCGGCGCCGCCTCGCTGGACCTGGCGCAGCCAACGCCTCCCATTGCTGAGATGGCGACTATCAACAGCATAACAGTAATACTTATTACTTTAAACTGCGTTTTATAATTTAACTGCAAAACTGTGCACCTCCTGAATGATTCTGCCACGCATGTTTCTTAGGTTAAGGCGGCGCACGGATAAGATAAAAAGGCTGGAAAGTAAAAGATAAATTGGGAACTTAGGGTGAGTGATGAAGCTATAAAATAATTCCAGAAACAAAATAATCTCTCCTTTCCAAATACGGGAGGCACCGCCGTTTCCAGTGATACCCTATCGGCCGGTCTCCCTAGGCTAACGCCCTTAGGAGAACAGGCTCGGAGAAAGAAAACCTATATTCTTTTCTGGCGGTGATTATAGCATAACCTCAGGAATAACTGCAACAACTGTTGATGGATGCAGTCTTGACGCTACATCCCGCTTCTGTTAAAATCGGCACGAAGTAAAAACCCCTTGAGGTAAAACAGCCTCCATATTGAGAAGCACTCGCCTGAAGGGAGGTAATGTTTTGATTCAGCAATCAGCTCACCATAAACCTGCGCATCAAAAGTTACCCGCAAATAAAGGCAAGGAGGTTTGAGGTGGCTATCGACTATCAGAAAGAAGGCAAAATTGCTATCTTCACCATCAACCGCCCCGATGCTTTGAACTCGATCAATGTGCAGGCGTTCAGAGAACTGCACGAGGCAATGGTCGATTTCCGGGATGACGATGGACTGTGGGTGGGCATAATCACCGGTGCCGGGGACCGCGCGTTCTGCGCCGGCGCCGATATCAAAGATATGCTGCCCTTCATGAAGGAAAGCCTACAACAGCGCCTAGGGGCGCTGCCGGATACACCCATGCGCGGGCTTGACCTCTGGAAGCCGCTTATCGCTGCCATTAATGGCATGGCACTGGGTGGCGGCCTGGAAATTGCACTGGCCTGCGATTTACGCATCGCATCGGAAAAAGCACGTTTTGGCTCGCCCGAAGTGAACCTGGGGCTCATACCGGGCTGGGGAGCTACTCAACGACTTCCCAGAATGATTCCTCCATGTAAGGCCGCCGAACTTCTGCTTATGGGCAAACAGATTGACGCTCAGGAAGCATACCGCATCGGTCTGGTCAACACGGTTGTTCCGCCGGAGACGGTGATGCCCACGGCACGGGAATGGGCGGAGACAATCTGCCAAGCCGGACCTCTGGCGGTCCGGGCGGCCAAGGAGGCGATGATCAGAGGCAGCAGCCTCACGCTTGAAGACGGCCTGCGACTGGAAAACGCGCTGGAAGCCTGCGTGATGAGCACGGAAGATTTCACCGAAGGGACGACCGCCTTCGTGGAAAAGAGAAAGCCTGACTTCAAAGCCAAATAAAACTGGAGGGACGGAGCGCTATGGAAATCAAGCAAGTTGGTGTCGTCGGCTGCGGGCAGATGGGTGGTGGTATTGCACAGGTAAGCGCCCAGTCCGGCTACCAGGTGACTGTCTCTGAGATAAATGAGGAGCTGTTAAACAAGGGGCTGGCCGCAATCAATTCGTCACTGGCCAAAGCGGTGGAGAAGGAGAGAATCACACCGCAGGATAAAGAGGCTACCGTCTCCCGTATCAAAGGCACCACCAGTATGAAGGACTTAAGCAGCTGCGACCTCGTCATCGAGGCAGCGATTGAAAACCTGGAATTGAAAAAGAAGATATTCGCCGAACTGGACTCGGTCTGCCCCAAACACGCCATCCTGGCCACCAACACATCGTGCCTTTCCATCATTGAAATGGCCATGACCACCAGCAGGCCGGACAAAGTGCTTGGAATGCACTTTTTCAATCCACCGCCTTTAATGAAACTGCTGGAGGTAGGCAGGACAGTTGCCACCAGTGAGGAGACTCTGGAAATCATCCGGAATTTCGGGCGGTCGCTGGGGAAGACCGTTATCACCGCTCCGGACTCACCCGGCTTTATCGTCAACCGCCTGATGGTTCCCCAGGTAATGAACGCCATCCGGATGCTGGAAGCAGGGGTGGCCAGCAAAGAAGACATCGACAATGGCATGATGCTTGGTTTAAATCACCCCATAGGCCCGCTGGCCGTGGCAGACCTGGTAGGCCTGGACACGTTTTACTATATCGCCAGCGCCATGTACGATAAATTCAAGGACCCTCAGTTTGCTCCCCCAGTCCTGCTGGAGAAGATGGTTACCGCAGGGTGGCTCGGGCGTAAAACAGGCAAGGGTTTTTACGATTACAAGTAGAACTTCCGACGAGCGTGTCGAGACAAGGAGAAAAAGACATATGACCATTGACGGAAAAGTGGCCCTGGTTACCGGCGGCTCTGGTGGACTGGGCAGCGTGCACTGTTTGACCCTGGCCAAAGTCGGCTGCCACGTGGCCGTTGCCGGGTACACTCACATGGGTAAGGCCGAGGCTGTAGCCGAACAAATTCAAAATCTGGGCAGAAACGCCACTGCCATCAAGATGGACGTGTCGGAACTGGATGATGTGCAGCGGGGGGTAAAGCAGATAGAAGAAGCACTCGGTCCTGTCGAAATCCTGGTCAACAACGCTGCTTCCGGTATCGTGCGCGCGGCTACCATTATCAATACCGAGAAGAAAGACTGGGACCGCGACCTGTCGGTCAACCTGACCGGCGCTTTCAACACCATCAAATGCTGCATGCCGGGCATGGTGGAGCGCGGCTGGGGTCGCATTATCAATATTTCTTCTATCTCCGGCACCCAGGGGGGTATGGGACAGTGCAGCTATGCCGCCACCAAGGCGGGTCTCATCGGCCTTATGAGGACGGCGGCACTGGAGGGCGCCAGAAAGGGTGTTACCTGCAACGCGCTGGTACTGGGCGTCTTCGACGCCGGTGGCTTTCATGAGGTTACTCCGGAGTTTCAGGAGCGCATCATCAAGCGCATGGCGATGCGCCGGATGGGTGACCCGCAGGAGGTGAGCAACGTCCTCGCTTTCCTGGCTTCGGAAGAATCGAGCTTCATTACCGGAGAGACCATTGAAGTAAGCGGCGGCGCCAATCTGTTCACCTTCTAATATATTATGGTAGAATAAATCGTGTCTATAACATACTCCTGAAAATCCAGGAGAGGATATCGCTATGGCAATTCGAGAGGTCGAGGTCAAAGAAAAAGGCAAAGGATTAAATATTGAATCGGTCGAATGGAATGGTCTGACCTGGTTCGATATTGAAAAGCCCACCGAGCGGGATACCGAATACCTGGCGCAGAATTTCCCCTTCCACCCCCTCGACCTTGATGACTGCCTCAGCCGCATCCAGCGGCCCAAAATAGATGAGTACCGGGATTACCTGTTTCTGGTGCTGCACTTCCCGGTATTCAACAAAGATGCCAGACTGACCACGCCCAGCCAGGTCTCCGTGTTTATCGGTGCCAATTACCTGATTACGCTGCATAAAGGCGACCTCAAGCCACTGGTGAAACTGTTCCGGGAGTGCCAGCTTGAGGAGGAGGCACGACAGGAAAACTTCAGCCAGGGGTCGGGGTACCTGCTCTATCGTATCATTGACCGGCTCATTGACTACTGTATTCCGATTCTAAATCGGATAAGCGCTAATATTGAAGAAACCGAAGACAATGTCTTCGCCAGCAAACGAATACCGCGGGCCATCGAGGATATTTCCGTCCTGAGGCGCGATGTTATCTCCTTCCGCCGCATCATCTGGCCGATGAGGGCGGTCATCGCTACACTGGAACCGAAGATACGGCGGTTCACCAAGATGGACCTGGCCGTCTACTTCGGCGACACGGTTGACCACGTCGATAAGATATGGGACGGCCTGGATGAATACAAGGAAATCATTGAGGGCCTCAATGATACGCACGATTCGCTGGCCACCAACCGCACCAACGAGGTCATACGCATGCTGACCGTCATCGCCACCATCCTGCTGCCGATTACCGTGGTGGCGAGCATCTTCGGCATGAACATCCCTCTGGGGCCTTTTGGCAATTCCGCATACTCGGCACTCTTTGTCTTTTTCATCTGCCTCGCCATCATCGGCGGCATGCTCTACTTCTTCCGCCGAAACCGCTGGATATGATATGAGTGTCTCGCACCGACTGGTGATATTCATCGCCCTCTTCATCACCTGTCTCATTACCGCCAATGTCACCGCCGTCAAGGTCATCAGCCTTGGCCCATTCCTCCTGCCAGCGGCCATTTTCATCTTCCCTTTGAGCTACATCTTCGGGGACGCCCTCACGGAGGTCTACGGCTACCGTCTGGCACGCCGGGTTATATGGCTCGGCTTTCTCTGCAACCTTATCTTCGTCTTCTTTGTCTGGGTGGGGCAGGTACTACCCGCCGCGCCTTTCTGGGAAGGGCAGGAGGCCTACCAGCGCATTCTGGGCTATACGCCGAGGTTGCTGGCCGCCTCATTTCTGGGCTACCTGGTCGGCGAGTTCGCCAACTCCTTCATTCTGTCCAAAATGAAGATTATGACGCGGGGTCGCTGGCTGTGGAGTCGCACCATCGGCTCCACCATCATTGGGCAGGGGCTGGACACAGCGATTTTCGTCACCGTGGCCTTCATCGGCACGCCGTCCTTTGTACCCATCATGATTCTCTATCACTGGCTGGCCAAGACGCTCATTGAAGCCCTGGCCACCCCCCTCACCTACGTCATGGTCAACTGGATGAAGAGGAGAGAGGCCACTGATACCTATGATTACGATACTAAGTTCAACCCTTTCCGCATTGCCAACTAGACAGGAGAAATAGATAAGTTGAAAATTCAGTTTCTGGGCGCGCACAACTGCGAATCGGCCACCACCAGGCTGGTCAGCATATTGATTGATGATGCCCTGGCGCTCGATGCCGGCGGGCTCACCTCCAGCCTGTCGATTGAAGCCCAACTAAATCTCGAGGCGATTCTGCTTACCCACCATCACTACGACCACATGAGAGATGTGCCGGCGCTGGGCATGAACGCGCTCTTCTACGAGACCAGC
>Ga0180009_10007597_pt1 | contig 11011 bp, 8 predicted proteins | sample OS_PC_MetaG_FD_123537 | JGI IMG/M metagenome (GOLD analysis project Ga0180009, IMG submission 123537) | Groundwater microbial communities from the Aspo Hard Rock Laboratory (HRL) deep subsurface site, Sweden - OS_PC_MetaG | ecosystem: Environmental > Aquatic > Deep subsurface > Groundwater...
GAAGCACTCGGCCGCCCAGTCCTCGATGATGTTCTGCTCTTCCTGCGACAGGTTCGGGATCGTGCGGTCGGCCCAGATCTTGCCGAACTTGTGATGGAACGCTTCGTCCGTCATCACGAGCTGGGTGAGCTTGACGAGCAGTGGATCGTTCGACTTCGCATAGAGCGTCGCGAAGGCGCCCATGGCCAGGCCCTCGACCAGCATCTGCATGCCGACGATCTTCTTGTAGACCTCCGGCGCGCGCACGATGTCGGTGAGCAGGCCGCCAAGCGTCGTGCCGACCGGGAGCGGCTTGCCCCAGCGCGCCTGAACGTATTTCGCGAAGGCGGTCACATGCCGGGCTTCTTCGCGGGTCTGGTTCGCGGCATATTCCTGCGCGCCCGGATCGCGGAGAATGTGGCAGAGCGAGGCCGAAAGGTTCAGCGCGCCCTGTTCGCCGTGAAGGATCGAGGACAGCGCCCAGCGCGCGCTCTCATTGGCGAGTTTCACCTGCGACTTGCGGTCCAGCGCCTGCACGCAGGGAAGCTTCAGCTCCGGCACCATCTCTTCCGGCATGATCATCTGGTTTTCGAGATCGAAGGGCTCCGTGAAGTCGATGTACTTCACGTCGAGCGGATCCCAGAAATGGTCATGGGTCGCGGAGATGATCTTGTCGAAGGCGGTGGAACGCGCGTTGTAACGGTCCACTTCCATCATCGCGGGAAAATCGTCCGGCGCGACGGCGTCATAGGCATTGTCTTTTGTGATCTGCCGAATCTCGGTCATCGGGTCCTCCAGAGGGGGCGGGCTTTGCCGCCGGAAACGAAAAGCGCCAGCTTCGGGGGCATGCCGCTCCCTGCCGGTCTGTCTCTTTGGGATCAGAATAAGAAGCGCTGCCGCCGGGTCAAGAAGAAAATGACGGGGGCGTCAACTTTGTGATGCGGTTAACCAGGCAGGTAAAAAGGGGCCGCACTTCGCGGATTCGCACTACGCAACTGTTACAAATCGCCGCTGCTTGTGGTAATTGATGAACATGGGACGACCGGTCCGGACTGGCAGCGCGGGGAAGTGGCGTGTGCCGGAAAAGCAAGAGAACGGCGTTTTGGGAGGGGGCATAACCCCGATGAAACAAAGAGGTGGCGTGCCCTTGGCCGCCGCCGGCGGAAATCGGGGATAGGCGGCGTTCAAGCGCCGCTGCCGTCATGGGAATGTGACGGACCTATCCTCCGGAAGTGTTGAGACCGGCCCGGCCACGGGTGAAGGCGGAGTTCTTCCGGCCTTCGCCATCTGTGTCCCGGGCGCGGCGTGCGATGTGCAACGCTGCCGTTATGGCCCCGCGGGGGAAGCGGCAAGGGAGATGGGTGCTGTCGATGGTAAAGTTGCTCGAGAATATTGTTTTCCGGCTCCGCTCGCTGATTCTTCTGGGGCTGCTCGTTTTCACGGTTCTCACCGGCTTCTATGCGCTTCAGCTGCGCATGACCGCCGGCTTCGACAAGCAGCTTCCCGTCGGGCATGAATACATCCAGACCTTCACCGAATATCGCGAGCAGCTCTTCGGCTCGAACCGCATCATCGTCGTGCTCGAGCCGGTCGAAGGCGACGTCTGGACGAAGGATTTCTTCAAGGTCTACAAGGACCTGACGGACGATATCTTCTTCCTGCCCGGCGTCTCGCGCCACACGGTGACCTCTCTGTGGACGCCGAACACGCGCTACATCGAAATCACCGAGGACGGCATCAGCGCCGACGACGTGATCTCGGGCAAGGTGACTGCGGATACGATGACGCCGCAGAACCTCATGAAGATTCAGAGCAACGTGATCCGCGGCGGCTTCGTCGGGCGGCTGGTCTCCGACGATTTCGGTTCGGCCATGGTCGTTGCCGAACTCCAGGACTTCGACCCCTCGACCGGCCAGAACCTCGACTATTTCGATCTCGCGGCGAAGCTCGAAGCGCAGATCCGCGATAAATACGAGACCGACGAACAAACCGTCCGCATCATCGGCTTCGCGAAACTCATCGGCGACATCGCCGACGGCGCGAAGACGGTGGTGTGGTTCTTCGCCCTTGCCTTCGCATTGACGGCGATCGCCCTCTATCTCTATGCGCGTTCCATCGTGCTGACGGCGGCAACGCTCTTCGCCTCGCTGACATCGGTGGTCTGGCAATTCGGCCTGCTCACCTTCCTCGGCTACGGTCTCGACCCGCTTGCCGTTCTCGTGCCCTTCCTGATCTTCGCCATTGGCGTCAGTCACGGCGTGCAGCAGATCAACGTCGTAACCGCCGAGATCGCCGAAGGCGCCGATGCCGAAACGGCGGCGCGCTCTGCCTTTTCGCGGCTCTTCGTTCCGGGCTCCATGGCCCTCGTCACTACGCTGGTGGGCTTCGCGACGCTCTATCTCATTCCGGTGCCGATGATCCGCGAACTTGCGATCACGGCCTCGATCGGCGTGACGCTCAAGGTCGTCACCAACCTCATCATGCTGCCGCTTCTCGTCAGCTATCTGAGGTTCGGCGAAGACTTCCGTGCCCGCGTGCACAGCTCGCGTGAGTTCCGCCTCAAGATCATGCGTTCGATGGGCTTCGTCGCCAATCCGAAGATAGCGCCCTTCGTTCTGGTCGTTGCGACGGTTCTCTTCGGCGTCGCCACGAATGAAGCGATGAACCGCCATGTCGGCGCGCTTCATGCCGGCGCGCCGGAACTGCGGCCTCAGGCGCGCTACAATCTGGACTCGACGTCCATCGCGCGCGACTACGCGCTCGGTCTCAATGTTCTGATCGTCGTTGTGGAAACGCCGCCGGATAGCTGCGTGACCTATTCCTACATGAAGTATCTGAACCAGTTCTCCTGGCACATGCAGAACGTGCCCGACGTGACGCTGGTGGCCTCGCTTCCCTTCGCCATCAAGGGATCGGCCGCGGGCTGGAACGAAGGCAACCTGAAGTGGAAGGACATCCCGCGCAACCGCCCCGCGCTCGCCCAGGCGGCGAATACGGTGCCCGGCGCGAACTCGCTCTACAACCAGACCTGCACCATCCTGCCGCACAGTTTCTACCTGCGCGACGCCAAGGCGACGACCATCAAGGCGGCGGTGAACGCCGTGAAGGAATGGCGCGAAAACAACCCGATGGAGGGCGTCAACATCCGCCTCGCATCGGGCAACATGGGCGTGCAGGCCGCGGTCAACGAGGAGATCACCGAAACCGAACTCCCGATGATGATGTGGGTCTACGCGGTCATCGTCGCGCTCGTCATGCTCACCTATCGCGACTGGCGCGCCGTTGTTGCCTGTTGTCTGCCGCTCACCTTCGGCACCTTCTTCGGCTACTGGTTCATGGAGGTGCTGCAGATCGGCCTCACCGTGGCCACGCTCCCGGTGATGGTGCTCGCGGTCGGCATCGGCGTCGACTACGCCTACTACATCTACAACCGCGTACCCTATTACATGGGCGAGGGCCTCTCCGTCAGCGATGCATTCCGCCAGTCGCTGCAGGAAGCGGGCATGGCGACTTTCTTCACGGCGCTCACGCTCGCCGTCGGCGTGTCGACCTGGGCCTTCTCGGACCTCAAATTCCAGGCCGATATGGGCTTGCTGCTCGCCTTCATGTTCATGGTCAACATGATCATGGCGGTAAGCGTCCTGCCGGCCCTTGCCGTGACGTTGGAAATGCTCGTCCCGCGCAAGCGCCCGGTCGCTCGCGCCAGGAGCGCGCCGGTGCACTGAAGCCCGCGCAAGGCTGAAACGCGAAAGGCCGCCGGTCTCCCCGGCGGCCTTTTTGCTATCCGCATTTCCTCCGGGCTTGTTGCAGGGGCGGCACTTTCCCGGACGGCGAATGCGGATACACTCGGCGGCATGAGGACGAGACCCCGATGATGCGCGACTTCCTGTCCCGCCTGCTCTGGCCGCTGATTGCCCTTGCCGCGCTCACGCCGATCTATCTCGGCATGACGGCCGGGCACGGCGTTCTCGCCTTCAACATCACCTACCTCTGCCTGGCACTCTCCATCGCCATTCTTGAGCGCGCAATGCCGCATGAAAGACTCTGGCTCTCGAATGACGGACAGATGGGTCCGGACCTCGCGCACACGGTGCTGAGCAAGGGGATCGCACAGGTGATCGTTGTCGTGATTGTCTCCATGGAGATCGCCGAGCGGCTGAAGCCAAATGGAGGGCCGCTCTGGCCGGAGACATGGCCGCTCGCCGCGCAGATCGCTCTCGGCCTCGTGGTCGTCGAAGCGGGCCTCTACTGGAAGCACAGGCTCGCCCATGAATGGCCCTGGCTCTGGCGCTTTCACGCGGTGCATCACAGCGTGACGCGGCTCTGGTTCTTCAACACCGGCCGCTTCCACGTCGTCGATACGGCGACCGGGCTCCTTGTCGGCATGCCCGTGCTGCTGCTGCTCGGGGCGCCGCAACCTGTCTTGCTGATGGTAAGTGCGGTGACGGCGGTGATCGGCATGCTCACCCATTGCAACATCGAGATGCGTTGCGGCCCTCTCAACTACATCTTCAACACGCCCGAGCTGCACCGCTGGCACCATTCGAAAGTGCCCGACGAGGGCAACAGGAACTACGGCGAGAACCTGGTACTCTTCGACATGATTTTCGGCACCTACATCAATCCGCCGCGCCGGCCGCCCGCCGATATCGGGATCGACGCGCCGATGCCGCCGGATTTCATCGGCCAGTTGAAGGTCCCCTTCACGCGCGCGCCGCTCTGAGCGGCCTCACCCCTCGGGCGTATAGGCGACCGGCATTTCCTTCAGCCCGTAAATGAAGTTCGAGCGCATGCGCCTGACCGGCCCCGAGACGTGAATGTCCGGGAAGCGGCGGAGCAGTTCCTCGAAAAGAACCTTGAGCTGCAATTCGGCCAGCCGCGATCCGAGGCAGAAATGCTGGCCCGCGCCGAAGCCGAGTTGCGTTGCCACATTGGACTTCGTGTAGCGCGTAACGTCGAAGCGGAAGGGGTCGTCCCACTTCTCCTCGTCGCGGTTGCCCGAGGCATACCACATCACCACCTTGTCGCCCTTCTTGATCTTCTGCCCACGGATTTCCGTGTCCTCCGTCGCCGTCCGCCGCATATGGAGGACGGGGCTCACCCAGCGCACGATCTCCTGCACCGCGCTTGGAATGAGCGAGGGATCGTCGAGAAGTTTCCGCCGCTCTTCCGGATTTTCCGAAAGCGCGAGCAGTCCGCCCGATATCGAGTTTCGTGTCGTTTCGTTGCCGCCCACGACAAGCAGGATGAAGGTGCCGATATAGGTCGGAAAGGTCATGGCTTCGCCGTTGACCCTCGAATGGGCGAGCATGGAGATGAGGTCGGCGCCGGGATTTTCGAGCCTTTGCTGCCATAGCCCTGCCGCATAGCCCGCCATTTCGAGCACGCATTTCTTCATGTACTCGTCGGAGACGCGCAGCTCCGGATCGTCTTCGCCCACCGTCGCGTTCGACCATTCGAAGAGCTTCGGTCCGTCGCTTTCGGGCACGCCGAAAAGTTCGGCCAGAACTTCGATGGGCAATACGGCGGCGACCGATGAAACGAACTCCGCCTCGCCTGTTTTCGGCAGCGTGTCGAGAAGCCGCGTCACCCGCGCGCGGATGCGATCCTCCATGCCCACAATGCGCTTCGGCACGAAGCCGGGCGTCACCATGCGCCGGTAGCTCGCATGTTCCGGCGGGTCCATCGAGATCATGCTGGCGTCGGTATCGTTCCCGTCGATATCGTTCTCGTTGAAAATGCGGTGTCCGCCATTTTCCTTCGCCGACGAAAAGAGCTTCGGATTTTTCGAGATCGCTTCGATGTCGTCGTAGCGCGTGACCGCCCAGAAGCCGGTGCTGTCGGCTTCCGGATTCCAGTAGACGGGCTCTTCCGCGCGCAGGCGGCGGAACACGTCGTGATGTTCCTCGTGCAGATAGAGATCGGGACTTTTGAGGTCGGGCTTGCCGCCGAGATCGATCGCCTGAGCCTTGGGCCTGAGCATTGGAACATCCTCCCCCTGTTCGATTGTTCTTTTGGGGAGAAGCTTACGGCTCTTTCGCGAGGCGGCTCAAGTAACGGAAAAGCCGACCGCCGCCTCGAGCTCCTTCAGCGCCTGTTCCGGCGTCACCACCTTGATCGTCGTCATGCCGAGCGCCCTGGCCGGCTTCAGGTTGATGCCGAGATCATCGAGATAGACGCTTGCCGCAGCGGAAACGCCGAGCGCTTCGCAGGCCATCTCATAGATGCGCGGATCGGGCTTGCGGATGCCGGCCTTGGAGCTTTCGATCACATGATCGAAGAGCGACATGATCTCCTGAACGGCGTCGGCCTTGTCGCTTGAGCGCGCCATCCCGGCGCCCTTGCCGGCGGAAACATTGTTGGTGATGCAGCCGACCTTCGCGCGTTCCTTGCAGCGCTTCAGCGCGGTGACCATCTCGGGCCTGATGTCGCCCGACAGCAGCTCGATGATGTCGCGGCCGGGAATGCGCGCACCCTTCGCTCCGGATTCATCCGCGAACAGCCGGTCGAATTCGTCGAGCGAACATTCGCTGCGCTCGAACAGCGCCCAGGCATTCGTGTCGGGATTGGTCGCATTGATGGAGCGGATGAAATCCTTCGCGAGGCCCCGTTCCGCCTCGTAGCGGTTGAAGGCCTCGAAGGGGCTCGACGTCAGCACCCCGCCAAAATCCCAGATAACCGCCTCGACCATGTCCGTTCCTCATCTTCCGAAGTTGCGTTTGGCGGGAACCTACACGCTCGCTTCCTCCCCCGCCACGTTCCGTGGGGCAGGAAACTCCCCGGAAACACTGCCTCTTGAAATATTATGATGATCGGTCGACATAATATTCATGACCAGGGAAATCGCTTCCACGCGCCGCAAGGCGCCCAAGGGCCGGGAGACGCGCCAGCGTCTCGTAACGGCGGCGCTGTCTGTTTTCCACGCTCAAGGGTACCGGGGCACGGGGCTATCGCAGCTCGTCGAGGCAAGCGGCTTTCCGCGTGGCTCGCTCTATTTCCATTTTCCGGGCGGTAAGGAAGAGCTGGCCGTTGCCGCGATCGCCCAGGCGAAAGACGAGATCGGCGCCGGCATCGACATGGCGTTTGCCGCCGCCGCCAGTCCGGCGGAAGCGATGCGCCTGATTGCCGAAGCCTTCGCGCGCGAGCTGGAAGCGTCGAATTATGCGCGCGGCTGCCCGGTGACGACGGTGGCGCTCGAAGCGGGTGACGACACGCCGGGGCTTCAGGCGGTGTGCGCCGCCTCCTATGAGGACTGGCTTGCGCGCATCGAAACCCGTCTGACGGCGGCGGGCTTCGCGCCGGATCGCGCCGCCCGTCTTGCCGCCTTCTCCTTCTCCGCCATCGAAGGCGCGCTCATTCTGGCGCGCGCCCGGCGTTCGCGTGGCCCCCTCGACGATGTTGCCGCCGAGCTTTCGCTTCTCCTCAACACGGAAAAATCCTCATGAGCAAGACGATCCTGATGACCGGCGTCACCGGCCTGATCGGCCGCTGGACGGCGGCGCAACTGGCGGCGGACGGACATCGCGTTCTCGGCCTGACCCGGAACGCAAGGAGCCGCGAGCCGGAATTCCGCAACTGGATCGCGGCGCATGGCGGCGCGCCCGATTGCGTCGACCTGATCGAAGGCGATCTCGCAACGCCGGGCTTCGGCCTCGATGCCCGCGACCGGGTGCGCCTCCGCGACGTCCACCAGATTCAAAATCTCGGTGCCTTGATGGAGTGGGGCGGTGATGCCGCCCGCATGCAGCGCGTCAATGTGGACGCGACCGCCGAACTGCTCGCATGGGCAGAGACGATGCCGCATCTCGAGCGCTTCGTGCATATCTCCGGCTATCTCGTCACGGCGAGCGCCTTCTGGCGCGACCTGGGCTTCGACCGCGAAAAGCTCGTCGCGAACGAGCGGGCGAAGACGCGCGCCTTCCGCAAACTGCGCGAGCGCGGCACGCCCTACGAAACCACGAAGCTCGAAGCCGATATCCTTGTGCGCCGGGCGCGCGCCAAGGGAGTGCCCGCCATCATCGTCAATCCGAGCACGGTCATCGGCCAAGCCGAAACGGGCGAGGCACACCAGATGTTCGGGATCGAAGGTCTCGTGCGCGGCGTGCGGACGGGCGCGCTGTCGGCGATCCCCGGACGGCGCGGCGACTGGATTCCCCTCGTGACGATCGATTATCTGGCGCGCTTCCTCGCCCGCGTGCCGATGTTGTCATGGACCGCCGGCGAGGATTTCACGGTCCTGCATCAGGGAACGCCGGAGCTTGCGCGGCTGATCGAGGTCATTGCCGATGAGCTCGGCAAACGCGCCCCGCGCCACCATGTGCCGCTGTGGTTGCTGAAGCCGCTTCTCAAGGCGGGGCTGGACAAGAAGACGGGAACGCCCGCCGAAGCCCTCGCCTTCATCAACAGCTATCGCTTCGACACGAGCACGGCCGAGCGCGCCGCCGTCGAGATAGGCCTGTCGCATCCCGGCATCGAGCGGGCAGTGCGCAACAGCGTGCGCTACCTCGCGGCGCAAACCTCCCCGCAGTCGCAGGCGGCGTGACGCGCCCGCTCAGCGCGCCTTGACGAGGCAGTCCTGCCCGGCCGATTTGAGGCTGGAGCAGGCCGACTGCGCATCCGCCTTCGTCTCGAAGCCGGCGGCGCGGACACGGTAATAAGTGCCCTTGTCGCCGAGATCGGCCTTCTCGATGTCGAGCGCATGGCCGCCAAGGATCGCGGGATGCTTCTTCTGCAGCGTCGCCCAGGCGGTCTTCGCCGCCCCTTCCTCGCGAAGCGCCATGATCTGCACGACATAAGCCCCGCCGCTTGCCGCGGCAGGCGCGGGCGCAGCCGGTTCGGCGGCGGCCGGTGCCGCGGCTTCCGGTTGCGGGGCGGGCGGCGTGATCGAGGTCGGCGCGCTTTCGCTCGCCGCAGGTGCTTCCGCTGGGGCAGGCTCCGCCGGTTCGGCGCTGGCGCGAAGCTCGGGCGTTTCCTCCGCCGCGCCGGGCACATTTGCGTCGGCGTCGGCATCGGCGGGTTCGGGGGGTGCTGTGCTTTCCGGCGCCTGCGCCACCTGCGCCGGTGCCGCGGGGGCGGGCGTTTCGTCGGGCAGGGCCGTGATTTCCGGCGCAACGGGCGCGACGCCCGAGCCGCCATCGTTCAGCGACAGCGCCACGATGACGCCGCCGAGCAGCGCGAGGCCGACAAAGGCGCCGGCGACAAGCCGCGCGCGCCCGCCGCCATCCTCTTCCTCGGGCGTATAGATGATTTCGGGTTCGGGCGGCCTTGGCCGTTCTTCCTCGTCCGTTCCGTACATCTCGGGCCTCTCCGTGACGAGGCTCGTATAGAGCCCCTGGGACGGACCCTCGCCGGTGCCGATTCCGCTCAAATTCGGCTGCCGCCCGGGCGCGATGGTGACGCGCGAAACCGGATCGACCGAAGAGGGTCCAGCTTCACCCTTGCGCGCAAGCAGGTCGCTCGTCAATGAGGCAGGCTTCTTGGCCATCAGGCGGCGCCTCGGAGAATGCTGTCTGGCGAGCTGCCGGTGGCGCCCCCGGAAACGAAGGAACCCGAGATAAGCGGCGAGGTTTCGCGGCCCTTGAGCCGGTCCTCGAGGAAACTCCAGAGTTCGGCGATCTCCTCGGGAGATTTCGTCGTCGAGCCGATCTCCATGACGGTGCGGCCATCGATCATGCTGGAGGCGAAATCGATTCGCTGGTGCAGGATCGACGGCGCCACCGGGCCGTGGTGTGAGAGAGCGATAACGGCCTCCGTGGTGATGCGCGCGCGCGGCGCGGCGCCGTTGACGGCGAAGACGAGCGGCTTGCCGATTTCCTCGCACAGCCGCACCGTCGCGCCCGCGGCGCGCAGGTCGTGAGGGCTCGGGCGGGTCGGGATGACGATGAGGTCGGCCTGGGCGATCACATGGCCGATGGTCGATGTGATGGCGGGCGGTGTATCGACGATGACGAGTTTCACGCCGCCATCCTTCAGCCGCGCGAGGTCGGCTTCGAGCCCCTCGTCGGAAGCGCGCACGAAGAAAGGCCGCTCGGCCTCGCGCGCGTTCCACCATTGCGAGAGCGACCCCTGCGGGTCGGTGTCGATCAGCGCAACGGGCCCGGCGCCCCGGCGCTCGGCCTCGACGGCGATATGACCCGCAAGCGTGGTTTTCCCCGAACCACCCTTCTGGGACGCAAACGCGATGACGTGCATGGCTTAATCCCGATAACCGGCCGCGCGCGATTCCTTCGTCTGCGGCATTCCAAAAAAGGACGCACCGGCTGCAATCCGGGAAAGAGCTTTCGCGCTCCCGCGATCCGCCAGCTTGTGCGTGATCGAATATCGAAAAGGCCGAATCAGCCCCCGGGCCGAGAGTAATGTGTGACCCAATCTGGCTCAACATGTGGCCGCGAAAAATGCCTCCACTACCAGAAAATGTGGTGGCGGAGACACATCGAAATGGATCGAAGGCTCATCCCCGCGCCCTCTCTGCCGTGATTTTCACCATCGCGCCTGTCAGCCGGGCAAGGTCGTCCGGCTCGATGACAAGCGGCGGCGTCGTGTAGACGATATTGCCGAAGGGCCGGATCCAGACGCCCTCCTCGACGAAGCGCCGCTTCATCGCATCGAGATCGCCCATTATCTCCAGTTCGATGACACCGATGGCCCCCATCACCCGCACATCCCTGACGCCTGGCAGTCCGCGCGCGGGCTCGAGTTCGCGGGAAAGCTGTTCGGAGATCGCCGCCACCTGTTCGAGCCTCGGTTCTGTTTCGAAGAGGTCGAGCGAGGCATTTGCCGCCGCGCAGGCGAGCGGATTGCCCGTATAGGTCGGCCCATGCATCAGCGCCTTGCCGGCGCTCTCGCCCAGAAACGCCTCGAACACGGGCGCCCGCGCCACGGTTGCCGCCAGCGCCATGGTGCCCCCCGCCAGCGCCTTCGACAGCGTCACGATGTCGGGCACGATGCCGGCCTGCTCGCAGGCGAACATCGACCCGGTGCGCCCGAACCCGGTGAAGATCTCGTCGAGGATCAGCAGCATGCCGTGCTTGTC
>Ga0180009_10007598_pt1 | contig 11011 bp, 7 predicted proteins | sample OS_PC_MetaG_FD_123537 | JGI IMG/M metagenome (GOLD analysis project Ga0180009, IMG submission 123537) | Groundwater microbial communities from the Aspo Hard Rock Laboratory (HRL) deep subsurface site, Sweden - OS_PC_MetaG | ecosystem: Environmental > Aquatic > Deep subsurface > Groundwater...
AGGCGCGTTCCAGCCCGGCCACATCGGTGCCCGCATAGCGATCCAGCAGCACCCGGTGGCCGCGCGGATTGACCAGCCCGCGATCATCATGCTGGCCGTGGAGTTCGACCAGCGCAGGTGCGAGTTCGCGCAGCAGGGCAACGCTGGCGGGTTGATCGTTGATGAAGGCTTTGGAGCCGCCATCGGCCTTCACCTGCCGCCGGATCAGCAGCGGCTCACCCGGTTCGATGGTGATCTCCGCATCATCCAGCGCGGCGGCGATGGGCGCAGGCAGCACGGCGAATTCAAAACTGGCGGTGACGCTCGCCTTGTCTTCTCCGGCGCGCACCAGCGATGTTTCGGCCCGGTCGCCCAGGATCAGCCCCAGCGCATCGAGCAGGATCGACTTGCCCGCCCCCGTCTCCCCCGTCAGCACGCCCAGCCCGCGCGCGAAGGTGAGATCGAGCGCTTCGATGAGGACGATATTGCGGATCGAAAGACGGGTCAGCATGGGCGGTGCAAGGGATAGCGCAGGCCGCCGCCGCCGTCACGCTTCAAGCGAGGGGCAATCCCCAAGCCCATGCGCCGGGTTTCAGAGCGTTGAAAGCCCGCGCCCGGTGCTGAAATTTTGTGGCGGCGAATCACCTGACCGATTCGGCCCCGCACCGATTCGCGGTAGGCGGCGCAAGGCCAGCCATTTGTGCTGAAATTCAGCCCCAAAACGAAAAAAGCCCCGGTTTCCCGGGGCTTTTTACTAACTCTTGCAACGCCGACTTATTGACCGCTGCCGAAGAGGATCGAGATGAAACCCCACATAGATTTTCTCCTACCAGCGCCAATGCTGTAGGAGCGTTTTAACACAAAATTAACCATAATCAACCGTTAACTACGATTCTCCCGCCGCCCATCATCGACAACAGCTCTGGCATGGTGATTGCCCTTGCAAACAGGTAGCCTTGCGCATGGTCGCAGCCCATCGCGCGCAAGGTGGCTGCGACGGCCTGATCCTCGACACCTTCGGCCACCACCACCTTGCCCAGCGAGTGGGCGATTTCGATCGTGGCGCGCACCACCGCGCGGCTTTCTTCCGATGTCGCCATGTTCTGCACAAAGCGTTTGTCGATCTTGAGTTCGGAACTGGGCAACTTCTCGATATATTCGAGATTTGATTGCCCGGTGCCGAAATCATCGATCGAAAGACTGATCCCGCGCTGTTTGAGCGCGTCGATTTGCGGCGCGATTCGTTCGTCCTCCAACTTGGCCGTTTCGGTCAGTTCGAGCGTGAGATTGCCCGGCGGGAAGGCATGACGGCCCAGCATTGTCATGATGTCGAACATCAGATGCGCGTCGCTCAGGCTCTTGGCTGACATGTTGACTGCCAGCTTGAAGGCCGGATCAAGCGCAATCGCTTTCTTGCCGTCAACCAACGCGGCTTCCATCACCACCAGCGTCAATTCGTTGATGCGATCCCCCGCTTCGGCGGCGAGCACCAATTCTTGCGGATTGACCCACTCCTTGCCATCAGGCTGCCAGCGGATCAGCGTTTCGGCGCCGACGATCCGGCCGGTGAGCAGATCGACCTTGGGTTGGAAAGCCACCCTGATGCTGCGATCACGCAGCCCTTTTTCCAGCACCCGCAGCAATCCAACCCGCTGGTTGCGGGCTTCGAGATAGGCGGGATCATTGATGATGAACCGCGCGCCGCGCGATGCGGCTTCCTCTGCCGCCTGCATTGCTTTCTTGATCCGCTGGCCAAGCGGCAGGTCATAATTGGTGTCGATCCCCAGCGCCGGCGCACTGCTGGCCGATTGCCAATCATGGCTGATCGCGGTCTTGAGCATCAGCGCAAGGCCATCGGCATGCCGTTCGAGACTGGCAGTGTCCATCCGCGGGGCCAGCCACACCAGAACGTCGCGATCAAACGCAACATCGCCCGTCTCTCCCGGCCCTTTGATATAGGCGATCAGCGTGCTGACGAACTCGCCCAATTCGCGCGCGGTCCATTCCTCCGACATCTCGGCAAGGCTAGCGATTTTGAGCGCATAGACATCGCGTTCCGCATTGACCTGTTCCGAACTGATCGCCGATGTCGTCATCGCGTCGACATCGCTGCTGTAATATTTGCGCACGATCTGCCTTAGCCCGATACCAGCCCAGATAAGCGCCAGCAGCGCCGACATGACATCAATGTTGATGCCGAATTCATCGAGCAGCAGCGGCAGCGCCAGCAATCCCGCCCCGGTCACGACCAGCGCGCGGGTTGATTTTGTGCGGCCAAGTGACAGGGAAAGAATTGCAATGCCAGCCAGTGCCAGCGCAGGAATCCACATCAGATCAACCGGCACCCCGCGCTTGAGCGTATGCGCGCCCATGATGTGAAAATAGGCGCCCGGCACCCTGCCGTCTCTCAGCGGCAGGCGATAATAATCGGCAGATTCAAAATATGCTTCGCCGATGATAACGTTTTTGCCCGCAAGCGATGCTGCGGGAACGCGCCCGCGCAAGACATCAATGTAACTGAATGTCGGCACGGTCGCAGGGTCGAACGCGTAATCAGGATAATACCACCGAGCGGGACCCTCATAATCCGCCAGCACAGCCGAAAGTGACGCATGCCTCGATCCGTCGAGATCAACGCTGGTGGGAAAGATAACCGACAGGCCAAAAGGCCCACCAATCCCGTTCATTGCGGCAAGCTGCACAAACTTGCGGAACTCAGGAAGCGGGACGATCTCCTCAACGGTCTGGAAGCCGAATTCATGGCGTGGCGCAAAACCTAGCCAAACTTTCCCCTTGTGCCGCGAAAGCGTTTCAATGAACAATGCATTGGCAGCAGGCGAGCCTGGCGACGCATGGGCACGGTCGAACGTCACCTTTGTCACGCCCGATGCGATCAGTTCGTCGATGATACGACTGTCGTCGGTCCGCGTCGGCAATTTGCGATTGAATGAGCGAAACGTCTTGTCGTCGATCGCAATCATCACGATGTCCTGCGGCGCGGGTCTTGATCGAAGCTCCGCCCGCATGGCGCGATAAAGGTCTTCGGCGGGCAACGGCAGCTCAATCACGGCTGATACGATCCCGAACAGGATCGCAAAGATCGCCACCTTGGCGCGCTTGCTGCGGAGGAACGCCGCGCCTGAATTGCGGACGAGATCGGCTTGCAGGACATCGCCCTCATCGCCGGCAAAGCCAAAGGCGCGCCGCAGGTAGTCTACTGTTGATTGCAGTGATCTGATCATGAAGCGCGCAAATCCGAACGGGAACTGCGGTTAACCTTAGGTCGCGTTGGTTAATTCATCGCAAACGCTTCAACTGCCAGCCTTGACGGGTGCGGCACCCGATTCCCGGCAAGCCTTGCGAGACTGCCCCGTTTGCGCCACCAAGCTCGCTATGGAATTGTTCGATCTGACGGGCCGCACGGCCATTATTACTGGCGGCAATGGCGGGCTGGGCCTGGCGATGGCGCGCGGGATTGCCAAGGCCGGAGCCAATGTCGCGATCTGGGCGCGCAATTCTGGCAAGAACGCAGCTGCGCGCGACGAATTGAAGGCACTCGGCCAAGGCGAGGTGATCGCGCTAACCTGCGATGTTGGCGATGAGACCAGCATCGAAGCCGCGATGGCAGCCACGCTGGGAGCGTTGGGCCGCGCCGACACCTGCTTCGCCAATGCCGGGATTTCGGGCGCGGGCACGGCCATTCCCGATATCACTGCCGAAGGCTGGAATCAGACGATGGCGATCAACACCCGCGGCGCGGCGCTGGTTTACAAGCACGTCACCCGGCACATGATCGCCCGCGCCAAGGCTGGCGACCCCGGAGGCAAGCTGATCGCGACATCATCGGGCCAGTCGATCATGGGGGTCAACCGTTCGTCCGATTACGCGGCATCAAAGGCGGCATTAAACGGCCTCACCCGCGCCGCCGCGTTTGAATTGGCGCGCTATCAGATCACCGCCAACGCGCTGTTGTTCGGCTATTACGAAACCGACATTACCGCCAAGGCCGATCCGCGCTTTGGCGAATGGATGGCCAAACGCATTCCGCTGCGCCGGCCGGGCGATCATGCCGGGCTCGAAGGGTTGGCGGTGTTCTTTGCGTCATCGCATTCCGACTACATCACCGGGCAATGCCTGCCGGTCGATGGCGGGCTTTGCATTTCCTAATTGCGTCTGCGCTGGCACTCCCCATTTCAGACGGAACGCAGCGGCGCCCAAGCCGTTGCCGCACAAATCCTCTCGCAAATGGAATGCCCCGACCGTGGCTGATGACCAAGCCCCCGACGATTTTGGCCCTGATTACGCCAATCAGCCCGAAGATCGCGCCCGCCAGCGTGCGGTGCCTTCGGGCCGGATGGCACGGTTCGGCACCTTCGGGCGGCTGGTCGGCGGGGTTGCGGGCGGGATGGTCGCCGAAGGCGCGCGGCGGTTGGCGAGCGGCGAAGGCATTTCGGCGCGCGACCTGATCCTCACCCCCGGCAATGTCCAGCGGATGACCGACCGCCTGTCGCACCTGCGCGGCGCGGCGATGAAGATGGGCCAGATGATCAGTCTGGATGCAGGTGATTTCCTGCCCGATGAACTGTCCAAAATCCTCGGCACGTTGCGCGATCAGGCCAATTTCATGCCAACCAGGCAGCTGGATGCCGTGCTGCGCGCCGAATGGGGGCCGGACTGGCGCAAGCAATTCCGCTGGTTCAATCCCCGCCCCATCGCTGCCGCCAGCATCGGACAGGTGCACAAGGCGCTGACCCGCGATGGCGAGGAGTTGGCGATCAAGGTGCAATATCCCGGCGTTGCCAAATCGATCGACAGCGATGTCGATAATGTGATGACGCTGCTGCGCGTTGCCGGTTTCGCACCCCCCGAACTGGAAATGGAAAAGCTGATGGCGGCGGCCAAGCAGCAGTTGCACGAAGAAGCCGATTACACCCGCGAAGGCGAGCAAATGGCGCTGTATCGCGAACGGCTGGCGGGCACGCCCGGCTTCGTCGTGCCGCGCCTGCACCAAGGGCTGACGCGCGGATCGATTTTGGCGATGAGTTTTGAAGAAGGCGTTTCAATCGAGGAACTCGGCAACGAACCGCCCGAACGCCGCGATGGAGTGTTCGCGCGGATGATCCGGCTGGTGGCACGCGAATTGTTCGATTTCGGAGTGATGCAGACCGATCCCAATTTCGCCAATTTCCGTTACCGGCGCGAGACGGGCGAGATCGTGCTGCTCGATTTCGGCGCGTGTCGCCCGGTCGATCCAACCGTGGCGAACGGCTATCGCAAGATGCTGCTCGCAGGATTGGAAGGCAATGCCGATCAAGTGCTTGCCGCGACTATCGAAGCCGGGTTCATGATGCCGATTGTCGCGGAAAAACACCCGGAACGGGTCAACCGCATGATCGAAATCGTCATCAATGAAATGCGCGAGGACGCTCCGTTCGATTTCGGCGACCGGGGTTTCGTGCCGCTGCTGCGCGACGAAGGCTATGCCATCGCGCAGGACAAGGACACCTGGGCCTTTCCGCCGATTGAAACGCTGTTCGTGCAGCGCAAGGTTTCGGGCACCGCATTGCTGGGCGCGCGGTTGAAAGCCAAAGTGAATATCAGGCGCATCACCGAAGAGGTTTTGGCGAGCACAAACCCTATTCCCGCAGCGGTTGCCTGACCCCTGCTAGACCCCTCCTTGACCCCCCTTAGACCCCTCCTAGACCCGATTTATCGCCTGTTTTCCTGATGTTTCACGTGAAACATCGGTTGCTGGCAGTAGACATGACAGCCAGCTTGTCATAGTTGGTCGCGATGCACGCGGGGGGTGATCACATAACATCGGTACTGTTCGTGTGCCTCGGCAATATCTGCCGATCACCCATGGCCGAAGGCGCGTTTCGCGCCGCAGCGGCGCAGAGCGGCCTCGATTGCCACGTCGATTCGGCTGGAACCGCATCCTATCACATTGGCGATCCGCCCGATCCGCGCGCCATTGCAGTTGCCCGCTCCAACGGCGTGGACATTGCCGAACTAACCGCGCGCCAGTTGAAGGCCGATGACTTCTACCGCTTCACCCACGTGATCGCGCTCGACCGCGCCAATCTTGAAGGGATCAAGGCCCACGCCCCGCGCGATGGGACAGCCACGGTCGCGCTGCTGCTGGATGCGGTCAATGGCCGCGAAGGTGAGCCCGTGCCTGATCCCTATTACGGCGATAGCGCCGCCTTCGAAGCGGCGTGGCAGATCATCACCGAAGGGGCCCAGGCGCTGGTGCAGCGTCTGGCCAACGCAGGGTCTGACCCGCTCGCCTAACCGCCGCGCAGCAATTGCACGCCCCAATCGCGTTCAAACAAATATAACAGCAACCGCGCAGCTTCTCCGCGCGGGGAAGCCAGCCCGCCACCCGGTGCCTCTTCGCCCCGCTCGATCAGCAGCCGCGCATCGGCATGGGCGGTCGGCAGTAGCCGCTGCATTTGTTCCAGATTGGCGATCCGGAACGCCGCTTCGCCCGATTGCCGTGTGCCGAGCAATTCGCCCCCACCGCGCAATTCAAGATCCTCCTCGGCGATGCGGAACCCGTCCTGCGTTTCGCGCATCAGAGCGAGCCGCGCGCGCGCCGTTTCTGACAAAGCCCCGCCGCGCAGCAGCAGGCAGGTGGATTTCTCCGCCCCGCGCCCCACCCGCCCGCGCAGTTGGTGCAACTGGGCAAGGCCAAAGCGTTCGGCCTGTTCGATCACCATCAGCGTGGCCGCGGGGACATCGACCCCGACTTCGATCACCGTGGTCGCCACCAGCAGCCGCGCCTGCCCGCTGGAAAACCGTTCCATCGCGGCGTCTTTCACCTCCGGCCGCAACTGCCCGTGCACCAGCACCACCGCCTCGCCAAATCGCTCCTTCAGCGCGGCATAGCGGGCCTCGGCAGCGGCGATATCGGCGAGGTCAGGCACTCCGTCGATTTCGCGCACCATCGGGCACACCCAATAGGCCTGCTGCCCGCTGGCAAGGTGGCGTTCGACCCCCGCGACCACCTCGTCGATCCGGTCCTGCGGCACCACGCGCGTATCGATCGCCTGCCTGCCGGGGGGCAGTTCATCGAGGCGGCTGACATCCATCTCACCATATTGCGCAAGGGTGAGCGAGCGCGGAATCGGGGTCGCGGTCATCGCGAGGGTATGCGGCGCGCGCCGCCCCTTCGCCGCCAGCGCAAGCCGCTGCGCCACGCCAAAGCGGTGCTGTTCATCAATCACCACCAGCCCCAGATCGCGGTAATTGACGGTGTCCTGAAAGATCGCATGGGTGCCGACCAGCAACTGGATTGACCCATCCATCAGGCCCATCAAAATGCTCTCCCGCTCGCGCCCCTTGGCGCGGCCCGTCAGCAAAGCGATTTCCACCCCCGTCGGGCGCAGCATGGTGCGCAACGTTTCAAAATGCTGGCGGGCGAGGATTTCAGTGGGCGCGAGCAACGCCGCCTGCTTGCCCGCCTCCACCGCGATCAGCATGGCATTGAGCGCGACCACGGTTTTGCCCGCACCAACATCGCCTTGCAGCAGCCGCAGCATCGGCGCTTCCTGCGCTAAATCACCCTCGATCTCGGCAATGGAACGCGTCTGCGCGCCGGTCAGCGCAAACGGCAATTGCAGCTTGGCGCGCAAGGCGCCGTCCCCTGCGAGCGCCTGCCCACGGCGGCGGCGGCCCTCGGCCTTGACCAGCAGCAGCGCGAGACTGTTGGCCAGCAATTCATCATAGGCGAGGCGGTCTCGCGCCTTGGGATTGTCCTGCTGGTGCGCCAGATGCAACGCATCGCGCCACGCGGGCCAGCCAGCTTTTGCGAACTGGCCCGGATCAATCCATTCGGGCAGGTCTGGCAGGCGGGTCAGCGCCTGTTCCACCATGCTCGCCGTGCGCGGCTGGGTCAGCCCTTCGGACAGGCGATAGACCGGTTCACACAGCCGCCCCAGATGCGCCGCGCTGGCTTCCTCGACATGGTCGGGGTGAACGATCTGGAGCATATCGCCATAGCGGTCGAGCCGCCCGGCGATCCAGCGGGTCTCCCCCACAGGCAGCAGCTTTTTGGCGGTATAGGCGGCTTTGCCGAACCACGTCAGCGCGCAGACATTGCCCTTGGCATCCTGTGCCAGCACCCGATACGGCCCGCGGCTTCCGGGGCGGGGGCTGCGGTGTTCAATCGGGGTCAGCGCGATCACCACCTGTTCGCCTTCGCCCCCTTCATCCAGATCGGCAATCGCATGGCGACTGACGAAGCGTTCGGGCAGGTGATACGCAACATCCTTGATCCGGGTGAGGCCGAGCTTCTCCAGCGGCTTCATCAGTTTTGCCCCGACGCCTTCAAGCGTTTCGGTTTCGGCAAACAGGGGATTGAGGATTTCGGGCCGCATAAGGGGGCTCTAACCCCAATCATCCGTTCTGCGAAGCCTTACGACAGCGCTTGTTTGCATGGTTAATATGTGGTCTAACCTGCCCTTGACGTTACGGCTCGCAATGATTGCATTGCTTCGTCCTTGTAACAGTCAAACCAGTAGGGTCGCTCACAAACGTGTTTTTCACGGGGGGAAGACCTGACTATGATACGGAAACTTATGTTCGGAATCGCCGCTACCTCAGCGGCGCTAACTGCAATTCCAGCCGCGCCAGCCATGGCGCAAGAGGCGGAAGAGGCGCGAACCACTCACCGGATTGTGTATCTCAAGCTTGCCGATGGCGCGGGCGCGCGGTGGACAGAAATCCAGGAGACTTACAATGCTCGCGCAGCGCAACAGGCTGGATTGAAACCGGCCGCCGTGCATTGGCTAATGACCGGAAACTGGGATTTGATGCTTATCATCGAAATGCCGAATGGCCTTGCCGCGCTCGACTCTCATAATCCTCCGGCACAGGCAGCTTACAACAAGGCGTTTGTCGAAGTTGCTGGCGGCGAAGAGGCTGCGCGGAAAATCCGTGATGAATTGGGTGATTTGGTAAAGGATTCTCTGGTCACCTACAGCCACACCCATCCATAACCGCGATACTCACTTGAACCTGAATGATTGATCTGGGATTAGGGGCGCCTTTCCAATCCAAGGTGCCCCTTTTCCATGCCTGAACCGCATAGCTTTGCCGATCGCCTCGCGCGCGCCCGGTTCCGCGCATGGCATCGCGGCACGCGTGAAGCCGATTACATGATCGGCGGTTACTTTGATCGCTACCACGCCGGTTGGGGTGAACCGGAACTGGCGTGGTTCGAAGCCTTGCTCGATGAAGATGACGTCGATGTGATGGCTTTCGCGCTTGGCACCGCCGTGCCGCCGGAGCATCTGGCAGGCGACCTGCTCATCGCCATGCAAAAACTCGATTACGTCGATATTCCGCGATAAACACCCGCGCCGCTTTACTGGAAACCTATGCCCGATCTCTCGCGCATCCTTGCGGCCAACGATCCGCTGACCCTCGCCTCGCTCCCGCGCGGGAGCCTGCCGCTGGTGCTGGCCGATCTCGCCCGCGCGGCCAAACGCCGGGCGGTGTTCATCGCGCCCGACGATGCGGCGATGCGCGCGGCGGTGGACGCGGCGCAGTTCTTCGCGCCCGAGATTGATGTCTTCGCCTTCCCCGCGTGGGATTGCCTGCCCTATGACCGGGCCAGCCCCGCGCTGGCGATCAGCGCCGAACGCCTTGCCGCGCTCCATCGCCTGCAACAACCCGGCGGTGCGCAGCAATTGCTGGTCACGACTGTCAACGCCGTATTGCAACGCGTGCTCACCCCCTTCCGGGTGCGCGAAAGCGTGCGCGAATTCCGCGTTGGCACCAATATCGGCCATGCCAGCCTTGCCGCGCTGCTGACCCGGCAGGGCTATGCGCGCACCGATACGGTGATCGACCACGGTGAATTTGCAGTGCGCGGATCGATTGTCGATATTTTCCCCTCCAGCCTTGATGCAGGCCTTCGGCTCGATTTCTTCGGCGATGAACTGGAAAGCCTGCGGCTGTTCGATCCGGCCACGCAGATGACGGTGGAACGGGTGGATCAGCACCTGCTGCTGCCTGCCAGCGAGGCGCTGCTCGACGACAACAGCATCAAACGTTTTCGTAGCCGTTACCGCGAGCTGTTCGGCGCGAACGCCACGCAGGATCCGCTGTATGAGGCGGTGTCTGACGGGCGGCGGCTGGCCGGGATGGAGCATTGGCTGCCGCTGTTCGAGGAACGGCTGGCGACAATTTTCGATCACCTCGGCAAGGATGATGTCGTCGTCATCGATCAGGGGGCAATTGGCGCGGCCGAGGAACGGCTTGGTGACATCGCCGATTACCACGAACAACGCGGCCGGATCGCGAGCGAGAAGAAAGGCAGCTATCGCCCGCTCGGCCCCGATGCGCTGTATCTGACGCGGGCTGAATTTGACGCGTCGCTGGCTGCTGCCCCAGCCCACCGGGCTAACGGTTTTGCAGCCGAGGGCGGCGCCAATGTGCTCGATTTCGGCTTCCGTTCGGCGCGCGATTTTGCACCTGAGCGCGGGCGCGGTGAAAATGTTTACGAAGCCGCCGCCGCGCATTTCCAAACCGTGGCAAAGGCGGGCCGCAAGCCTTTGTTCGCCGCCTATTCCACCGGCAGCGCCCGCCGCATCGCATCAATCCTTGAAGAAGCCGGCGCGCCAACTGTGCTGGCGGACAATTGGCAACACGCGCACGGGCTGGCCGCCAAAGGCAAATGCGCGGTGGTTGTCCTGCCGCTGGAAACGGGGTTCGCCAGCGACACGCTCGAACTCCTTACCGAAGCCGATGTGCTGGGCGACCGGCTGGTGCGCCGCAAGAAAAAGCGCCGCGATTCCGATGCCTTCCTTGCCGAGCTTCAGGCGCTGTCGCGCGGCGATCTTGTGGTTCACATCGAACACGGGATCGGACGCTATCTCGGGCTTGATCCGATCACTGTGGGCAAAAGCCAGCATGATTGCGTCGCGCTGGAATCCGCGGGCGGGGACAAGCTGCTCATCCCGGTCGAAAATATCGATGTTCTCTCGCGCCATGGCTCATCCGAACAGGCGGTGCCGCTTGACCG
>Ga0180009_10007599_pt1 | contig 11011 bp, 11 predicted proteins | sample OS_PC_MetaG_FD_123537 | JGI IMG/M metagenome (GOLD analysis project Ga0180009, IMG submission 123537) | Groundwater microbial communities from the Aspo Hard Rock Laboratory (HRL) deep subsurface site, Sweden - OS_PC_MetaG | ecosystem: Environmental > Aquatic > Deep subsurface > Groundwater...
CCCAAGAATTTGAATCTTGAAACGCTCATCGGGTTGGCTAAAATGTTGGTGGCAGAAGAAACAGATGGTCATCTCACGTTGATGCAATTTACAACCGGCTGGAAGGTGTTTATCAGAACTCCTGACCTTGATATTGGTTCCAGGCGGGAAGAGGTCAGTAATGTTCAGATGCACGGAACGCTAAAAGAAGCTTTGATTGATTTGATTCTGCATAAGGGAAAAGGCAGAGGTAAATATAACCCGGCATGACAAGTCATTCGATCGGAGCGAATAGTGCGGCTTTCATCAGAAAACCTGAATGGCTGGTTTTTTGTCTCCGCGCCCGGTCAATTCCAGCGTTAAATAGTTTGCAGCCGTTTTAATTCGTCTTTTTTTGCATATTTTTCCGCCGCAAATAATCTTCTGCCTATCATATTCCATGTAATATCAAATCATTTAGTCCATCACAGGTACGCCTTTCGTCCGCAATAAGTCCCATATAATCCCTATCATAAAAGCTGAAAAGCGTTCGGATAATCATAGGTAAGCCGGGGGCAGGGTTGTGAGACACAGTGCTATTTTCTGATGATAGCTCCTACGATCTCCTGCCGAACATCCGAGCATAATGCCGGCTCCGGTAAAAAGGGCACTTCCAGCAGGTACGAAGCTTCCGGGCAAAAGATCCCTGCACTTCACCTTCACAAAGCGTCCCGACGATGCGGGCGCAATCCCAGCCGTGGTCCGGATAAGCTGGGCAAACCCCCAGTTCCTGCGCATTCGTTCCGCCGACCTCCCGGCCGCATTTCATGAACTCCCAGCAGTTCGACCGGACGCTCTTCTTGAGGGTTTCTGAAAAATACTGATCGATCAGTTCATCCAATGTGTCTTCGAGCAGCCTATCTTCGGCTCCACTGATCTCCTCGTATAGCGAGTCAGCTATTCCGACAAAGAGATCGATCAACGCCGGATCGAAGAAATTTCCCTTGCCTTCCTGCAGAATTTGCAGGGCTGAGGCCAGTGCAAACGGTTCCTTGTAGGGACGCTTGGAGGTCAGGGCGTCAAAGACATCGGCCACGGAGAAGATTCTGGCATTGATCGGGATGTCATGCCCCTTGAGACCGGTCTCATAACCGGTCCCGTCAAATTTCTCATGATGATACCGGACGACGTCTGCGGCATTCTTCAGCCAGCCGTAATGTTCAACAATATCTACGCCATGACGTACATGGGTCTTCATGATCGTCATTTCCTCATCCGTGAGTTTCCCGGGTTTGAGGAGTATCCGGTCACTGATCGCGATCTTTCCAACGTCATGGAGGAACGAACCCTTGATGAGGTCGGCGATGTATTCCCTTTTCAGACCGGCGGCCTCCGCGAGGCGGACGGCATAGATCGTCACGCGGTAATTGTGAATATTCGTGTCGCTGTCCCGCTTGGCGATGGCGCCGCCCAGGACCTTCAGCATCCCGATATTGGCGTGGGAGAGATCCATGGTAAGCTTGATGAGTCCTCTGTTGAGAGACAGTACGATCGGGTAAATTGCCAGTGCTGTGAAGAATATGATTACCACGACCTGCAGGAGGGAGAAAAGTATGCGGTTTTTAATCTCAGCCATCGTCCGAGGATCTGCTTTATAGACCCCCTCAAAATAACCTTCGGTCTTCTGTTCGGTCGTCTTCAGAGGAATCTGTACCATAACGAAAAGCTGACCGCCTCTGCCATAAAACTGCCGGAAATGGACTTCATCCGTCATGACCATATCGCGACGGTGACTGCTGATCTTCTTTTCGATCAAGCGAGTGTCGGGATGGTTCGTCTCGACAATCAGTTCCATGTCCCGGTTATAGATCTTGACCGAGATGAAATGTTCATCTTCGATGTGCTTCCGGCTTTCCTCCCGGAGTTGTTCAAGATGGCGGAGGTCGGGATTATTGAGAAAATTACGATGGCCTTTCTCGATATCACGGGATTCCTCTAAGGCCAGGGCAACTACGAAGGCGTTGATCTTTTTCATTTCAATGAAGAAGACAATAGCGCCGATTACGACGGATAGCAAAACCCAAGCCAACAGCAGTCTTATGATCAATTTTTTATGTATACGCTGATTCATCTCAGTCCTGTCAGGGCGCCTGAAACTGCGGGAAAAAGCTTCCCCGAAACCCCGCCCGGAAGTCTACATAACGGCCGTCAGGGGCCGCTATTCATTTTTTGCCTGTTGCGTCTCCGCCGATGTACGATTCAGGGTTTCTGTCGAACTTCTCCTTGCAATGAGCCGAACAGAAACGGTACGTCTTCCCCCCCTGGGACGAGGTCGCCGTGGCGTCTTCTTCTTCGATGGTCATCTTGCATACGGGATCGGTGATCTTCATCTTATTCCTCCTTTTTCAGCGCTCAACCGGCTGTTTATGAAATTGTAAACCGGGACAAATACAATGCCGATGTATATACCATACAGGAAACTCTCGACAAGACCCAGGATAAACGAGCCGAATGTCAACCATTTGAAGGCGGGGAGCACCGATTCGAGAAACGAGACCATGCCATGGAAATTTCCCGGCACGATCAGTCCGAAGACAACACAAATAACAAACGAAATGGCGATAAAAATGCCCAGAGACCAGCTTACCACTTTTATATTAAGCATGATATTCTCCTTTTTAGCCTCATCTTTTCCTGTCAGGGTGTACTCCTTCTTAAATTTTTACTCTCCGCAGCCTGAGGGCATTTCCGACCACGGAAACCGAGGAAAGGCTCATGGCAGCCGCGGCAATGATCGGGCTGAGGAGGATGCCGAAATTTGGATACAGGATACCCGCTGCGATGGGCACGCCAAGCGCGTTATAGATAAAGGCAAAGAACAAGTTTTGCCTGATATTGGCCATGGTGGCCCGGCTCAAACGTCTGGCACGTATGATCCCGGTGAGATCGCCCTTTACCAGTGTGACACCGGCACTTTCCATGGCCACATCAGTGCCCGTTCCCATGGCAATCCCCACTTCCGCCTGAGCCAGGGCGGGGGCATCATTGATCCCGTCGCCGGCCATGGCAACAATATGTCCGCTCTGCTGAAACTTTTTGACCACCTCTGCCTTTTGATCCGGAAGAACCTCAGCCACCACTTCGTCCAGATCAAGCTTCCTGGCAACTGCTTCTGCAGTTATTTTATTATCACCGGTCAACATCACAATGCGGAGACCTTCAGCGTGCAGTTGTTTGATCGCCTCGGGCGTGGTCTTTTTAATCGGATCGGCAACGGCCAGCAAACCACCAATTTTGCCGGCAATCCCCACAAACATGACTGTCTGTCCTTCTGACCGCATGGCCTGGGCCTGCTCCGCCAAAGAGCCGGCGTCTATCTTGAACTGTTCCAGGAGTACACTGTTGCCAAGTAACACCGCCTGGCCGTCAATCTCGCCGGAAACGCCCTTGCCGGTGTGAGAGGCAAAATTTTTCGCATCGCTCAGGTGGAGCCCTTGATCTAAAGCGCCTTGGACAATGGCTGCCGCCAGCGGATGTTCGCTTCCCTTCTCCAGAGAGGCAGCCAGCAGGAGCAGTCTGTTCTTATCAATTCCGGGCGCGGCGACAACCTCTACCAGTTTCGGTTTGCCCTCGGTCAGAGTCCCCGTCTTGTCAACCACGAGGGTTGTAACTTTTCGCAGGGTCTCGATCGCCTCTGCATTTTTAAACAGAACACCCATTGTCGCCCCCTTGCCGGTGGCCACCATGATCGACATGGGGGTGGCCAGACCCAGCGCGCATGGGCAGGCGATGATCAGCACCGAAACGGCGGCAATCAGCGCATAGGCCAGTCGGGGGTCTGGACCGAAAAAGTACCAGATGCCAAAAGCGACGAGAGCGATGGCGATCACCACCGGCACAAAGTATCCGGAGACGACATCGGCAAGTTTCTGGATCGGCGCCCTGCTTCGTTGGGCGTCGGCCACCATCTTGACAATTTGTGACAACAGGGTCTCGGCACCTACCTTTTGGGCCTCCATAATCAATGAACCGGTGCCGTTGACCGTAGCGCCGATGAGTTTGTCCCCCGCCTGTTTCTCAACCGGTATCGGTTCACCGGAAATCATCGATTCGTCGACGCTGCTTGATCCTTCAAGAACGACGCCGTCCACGGGAATTTTTTCCCCGGGCCGGACTCGTATACGATCCCCTTTCATTACATCCTCCAAGGGGATATCTTTCTCGCTTCCGTCAGAATCTACTTTCCGGGCCGTCTTCGGCGCCAGACCCAACAGCGCCTTTATGGCCGCGCCGGTCCGGCTCCTGGCCCGCAGCTCCAATACCTGGCCCAGCAATATCAGGACGACAATGACGCCTGCCGCTTCAAAATAGACCCCAACGGTACCCTCTGCAGTCCGCATTACCGCGGGAAAAAGATGGGGGAACAAAACGCCAATCAGGCTGTAAATATATGCCACCGAAACCCCGAGACCGATCAGGGTAAACATGTTCAGACTTCTGTTGATGATGGACTGAACGGCCCGTACGTAAAAGGGCCACCCGGCCCAGACAACCACAGGCGTTGCGAGGATAAGTTCCAGCCACTCATAGGTCTTGACGGTGGCCAGTGTGTCGAGTAAACGGCCGCCCGGGATAAGACCGCGCATGGCGATAATCACCAGCGGGAGCGTCAGGATGGCACCCACAATGAACCTCTTGAGCATCTCCTCGTATTCCGGATTGCTCTCTTCTTCCGTCAACGAGACGGTTTTCGGTTCCAGGGCCATGCCGCATTTCGGACAACTGCCGGGGCCCTGCTTCTCAACTTCAGGATGCATCGGGCAGGTATACACTTGGCGGCTGTCATGCGTGTGTTTCACTGCTGACGGTGCTTCTTCTTTCTTCCCGGTGAATTTTTTTGGATCTTTTTTGAATGTTGTCAGGCAATGCTCGCTACAAAAGTAGTAAGGTTTGCCGTCATGTTTATGGTGGATGAATTTACCTTCCTGATCCGTAGACATTCCGCAAACCGGGTCCGTGTATTGGCTTTTTTCTTCTTTGGATTCGTGGTGGTGCATTATGTGCCTCCCTTTACCCTGAAAACCACGATTTCTTTACTGTAATATTTATCCAGTTTAATACTTCGCTATGAAAGAATCTGTCTTGGCTTCTTCAAAATACCGGTTCTTCGGTAAATTATTATTCCAATTTCCATTCGAAGGTTCTCTCAGGAACACCGGCAATATTTTTTATATACAAGGTGATTGATTTTGTACCCTTGGCAATAGCCGGAAATTCCAAAACACCGCCTCTATGATGACCGGCCGGAGGGTCACCGTTCCATTTCAAGGCTTGATATTCGCGTCCCATATCATCTTTAAGTGTCGAGAGTTTCACCATGTCATAATTGAGTTCAACTGAGTGCGTACTCATCTGGATCTTAAATGTAACTGGCTGACCCGGAATCAATTGCACCGGCATAACCTCAACCCGAACATTCTTCACATTGCTTGATTTGCTTTCATAGGCTAATGCCCCTGTATCTAAACCGACTATGGTGATGAAAATAACAAATGCTAAAATGGGCGACCAAATATAATCTCTGAAGTTTTTCACTTGTTCCCCTCCTTATGTGTCGATAAATGCTTAGATCCGCAGTTTATCTTGTCCACGATATGGGTATCTTTATAATTCCATTTCGTTTCATCAATCTCAGCATAAATCCAATGCCGAATAAGTTCGATAAAACACCTAAAAAGAAAAATGCAGACTGATATTCTGATATACTGGCTACTGCCGTGGATAGAAAAGGTAAACCCATAGCTGGCAACAGGGGCACCAAATAGTGGGCACAGCAGGCTGCCATGGAGGCGGTGGACATTCCTCCGGATGCGGCCAGGCTGGACTGAGCCGTCCGCATATGCGTGCGCTGCAACTGTTTTCGAAGGAAAGAAAACAGGGTGGCCTGAATACCCAAACCTACAGAAAGAGAGATGATCCACCATCGATACTCTTCAAACTGCATCTTTGCATTATTCCAATCGGAAGTCAGGGTAAGCAGGCTGAAAAAAAATCCGAGGACACCGAGAGCGGCAGCAATCCCAATAAAGAATGGATAGGGCCCGGGATTTCGGTTTGAAGTGCGATCATGAAGGTTATCTGGTTGAATTTCAGCGTCATTCCCACGTTGCACTTTTTCAGGGGTACTGCAGCAATCGTGCGGATTAATTTCATTACGGTCACCAGAAGCTGCGCTCATCATATGCCTCGATTTTTAATTATTTCAATAAAAAAGACATTATCAAGAGTTAGAAAGATCTTTTTTCATTCTCTCAAATTCTTCCTTTGCTATTTCTCCCTTTGCGTAACGCCTCTTTAATATATCCAGGGGACTTTCACTTTGAGTCGGCGTCTGGCCCTTCGTATTCTGGGACTGAACAAAGAAATATATCAGCAACCCAATAACGATCAGGAATATTATCCACATAAACATACCTCCATATCCAAATCCGTAATGCATCATGGGTCCCCATCCACCGGGACCTTGCTGGCCATAGTAACCTTCACCGGCGCAAGACATAAGCAAACCGGTTATCATCATTAGAGATAATTTAAGATATTTTTTCATCTTCGGGATCTCCTCATTTTATGGCATCAAAGGTTTTTTTCAACTTCCCCTCAACTGCCTCCGCGAGTTGTTTAAGCTTCATATTATCAAGCATTTGGATGGCAACAGTCGGCTAAGGTTCATTAAGAGTCTGGGCACACCTGAATCCAACATCAGCGAATGCTTCCCATGGATGTCTGTAACTTTTTGATTCGATCCCGGTGCCAAGAGATTTATTGACGACCAAACTTGTATGAAGGTCAGAACCCGTTGAGCCGTTCTTGTTAACGTCCTTAAATACCGCGGCAGGTCTGGTTACCCATTCTTTAGGAACATTTCTTCCATTATATTGTATTATCGGACTGCCGGAATACATGTGAGGTGCCGTTTTATCCTCTACTTTTTGCGGACTCATCCTAGTGTCATCACTGAAAAGCTTCTGCGTAACCGCATAATCCCATTCATGCTCTGTCAGCAGGCGTTTACCATAGAAACGGGCGTAGGCTGCGGCGCCGTACCACGTGACCCGGATTACCGGAAGTGCTGCCGAGGAAGTTTCACGCAGGAAAAAACGTTCATTCTCATATATGATGTGTTCTCGGGGATCGGTCCCGTCACCCAAATAGAACCATATCTGATCTTTTTGCATGACAATCGCATCTTTGACAGTCAGAGTTTCTTTAACCTCATTAAGAAATTCCGTAAAATGATGATTCGTAACTTTATTTTCATCCATATAGAATGGACCTATTTGAAAGGCATTGCCTGTCTTTTCCGGCATGTCAGATTTAATCGCAACACTGCCCCCGGGTATGAAACGCATCATAATTCCGTCATTTCCCCGTATGGATTGGGCCGGAGTTTTGGAAGGTTTCGAAATGGACTGAGCGGTTTTTTCAATAGCCGGCCTGAACGCTTGGGCAGTATTCAGCGCCTTGTCCGTTTTGCCTGTCAAATGCCACAAACCCATTAAAACTACAGAAACAACTGCAACGATAAGGCCCGACCAGATAAAACGGGGCTGTGATAACAAAGAAAAACGGCCGCGGGCTCCCCGGGTTTCCGGAAGGGAACTTCCTACAATAAGTTCAATAGCTTCAAGAAGCAAATTTCGAAATTCACTAATAGATTTGAGTCGTTTTTCTTTTGTCTCTGCCGTCGTATTTTGAATGATCTGATCAAGTTTCTTTAGAAAAGGGGTGTCCGGTTTTGATAACCGAACGCTTTTAAATGGTAGCGTCTCCCGGTTTATTCTGCCTGATACGGCTTCAAAGAGGATCTTGCCCAATGAATAGATATCGCTCTGCTGGTCTGCTTTTTTAAAGTCGAAAAAATGTTCTGGGGACATATAAGCGGGTGTGCCTTTGACATCTAATGATTGCGTTACAGGTCTCATCAGGCTGGAGCGGGCTATGCCAAAGTCGGCAATTTTAGGAACGGATCCATCTAAAAGGATGTTTTCCGGTTTTAAGTCACGGTGAACTATGCCTTGAGCGTGGATGGCTTCAACACCGGCAAGCAATGGAAGAAAGTATTTTTCAAGCCAGTCCTTAATCAGATCTTCTTCAGGGTAAAATCCCTCCTCCGGTATTGCATAGCGCAAGGTGGCTCCAGGGATATATTCCATGACAATATATTCAATGAAAATATCCTTGCCTTTATTCTCGATTTTTTCAGACCCATAATCATATATTTGCAATACATTCTGGTGCCTTATACAGGCCATGGCCTGGACTTCACGTCTGAATCTTTGGCAGGCGTTTTCAATATCTTCGGAGCTTTCATCGAAAGATTCAAGCATTTCCTTCGAAATCACTTTGATGGCTACATCGCGCTTAAGATTCAGTTGGTGGGCTCGGTAAACCTCACCCATGGCACCTCTGCCAATGAATTCGATGATTACCCATTTATCATTGAGGACAAACCCGGTTTTAAAAACATAGCTCATAAGGATATTCGCTATAAACGAACCTTTCGATTTAGGCTGAACAACCAGTGATTTTTTATTACTTGTAATAATCCTACATAAATACGAGCGGGGTCAAGAAAAATGAGTGATCAAGCATGTATACTTTTTGTTTTATAGCAGTTTTTATAATAATGCTAAGTTACGCTACCGGGCAATTCCACTCAGGTCGCCGAATACTCAAAAATAAATTTGAGTATAATTGAACAGCGGTTGCAAATCAAAATAACGGTTCCGGAGTGTTATCTTCTATAAATCGTTATGGTTTGCTTCCGTTTTGCTTCTAATCCTGTATAGCTTTTCTACAGGAATAAGAGCCACTATGCCATCGCCGGCCGACCCGGTATGAGCTGCATCCATAATGGCCTGAATGATCCTGTCCGCACGTGAGGGCTCACAGTATATTTCGAGTCTTGCATGAGTTACGCACCAGTCGGTTGAAAAAAAATTTGCGTACTCCCCATAACCTTTCCCCCGCGTAACACTGATTCCGTTTACCCGTAGATTTTTCAAACTCTCTTCCACGTCTCGCAGCTTGTCATTTCGAATAATGGCCACAATTTTTTTCCATTTCATGGATGTATCTCCTTCCTGATTGTTTTTCCTATCCCGCTATGGTTATGTCACTATATTTTCTGCCATGGTGCACCTTGTTTACACTTTAACTGATTATTATATCAAACCTGCTTTTGAGTAATTTTTCTATACTATCAGTATCTTTCGGGATAGTACCGGCATATGGCACCAAAACAGTGGCAACGGCAAATTTATTGTTGCCCTATAGGGGACGCGTTGTTATGCAAACGCGGAATAAAACGCGGTGTCCTTTCTGCATATCGGGTATAAAGTTCACCAAACGCTTGTTTTGCATGATGTTCTTCACTAATGGCCAGACGGGTATAAACTATAATTAAAATCGGGAACATGATTAGCGTCGGTAAAGTTGGCCATTGAATCAAAAACCCTAACATAATAATAATGAATGCAGTATACTGAGGATGTCTAATTTTTGCGTATAGTCCGGAAGTGGCAAGCTGATGAATCTGCTGGGCCTTAAAAAGCACTTTCCATGAGGCGGAAAGCATGACAAATCCGCCAACAATCAAAACATTGCTGATGATGTGGAGGGGACCCCAATGGGCATCACTTTTCCACCCCAGAAGCGTTTGCAGTAGATGGCTGGAATTATGTGAAAACCAATCAACCGCCGGAAAGCGACTGACCAGCCATCTGGACAGCAGGTAAACCGTCAACGGGAAGCCGTACATTTCGGTAAAGAGCGCAACAACGAAAGCTGCAAAGGTACCAAAAGTACGCCAGTCCCGGCGACTTTGCGGCCGGAAAAAACTAAAGGCGAATATCAGAATTATCATGGAATTAATGATCACCAGCTGCCAGTGACCATATGCGGGCAAATCATTCATCTATTTTATCCCTCGGTTTTTCGTTCAACCTTTTATTGATGTGTTCGTAAAAAGTCCAAATATGCTCACTTAATGAGCTTTTTGGGGATTTTAAAATCACTTCACTAAATCACAAGAACTCGGGCTAAAGCCCTCAAACAGCTTGTGATTTTTAACGCTCAGTAATTTAAAAATCTATTTCCCAAAAATTTCAAATCCGTTCAAAATATGACTTTTTATGAATTTAATGACATTGGAAAGACTTGCCGCTGGTGGCTTTTTCCAGACGCGCCAGATAGCGGCCCCACCACCCTTTACGTTTGGGATGTTTTCCCTTTAAATGCTTCTCGGGGTTAGCCTCAAAAGCTTTACGGCAGCCTTCAGCGCAAAAGTAATAGGTGCAACCTTCAAGGGTTACAGAAGTATTGGTATGTTTTGAATCTACTGCCATACCGCACACCGGGTCAATGATATTATTTTTAAGGTTTTCTGCTGATTTCATTGCAATACCTCCTTTGATTTTGTCAGTATTAATGTAATCAGTCTCTTTTAAATTATCACAACGTGGTACTTTATTCTATAGCAAAACATGTGCCATGAAGCAGTATGAGAATTATAACAAGTTGATATTATATTTATTTCACCTCGATCCAATGGCAGACGATCAAAATAACCCATTAAATTCCGGATAAATAATACCCACCCAATTTGCCCTCTTTTTAGTTCCGTTGGATAATAAATATCCGCTTTTGGACTCAACTGTTTGTGTATTAACTTTTAATCAAAAAATCATTTGGGAGATGGACTGATCTGGTCAAGTAAAAACGGACACCCAGTTAAGCTGCTTTTGCCAATGTAAAACTCTTTTCAAAATCGTTCGGATTCTTGTATCCCAGGTAAGAATGCAGACGATTACTGTTATAAAACATCTCGATGTACCGTATCACATCATCTCTCGCATCGCTCCTGGTACGATAAAGGATGTCGGCTGTCCATTCGGTTTTCAAGCTATGAAAGAAACTCTCCGCAACTGCATTATCCCAGCAATCACCTTTTCGGCTCATGCTGCAGATCATGCCATAAGCGTTCAAAAGCTTC
>Ga0180009_10007600_pt1 | contig 11010 bp, 8 predicted proteins | sample OS_PC_MetaG_FD_123537 | JGI IMG/M metagenome (GOLD analysis project Ga0180009, IMG submission 123537) | Groundwater microbial communities from the Aspo Hard Rock Laboratory (HRL) deep subsurface site, Sweden - OS_PC_MetaG | ecosystem: Environmental > Aquatic > Deep subsurface > Groundwater...
ACGCAGCCATACCGGTGCAACAAGTCGCCGACGTCTTCGCCCTCGAGACACTCCATGACGAGATAGGAGATGCCCGATTCGGAGTCTGTCGCAGCATCGAATACCCGGACGGCATGGTCGCTCTCGAGCCCGGCCGCGGCGCGGACCTCTCTGCGGAATCGAACCTTCCACGAGCCGTCGTCACCTGTGCGTGGATTGAAGCTGTTGCGAATCAACTTGAGCACGACGCGCTGCCGGGTCAGCGTGTGTTCCGCTTCGCAGACCGTCCCCATGGGACCGCTGGAGAGCAAGCGGACGATGAGGTATCGCTCTGCGAAGACATCACCGGGTTGCATGGCCATCGACCTTTGCGAGCGTGTCTTTCCATGGGGCAGAACACCCGCCCCTACGGCCAGAGCCTTCCAGCCAACGGTGCAAAGCGTTCGTCATGCGCAACGCTCGAGGGTTTGGTCGCTGCGCCACCGTTTCAGGTAGTCCAAGGTGGCGGGGTCGAGGGTGTCGAGCCGGTCCGACTTCTCGATGAAGAGTTGCTGGAACACGACGCGGGGGAGCTTCCACCGCGCGAGCTCACGCTTGGGGACCTCCGCGGGTATGCGGATGCACGTCGGCAACACCCGCGTGTAGTGGTCCGCGATGGTCAACCCTGAAGACAGGGGCTTGGAGAAGTGCTTTCTGGCATGGGCCACGGAATCTCGAAGGTTCGTGGTCATCGCGAGCACCGGCGCGGTGAGCTCCGAGTGCTCGCGGGCCTTGCCCAGGGGGCGAAACTTGTAGATGGCGCGGTAAACGGGCGCAGCCTTGGGGTTGACGCCCATGACGATGTCCGTTGCCCCCAGCATGTTGATTGCCCAGTAGGTCGCGGCCGTGTTCAGAAGCACGGTCACCCCCGTGCTCCAGCAGCGCCGAACCACAGCAAGGGATCCATATTCCACGAGCCTTGCTCCCCGCGCACGAAGCGCGCCAATCGCGTCCCGGTAGTCGCTTTCGATGGGGATTCCGGCCGGGGAATCGAGGGTGACCGTCATCGTACCCACGCATTGATCTCCGTCGTATGCCACGAACACCGTGGCTTCCGGCAACACGTGCTGGGGGGTAATTCGCATCTTGTTGCTGCGCGCGTTTTCGATGCCCTGAAACGCGTACGCGATGTGCAGCAGGTGGAACGCGTCCTCGTATTCGCGCACGTCCCGGGCGATGCAAATCCGGTAACGGTCGAGAGGCGTCGTGGAAAGGGTCGCCTTCGCTCGAATCCTGCGATCGATGAAAGCATCGCGAATGGCAGAGATCATGGGTGTGCCTCCTCATCGTGGCGACGACCGAGAATCCGAACTTCCACGCGTTGACCAAGTTTGAGCGGGGTCATCCCGCCGAACCCGATCTTGACCAGCAGCACCCGGGTGTCGACCGGTCGAGCCGGGTCGCGGGGTTTGAGCCCTTTGGGCACCAACGCTCCGGGAATGTCCTCCACCACTCCCTCCCACGTCTCGCCGAACCCCTCCGCGGTGATGACGGCCTTCGCCTTGAGGGAAACGCGCGCTGTGTCGTACTCATCGACTTCGGCTTCCACCCGCAAGCGCTCGAGGTTGGCGAGGGTGAGTAGGTGGGCCATGGGGGGACGGGTCTCGCCTTGCTCCACGCCGCAGAACACGACGGTGCCGTCGATGGGGGCCCGCAATGACATCTTGGCGAGCGAGGCCTCAATCCGCTTCACCGTGGACATGGCGACGGCGGTATCGCCGAAAGCGGCGTTGCGCTCGCTGCGGACCCGGTCGAGCTCACGCATGGGGACGGCTCCGTGGTTCTCGAGCACCTCCAACCGGCGTGCTTCCTTGACGTGGAATCCGGCGCGGGCGTTGTTCGCATGCACGGCGGCCTTCGCCTCGCCGAGCGCGGCCCGCAATTCGCTGTCATCGAGCTCCACGAGCAGGTCACCCTTCCTGACCTTGTCACCCTCGTGCACGTGCAAGCGGGTAATGGTACCGCCGAGCTCACTCCCGACCTCGACCCGTTGCCCCGGATAGGTGACGACGCGGCCTTCGGCCCGCACGCCTTCGGGGGACGTTTCGACGACACTGGGTTCGACCGCGTCAGACGCTTGCGCCGAATCGAACACGCTGATGTTCTCGCGCGAGATCAGCAGCAGCGCCGAAGCGGCTGCGACCATGAAGACCACACACCCGCTCACCCAAATGAGAATTCGTCGTGCTCGCATTGGCTACACTCCATGCTCCGTCGTCAGGAGCCCGTCGCGGATGGTCAGCACACGGTCGGTCACCGAGCGAACCTGTGGATCGTGGGTTACGATCAGAAGCGCTCTTTCATCGCGCTTGGCGAGCGCCCGAAAGAGGTCGAGGATCGCCTGGCCTACGCGAGAATCGACATTCGCCGTGGGTTCGTCCGCCAGCAGAACGGTCGGGGATCCGACGAGCGCACGGGCGATGGCCACGCGTTGTTTCTGACCGCCGGACATGTCGCGGGGCAGAAAGTTTTTCCGGTCGGACAGGTCGACGTCGTCGAGGGCTCTTTCAGCAGCGCAACGGGCCTTGGGCCCCCTTGTGCCTTTGATGTTGAGCGCCAGTTCGACATTCTCCAGCGCGGTCAGGGAGGCAAAGAGGTTGTACTGCTGGAAGACGAATCCAATGCTTCGCTTGCGGATGGCGGCCAAGCGAGATGGCTTGCGAGCGTCGACCTCTTGTCCATCGATGGAGACGGCGCCACCGGTCGGCGTCAGGATGCAGCCGAGAATGGACAGCAGCGTCGTCTTTCCGGAGCCGGAGGGCCCCTCGAGGGCGACGACTTCACCAGGAGCCACTGAAAGCGAGACGCCGCGAAGCACGTCAACGGCGGTCCTGCCTTCGTGGAAGGTCTTGGTGACGTTCTGCGCGACGATGGCTGCCATGTCCATGCCGTGCGGGCAAGCGGGCCATTTTCTGATCGTCGGTGAGAAAAAAGTCCGGGCGTGTCCTCAGCGTTCGCGGACCTGCCACGAAAATGTGCCTCCGTCCCAAATTTTCGCGCGGCGATCAGAAATGCGGCGGGTTGCCGGCACAGCTCAATTCGAAGTGGACGAATCCCGCTGACCCTACCCCCGGCCCCGACGCGGCCCCTGGAGCAGGAGCAAGGAGCCCCCGGCATGAAGCCCATCTTTGATTATGATCGCGCGTTTTCTCGCAACATCGGCTGGGTCACGGAGGAAGAGCAGCAACAATTGAGAGGGAAGCGCGTGGCGATCGCCGGCCTGGGCGGCGTAGGAGGCAGTCACCTGCTCGCCCTGACCCGGCTGGGAATCGGCGCCTTCAACCTGTCCGACTTCGATTCGTTCGGCATCGAAAACTTCAATCGTCAGGCAGGGGCACGGATGTCTTCCGTCGCGCGCCCCAAGCTCGATACGCTGGTCGAAATGGCGCAGGACATCAATCCGGCGCTGGACATTCGCACCTTTCCTTCCGGGGTCTCCGAGACCAACGCGGATGACTTCCTCGACGGTGCGAGCATTTATGTGGATGGCCTGGACTTCTTCGCGGTGAAAGCGCGACGCGCGGTCTTTGCCGCTTGCCACCGATTGGGCGTACCGGCGACGACGGCGGCGCCGCTTGGCATGGGCACGGCCGTATTGAACTTCCTCCCGGGTCGCATGTCGTTCGAGGAGTACTTCCGTCTCGAGGGACGTAGTGAGCAAGAGCAGTACTTGCGATTCCTCGTAGGGCTGTCGCCCGCCCGTTTGCATCAAGGCTACTTGATGGATCCGAGTCGTGTGGACCTGGAGGCGAAGAAGGGGCCCTCGACCCCGATGGGCTGCGAGCTGTGTGCTGGTGTCGCGGCGACACAAGTGCTGAAGATTCTCTTGAACCGAGGCCGCGTCCTTGCGGCCCCATGGGGCCTGCACTTTGACGCCTACGAGAACCGTTTGGCCAAGACCTGGCGTCCAGGCGGAAACCACCATCCACTTCAACTTCTCGCCATCATGCTCGGCAAGCGGTTCCTTCTCAATCGACCGCGCGCGTTGGAGAGCAGTCAGAATTCGGGGCCGGTGCTGCCACGGCTCACTTAGATGGCAGTCCATGACCTACGACCAAGGCACGAGAGTGGCAACCATGAAACGAATTGACATCCAAGCTTCAACAATTGCAGCGGTGCTGGCGGTGCTGGGCCTGGTGGCAGCTTGCACGAACGTCAGTGAAGTGGGCGACGATGGCCGGGGCGATTCGGGTGCTTTACCTGGTGCGTCCGAGGGCCTTTGCGGAGATGGACTCGACAGTGACGGCGATGGTTTCGTCGACGATGGGTGTCCATGTTCGCCAGGGGAGGTCGCCGCATGCTTTCCGGGGCCGGCCTCTGCTCGCGGCAGGGGGGCTTGCCGCGACGGCTCGATGCTCTGCCCGGGGAGTGGAGAATTCTCGACGTGGAGCGGAGACTGCGCGGGAGCGGTATTGCCGAGCGACGAGGCGTGCAACGGTATCGATGACGACTGCGACGGCGTGGTCGACAACGGATGTGAGCAGACGGACGGTGGTGTTGCTGGGGCAGGCGGAAGCGGGGGCGGCGCGGCGGGCTCCGGAGCCACAGGCGGCGCGGGAGGGGTGGCGGGAACGACGGGTTCGACGGGCGAGGTCTGTGACAACGGTATCGACGACGACAAGAACGGACTGATCGATGACGGCTGTGAGTCACAGTGTCCTTGCGCGCCCGGAAGCATTCAATGGGATCGCGTCCAGTCGCCGGACAAGTTGACGCTCAATGGGTGGGAGGCGGCTCGGAGCGCTTGGACGGGGGAGCAACACCTTTTCGCCTACGTCGCGACCGAGCAAGAATACGCAGATTCTTCGAAAGCGTATGGGTTGTACTTGGCGCGTTACGACAACGCCGGTGTCCATCTGGGCACCTCGCTTCTGGCCGATGCGCCCGGCACGTTTGCGAAGACCAATGGCTTGGTCTGGACGGGAGAATCAGCCGTGGTGCTCGCCAACGACCAGCTCGTGCGAGCGGACGCGGACGGCAGCCCGATCGGCGCCCCGGTCGACTCTCCCCATGGCAATTCGATTGCTTGGAATGGCAAGGAGATAGGGCGACTGTCGTACGACACTGGGAAGATCATTTTCGACCGGCTCGACGTGGACCTGAGCGTGCTCGGAAGTCCTGTGGAGCTAGCAACGTCGGGCAGCTACCCCAACCTGGGCTGGACGGGCCAACGGTGGGTCGTGGTCACAACGGGCGAGACGGCGAGCCATGTTCGTTTTCTCGACGGCTCGACGGTGGTCAGGGACGACGAGTTGCCCGCGTCGTCGATGTACGCTCCGATGGTGGCGACCAGCGGACACGGTGCGTTGGTATGCGGGTATCACTTGCAGCCGGGGTGCAGCGACACGACACCGGTCACGTGCCAAAGGTATTCGGCCGAGGGGACGCCGGTGGGGAGTCCGATACCGATCGACCAGGGGCCGTTCCGGGTGACGGGCGGAGGCGTGTTCTGGTGGCAATGCGGTTACACGGTCGTTCTGCCGGGTCTGAAGAAGGACCCTTCAGGGTGGCCGGTGGACACTTCGCGAATCGTCCGTATCTTGGACGATGGCACGCTTCAGGAGGTTCCGCTTCCGAAGCTTGGGCCCGACATCACGAGCGATGGGGCCTACTTCTGGTACTTCCACTCCTCCTTCGACGACATCGAATACTCACCAGGCGATCTGTTCTTCGCGACGCGGTGGTTCAGTCCCTACATGAAGTCGGGTCGGATGCGCATGTCCTGCAAGCCTTGAGGCGGCCTTGGGTTCCCAGTCCGCGAGCTGCGAGTCGTCCAAGGGTGTCGGGTGCCCTCGCAGGCACCGGAGGCGTGTCAGCGACCCTCGCGGTTCGTACCGACGAGCGCATCCGCCAGACTCCTTCTGAGCTCGTCGGCCGTATAGGGCTTCGGGAGCATGGCGGAGAAGCCGTGTTGCTGGTATTCCGCGAGGGTGGTTCCAGCTGAGTAGCCGCTCGAGACGATCCCGACGGCGTTTGGGTCGACTTCCAGTATCGCCCGCATGGCCTCTTTGCCTCCCATGCCCCCGGGCACGGTCAGGTCGAGAATGACCGCGTCGTACCGCGCCCCTGACTTCATCGCATCTCGGTACGCAGCAATTGCCTCCCGACCGTCCTCTGTCGTATCCACGCGGATCCCCGAGGCGCGAAGGATATCGGCGAGCACCGCCCGGACGTCGAACTCGTCATCCATCACCAGCACGCGCGCACCGACGGGCAGGGCTGGCGATTCGTCGGAGCTCGGTTCCGGGGAGAGTCCGACACGGTCGGGTTCGGGTATGTATACGCGAAAGCTCGCGCCGTGCCCGAGTTGGGATTCGGCTTCGATATGCCCGCCGTGCTTGCGGATGATGGAGTGCGCAGACGCGAGTCCGATACCGCTGCCCGTCTCCTTGGTCGTGAAGTAGGGATCGAAAATGCGACCGAGGTGCTCCTCAGGAATACCGAGACCGGAATCGATGACGGTCACTCGAACGTAGCGGCCCTGAGCGAGAGGCAGGAGGCTGGCCGCATCTACGAGAACGTCGTCGACGCGGACGACAATCGTCCCACCCAGGGGCATGGCCTGCTGGGCATTGAGCAGAAGATTCGAGAAGACCTGGCTGAGTTGACCGGGATCGCAGACCACCATCGCGTGTTCGCACGAAGTCTCCAGACGAACTCGAACGTTCGATCCGCTGACCGTGAGATTCACGGCCTCATCGAGGAGAGGGTTCAAGCGCGTAGGTTTCGTTACCGGGGTGCCACCCCGGGAGAACGTCAGCAGCTGTCTCGTGAGATCGCTCGCCCGCACGGCGGCTTGCTCAGCCGAGGCGAGCACGCGATCGACGTCCTCGGGCTTCAGGCGTCCGGACCGGACCAAGCTGACGTTCGCGAGAATGCCGGTGAGCATGTTGTTGAAGTCGTGAGCCACGCCCCCGGCGAGAACGGCCAAGGATTCGAGCTTGGCAATGCGCACCATCGTCGCCTCGAGCCGTTTGCGCTCGGTGATATCTTGAACCATCAGCACGGCGCTGTGGGGTGCACCGGCGGGCCCTTGGAGCCAAACGACGTCGGTCAACCCCCAACGCTGCTCACCTTCCGATCCGGAGAAGCGAAGCTCCAGACCACGGTGGTCGGAGGACTTCTGCGCCGAGATGCGGTCGCGATCCGCCTCAGCGAGGAATGCCCGAACGTCCGACTTCAAGATAGCGTCGTCCTCGCGTCCGAGAAATTGGCGAAACGAGTCGTTTGCGCGGGTGACCGTCCACGAAGCATCGCAAATCGCCATGCCGATGGCCGTCGACTCGAAGATGAGACGGAACCTCGCTTCCCCCTCTCGGAATGCCTTTTCTGCCTGCTTTCGCTCGCCAATGTCTTCCATCAGCGCGTCAATCGTCTCGACTTCGCCGTCGGCACCGAACCGAAACACGACCGTGAGCAGCACGTCGATCGGTTCACCGGTATCGGCCCGCAGTCGCTTGGCCTCCAGGCGGGCAAAACCTCGCTCGCGGACCTCCGGGTTGGACAAGAACCGGGCGAGCGCTTCTTGTCGCTCGGCTGGATCGGCGTAATGGGAGAGCACATTGGCGCCAATGAGATCGGCGGCGGACGGGGCGCCCACGATTCGAGCCAGGGCTTCGTTGGCGCGGCAAATGAGTCCAGTCTGGTTGTCGACGCGGAACACCCCGATGTTGACTCGATCAAGAAGGGCCTCGATCCCTTCGTCGTAGGGCTGTGATCTCGTGTCGCTCATCCCGCCTCGTCCAGTCAGGGTCTCATGGTGCATTCATCCCTGGCCACCCTCATCCTGACCTTGGAACCAGGTCTCCAGGGCATTTGTTCCGCCGTTTCGCTCTTTCGCGGAGATCGGAAGCGAGCGCGACCCATGCCGGCGCTCCCCCGTCCCTGCCCGTGATTCGTGTCCCAAGTCTCTTGAGGGCGACAACGACACATGCCTCAGTCCGCGCTGTAGATTGACGCGCAATCGGGCGCACCAAAGAGGCAGAGACGTGCTGCCGATTGGCGGTCGATGGGCCCAGCGCTTCGTTTCGATGGAATCGATGCGCGACGAACATCGGTTGCGCCTCTACGCGGCGCCAGATGCCGCCCCGTACGGGCGGCCTACCAATCGAGAAACCCATCGGTTCAGCGATCTCGCTACCATCGCACGGAGCGCATAAGGAGGTTCCGTTCTGTGGCCTCCAGCGTTTTCTATGGTTCTCTCCTGTTGGCGGAAACGCGTCTTGTCCGGCAAGGGACTGAACCCTATGGTGCCGGAATGCAATGTGCCGTTTGCGCCGAGTCCGGGAGCTGTCGATGAGCGACGAGACGATCCTACTGGACCATGGTGGAGGGGGCCGGGCGTCGAGGCGACTGGTCGAGGAGCTCATGCTCCCTCGTTTCCGGAACCCCGCGCTCGAGCAGCTCGACGACCACGCGGAGCTGGTTGCTGACGGACGACGGCTGGCGTTCAGTACGGATTCCTACGTCGTCGATCCGTTGTTCTTCCCAGGAGGAGACATCGGCAAGCTGGCCGTCCACGGGACGATCAACGACGTCGCGATGGGAGGGGCCCGACCGATCGCCCTTTCCGCCGGATTCATCCTGGAGGAGGGGCTGCCGATCGCCCTGCTCGAGCGCGTGGTGGACTCCATGGCGGAGGCGGCCCGGGCGGCGGGTGTCCCGATCGTGACCGGCGACACCAAGGTCGTTGCACATGGTAGCGCGGACAAGATGTTCATCAACACGGCCGGTGTGGGGCTCATCCCGCCGGGCGTTCACATCAGCGGTAAGAACGCGCGCGCTGGGGACGTGGTGCTGGTGAGCGGACCGATCGGTTCGCATGGTGTGGCGGTGATGGCCGAACGGTCCGGGTTGACCGTATCGTGCCGGAGCGATACCGCACCCCTTCACGAGCTCGTGCAATCGATGCTCGACGTTTGTCCTGGCATTCACTGCTTGCGGGACCCCACGCGGGGGGGGATGGCTGCCACCCTCAACGAGTTTGCCGACCAATCCAGCGTCCGCATCGAGGTCGAGGAAGCTTCGATAGCGCTCGGTGAAGGGGTGGAAGCGGCCTGCGAGCTGCTCGGTCTCGACCCGATGCACCTGGCCAATGAAGGCGTCCTTGTCGCGGTGGTACCACCGGACTTCGCGGACGGCGTTCTCGATGCCATGAAGGCCCACGAACGGGGCCGAAGTTCGCGCGTCATCGGTGCCGTGATACAAGGGGAGCCTCGGGTCGTCGTTCGAACGGCCATCGGTGGCAAACGGATCGTGGCGGTACCAACGGGCGCGTTGTTGCCGCGCATTTGTTGAGGAGATCCCAGGACCTTCATATGGATTCCGTAAGCGAGTCGATCGGGCGGGCGCTGGACGCGTACAACACCTACGTCGGCCAATACGCGCTGATGATCCTGCTGGTACCGGTGGGGATCATGTTCACGGTGTGGCTTGGCGGGATTCAAGTCCGCAGGCTCGGCCATGCCATTGCGATCGCACGCGGCAAGTTCGACGATCCGAACGATCCGGGTGACATCAGCCACTTCCAGGCGTTGTGCGCGGCGCTGTCGGCGACGATCGGCACGGGCAACATCGCGGGTGTGGCGCTGGCGATCTACTACGGCGGCCCCGGTTCCGTGTTCTGGCTTTGGATCACCGGGTTCTTCGGCATGGCGACCAAGTTCGCCGAATGCACGCTATCACAGCACTATCGCGTGGTGCACGAGGACGGGTCCGTGTCGGGCGGTCCCATGTACTACCTGGAAGTGGGCGCGAAGAAGTTGCTGGGCCCTGCCGCCAAGGTGCTCGCCGTGGTCTTCGCCATCGGCGGCGTGCTCTGTTCGCTCGGCACGGGCAACATGGCGCAGAGCAACTCGATGGCCGACGCGATGCATCAGTTCAAGCTGCCGATCGCGGGCGGGTTCCAGCTGCCGCATTGGGCCGTCGGCCTTCTGCTCACCGTGCTTGTCGCTTCGGTGGTCCTCGGGGGCATCAAACGAATCGCCCACGTCGCCGAAAAGCTCGTTCCCTTCATGGCATTGCTCTACGTCTCATCGGCGGTGCTCGTCGTGTCGCTGCATCTCGAACGCGTGCCGGATATGTTCCGGCTCGTCTTCGAGGGGGCTTTTAGCGACACGGCACCCGTCGGCGGTTTCATCGGCGCAACCTTCATCATGTCGGCTCGTTATGGCATCGCGCGAGGGCTCTTCAGCAACGAGGCCGGCCAGGGGTCCGCACCGATCGCTCACGCCGCTGCCAAGACCGACTTCCCAGTACGCGAAGGATTGGTCGCGTCGTTGGGGCCCCTTGTCGACACCTTGATCATCTGCACCCTCACCGCGTTGGCCATCCTCAGCACGGGCGCTTGGAAGTCGGGCAAGGTTGGCGCGGCCATGACCTACCAAGCGTTCAAAACCGGGCTCGACGTGCAGATCGGCTCGACGAACATGGGCGGGGTGGTGGTGTCGATCGGGCTGCTCCTGTTTGCGTTCACGACGACGATCTCCTGGTCCTATTACGGGGATCGATGTGTGATGTACTTGCTCGGAAAGAAGTTCGTGACGCCCTATCGGCTGATGTACGTGGGCTTCGTGTTCCTGGGTGCGGTGTGGGGCAAGGACCTGGTTTGGAAGTTCGTCGATGCGGTCATCACGATCATGGCGGTCCCCAACCTCATCGGACTTCTGATCCTGTCGCCTTTGGTCGCGAAGCTTACGCGTGACTACTTCGCGATCAAGCACGTGCCTACGCGGTAGACGACGGCTATCCAGCAGAGAAGCAATCACCGAAGACACAGAACGCACAGAAGGGTCGGTTGCCGAAGCGGCAAGAAAGCCACTTCTGTGACCTCTGCGACTTCTGTGGTTCTCTTGATTCGGCCAGCGCTTGGGTTAGGGACCGCCACGGAAATAGCTGGTCCACCGAGTGCGACTTGGGGAGCAGAGAAGCAACCACAGAAAGCACAGAAGGTCACAGAATGGGAATGGGCCCGGTGGCCGGTCCATCACTCAG
>Ga0180009_10007601_pt1 | contig 11008 bp, 8 predicted proteins | sample OS_PC_MetaG_FD_123537 | JGI IMG/M metagenome (GOLD analysis project Ga0180009, IMG submission 123537) | Groundwater microbial communities from the Aspo Hard Rock Laboratory (HRL) deep subsurface site, Sweden - OS_PC_MetaG | ecosystem: Environmental > Aquatic > Deep subsurface > Groundwater...
CTAGCCCGGACAAGCCGGAAAAGTTACAAGTGAACTAAAGTTTTAAGTGCCTAAAGTTAAGGTATCGCTTTGCTCTATCTTTTTTTATAAAAAGGATAGAATTCCACAACTTTAGGCATTTTATGCACTTCTTTGAGCAGCTTATTATTGCATTCAAAAATATTCTGCCAGAAAAAGCACAAAAATAATTATTAAGGCACTAATATAAGGCATAGGATGTGAGGAGAATGAGCATGAAGGGTGCAGACATTCTGATCGAGTGTTTGAAATCACAAGGTGTGGGCAGTGTATTCGGGATGCCCGGAACCCAGAACAATTTGATTTATGATGCGCTCTTGAGATGCGGGGATGGGGTGATCGATCATTATCTCGTGCGTCATGAGTGGGCGGCAACCAAGATGGCAGACGGATGTGCACGTGCCGGCGGAGACGTCGGGGTAGCTTTGACGGTTCCGGGCCCGGGGGCGAGCAACGCTGCCACCGGCATTCTGGAGGCGTATTCGGATTGCGTGCCGGTTTTGTTGATCACAGGGCAAAGCAATTCCAAATTTTACTCGAAAGATCAGAGTAAAATGTTTCACGGCCTGGATCAGATGCGCTTTTTCGAGCCGTGTACAAAGTATTGCGCGATTGTCCGGAAAGTGGAAGATATTCCCGTTGCCATCGAAAAAGCATTTCACGAAATGCGAACAGGAAGACCAGGGCCTGTGGTATTGGAATTTCCCAGCGATGTTGTCAGCAGTGAAGCAGATGTTGTGATTCCGCCTCGTATTAAGCGGGCTGAAGGGCCTGCACCGAAACCCAACGACATCCGGTCCGTGGCCGAAATCCTGAAGCGATCAAAGATGCCGGTTTTGTTCGCCGGCTCAGCCGTTGTATCCGCCGGCGCCTGTACACTGCTGCGGAAACTGGCCGAGAAACTCAACGCACCCGGTGCGGTGTCCCGGCGTGCTAAAGGTGCATTGCCGGAAGACCATCCCCTTGCCATCCGGAACAGCTACGGTTTTTTGGCCGGTCAGGCTTTTCAACGTGCCGATTGCACGCTGGTGATTGGCGTCCGCTTTACTTCTGTTGATTCAAGTTATTGGAGCATCGATTTTCCGAGGCCGATGATTCAGATCGAAGAAGACACAAGGGAAATCGGAAGGGAATATGCATGCGATTTCAGTGTGGAGGCCGATCTCAAGTTGACGCTGGAAGCACTCATCGAGGCGGTTGACGAGCGGGAAGATGTGTGGACACCCGCTTTAGAAGAATTCCGAAAGAAGTTTAACACCCAACCGCCTCTTCCGATATTACCGGAAATCCGTGAAGTTCTTCCCGAGGACGGGATCATCGCGGTGGATGTGTGCTCCCTCGGATATGGATCTTTCGCCGAATATCCTGTATATCGGCCGGAAACCTTTCTATATCCCTGTATCGCCGTATCATTGGGTTACGCATTTCCGGCAGCGATCGGAGCAAAGGTCGCCTGTCCGGACAAGCCGGTGGTCTGTTTTATAGGGGATGGCGGATTTATGATGGGCGCCGCAGAATTGTCAACGGCCATGAAATATGGGATCAATGTTGTCACGGTGGTTGTTAATGATGGAGCGCTATGTGCGATTAAAGGATCTCAGAAAAAGGGATTTGAGGGGCGCACCATCGGTACGGAGTTGCATAATCCGGATTTCGTGAAATTTGCGGAATCCTTCGGCGCCTATACCGCGAGGGTCGAAGATCTGTCGGATTTCAAAGCGATCCTGCAAAATGCATTGGCAGCCGATCGTCCCGCCCTTATCGAAGTGCCGATGCATGATCGGCAAGAAGAACTCGTTACCTATATCGATTGGCTGCATTCGGAACCCTTACGAAAAGGGGCGTCAATCTGAAAGCGTATGGCATCGGTTCAATCAGGAAATATAAGACTCTAATTCGGATCTCTCGATACCGACCGCCTCACCCCCTGCAAGAATCCCTTCCAGGGTTACAGGATCTACGGGAATACCGTTCTTTCGCCGTTCAGCCAAAGCCTTCCTCTCCGGGTCGCCGGCGACCATAACCGGTGTGTCAGGGTCTTGAGGCGGGGATTCCTTTACGAAAGAGACTATCGCATCTATTTCGTGGTGCATCCACTGGTGGTCCACTAGACGTATCGGGTCAACCAGAAACACCAGCATATTGTTTCCTATGCCGTTCATGCGTTCGTTTTCGGGCTGAATGGTACCCCCTCCCGTCAACACACCGGCAAGCAGTTCGCAGAAAAAGGCGATGCCGTATCCTTTATGAAGGCCGAATGGGATCAAGGCCCCTTTGGGATCACTGAACACAAAGCTCGGATCATTCGTCGGGTTGCCATCCGGGTCCAGTAACTGATCATCGGCCAGTTGTTTGCCGGCCTCCATGGCGACACGGGCTTTGCCGATGGGAATCTTGCTTGTGGCCATATCCAGAAGAACCGGCGGCGTAATCTCTGTTCCGGGCATGGCCATGCAGACCGGATTGGTTGCATATCGTGCGTCGCGGCCGCCATGGGGGACCACGATGGGATCATGATCGAAAACATTTACAAAGTGGAGGGAGACAAGGCCCGCTTGAATGCTTAGCTCCCCATATGCACCTATCCTGCCCATATGCTGCGCATTGCGTAGCGCCATTACGGCAACTCCCTTCTCCTTGCATCTGGAAATGGCCTTTTCCATGGCCTCAGAGGCTGTTCTCTGCCCATACCCTCGCTGACCGTCAAACACCAGGATTGCGTCTTCATCTTTAATCAGTTTCACAGGGGTATTTGGATGGAGTATACCCTTACGGATATATTGAAGATAGTATGGGACCATGCCGACTCCGTGGCTCTCGTGTCCACAAAGGTCGGACAGGACCAGATGCTTTGCCACCAGAGCAGCCTCAGCTTCTTCACTCCCGGCTTTTCTTAAAACCTTGGTAACGATCTTTGTCAGATCCTTTTCCTTGATCCGTTGCATCGCGGTTCAACCCTCCCTCAACTTCCTGATGAAAAAACAATTTGTAAAAAAAGCATGAAAGCAAGAAATATACAACACCGATCATGCTAAAAAATACTATTGGTCACCGTCCATGTCACATCATATCCTATTTCAAGGTGCGAAACTTAAATCGGCTGAAAAGACTCATGAGACAGCAGATGATTTATGTTTGCAAAGAATGTATAATTATGACTTCTATTTTCAATGGATCTAAAAACCCGAGATACCCTTAGATAACAAATAAAGAGAGGGGAGCGAATGAAATATCTGCCGGATTTTTACAAACACCTTCAACGGATGATTGAAAGCCGAACACACTCGGCTATTGCCTGTGTCATTTCGCGAACCGGTTCCGGGCCGCGAGAGGCGGGAGCCATGATGCTCCTCACAGAAGACGGTTTTACGGCCGGAACTGTCGGGGGAGGCCTTCTGGAGGCTCAAGTCATGGATCTTGCCCAAACCGTCATACAATCCGGCAAGCCGGTGTGTAAAACCTTTAACCTGGATGCAGATGCGGCAGCAGATGACGGTATGATCTGCGGCGGCACCGTGGCGGTATTAATTAACCGGATTTATCCATCGGAAGCGACAACCGTTGCGCTATATGAGAAGCTTTTGAATCATCTCAAGCAGCGGAATACGGTTCACCTGATTATTTCCATCCAGGAGCATTCCGGAGGGATTCGAACCGGATTGGGGCTTTTCTCTATAGATGGAGCCGATCCCGGAACCCTGCCGGTCTCCGCTGAAGAAGTAGAATCGCTGTCCAATGAAACGGGTAATCATTTTCCCCTGTTGACGAGATTGAGGAAGGAGCGTTTTTTCATTCTACCCATCAATTTGCCTGAGGTCGTTTTCATTTTCGGAGCAGGCCATATATCGCAGGTTCTGACACCGTTTTGCCGAACAGTGGGATTCTATCCTGTGGTTTTGGATGACAGGGAGGATTTTGCAAATCCGAAACTGTTTCCGGAAGCCGGTGAAATTATAGTTATCGATTCCTTTTCGGGGTGTTTTGGCGGGATAGAGGTAGATGAAAACAGCTTTCTGGTGGTTGTAACGCGGGGGCATTCACACGACCGGGAAGTCGTCTCACAGGCGCTCAGGACCCCTGCCAAATATATCGGAATGATCGGAAGCCGCAGAAAACGGGATGGTATCTATATGACGCTTCGCAAGGAGGGATTTTCGGAAGATGTTTTGAAACGGATCTACTCTCCCATCGGTCTGAACATCGGGGCCCAGACACCGGCGGAGATTGCCGTCAGCATTGTTGCGGAACTCATCGCTGTCCGCCACGGTCATTGTAAAGGAAACATACAGCCATAAAGGAGGTCTGAGACGCTACCGAAGAATCATAACCCCCAAACAACCAGCTTAGATCAAATCGCCGGTATTATTTCTGAGGGATTCAAATCCAAAGAAGAAATCGTCTGCTATCTGAGGTCAAACGATTTCTCCGAAGTGGGGTGTTAGAGGCAAAATGCTAATCTGCTGGAACCAGCATATGTTTGCTCAATCTGAAAAACCCCTTCAGGTTTTTAAGCCAATGCGCATTGTAAACCTCATTATGGCTGTTAAAGGAAAAAACCTTTTGACGTTTTTCAGACGCGTAGACCATAAAGAACTTGCTGTCGCTTTCAAATTTATAGATCAAAGCCGCATGATCATTTTGCAGCACGATCAAATCGCCCACTTTTATTTCATGGGGATCGACCTCTTGTGTATTCTGGAGGAGGTTTTTCATGGGCATATACCCGCTAAAACGAAAGGCTGCCTGTTTGGCGGCTTCCTCATAGATTAGGCATATGAGATGGGAGTTATCGATTTCCGACGTGGTTGTCGCATCTCCTCCGAATTTATAGGGCAGGCCGATGAACCATTCAGCCAGATCTGCTATTTTTTTTGAGAAGATGCTCTCTTTTTCACCCAAGGATATTGTTTCAGAGGCGATTGCACTTTCCGGATGGCAAACAATCCCATATGAAAAGAGGATTAGGAAAAAGATAAGCGATATTTTTGATTTTGATATCTGATTCACGCTTCCACCTTCTTTTTTATTATAGACCAGAGTTAACCTGTTTATAGTAACGGCAATTTAAGGAATTAAGTTTAGTTCAATTTTTGAGATAGCTTCCAGTTTATTGCCATTATAAGGTCGCCGGATTTACCGAATCATCCATCGGTATCAAAGAAATATTTTAATTTCCGCAGAGCTGAACGCAATGGGTGTGATATTGAATAACCCGTTGATATCAGATTTTTAAAAAAAATCAAATAATTTTAAGTGTTTTGAGTGAAATTTCTGATTTGAGACGTCCCGGTTCTGTTCGTGGGCGGAGGTGGCGGACATATCAACATTAAGTAAAAGAGCATATTTTAGACCTTAATCTTGACTTTTCCGCTTTGGTTTCCTAGGTTCAGTCTAAATAAAAACAGGAGACCTAAATGGCGGTTATTACCATTTCCAGAGAACCCGGGGCTTTTGGTGAAGAGATTGCAGCTCGTCTTGCCGGCAAACTGGGATTCATGCTGGTGGACAAGTCCAGGCTTGTGGATTATTGGAGCGAGGTTGATCCCGATGCAGCAAGTATTAAAAACGATGACGAATGGATTCCGCTTGATGACCTGGACATCGATTCCGAAACCGAAGCAACCGTTAGATTGCTGCCGGAGCTGATTGTTCAATTGGCGGAAGATCATGATCTCGTTGTCATCGGCAGAGGCGCTCAGGGGTTATTCAGAAATTGTCCCGGAACACTGCATGTAAAGATTGTCGCGTCTCGTCAATTCCGGGTCCGAAATATACAGTCAAACGAAGAGATGTCATCCCGCGAGGCCAGGAGATGGACAAGAGATCTTGAAAATCAACGCTTCAGATACTTACGATTTCTTTACCACCTTAATTGGGCAGATCCGAATCTGTATGACCTGACCCTTCAAATGAATCGTCTGTCAATAGACCAGGCCTTGAACCTTATTTGCTGCGCTGTGGACGAGATGCAGATACAGCAGGTTCAGCGAAGCCAGATTATTGAAAATATTGTTTCCGAATCGGAAGAAGATCGGGAAAACGATCACTTCGTACACTTCTCCGAGGAGGAATTCGCCCGTTTTCTGGAATTCTACGGAATTCCCTTCTCCTATGAGCCGGACAGTTTCCCGCTGGAAACCAATGCGGAGGGAAAGGTAGTCGAAGCGTTTACACCGGATTTTTATCTGCCCGAACAGGATCTTTACATTGAACTCACCACAATGAAACAGAGCCTTGTTACCCGTAAGAATCGAAAAGTGCGTAAGCTGCGGAAATTATACCCAGAAATCAATATCCGGATTTTTTATCAACGTGATTTCTATCGACTGATGGCAAAATACGGGCTGTTGGCGCCGGAGTCTGAAACAGCCGATCATGAACCGAAAAAAGAAGAACTATGAAAATTTCGATTTACGATTGTTGATTTTCGATTTATGAATTGAAAAAAAATGGGAATAACCTTGGAGAATGAACTTGAACGAATTAGACCGTGACATTGTTAGAGTTTTGTTTGATTCCGAAGCCATTGAGAAACGCGTGTCCGAGATGGGAAAAGAAATCTCAGAGGCCTATAAAGGCGTGGTACCCATACTGGTTGGAGTGCTCAAAGGGTGTATCATGTTTATGAGTGATCTTATCAAGCATATTAAGATTCCTTTAAAGATGGATTTTATCGCCGTGTCGAGTTACCACGGCACCCAGCCGACCAGCGGAGCCGTACGCATTGTCAAAGATCTTGACCATGTCATCGAGGGTCGCGAACTGCTCGTGATCGAAGGCATTGTGGATACCGGTATGACCGTCGGCTATATTCTCCGTAACCTTCAGGCACGGCAACCGAAAAGTATCCGATTGTGCACGTTCCTGGACAAACCGGCGAGGAGAATTGTCAACGTTCCCATCGATTTTTGCGGATATAAGATCCCCGACAGATTTGTGGTCGGGTATGGACTCGATTTTCTCCAACTTTACAGAAACTTACCTTATGTCGGAATTCTAAAAGACCAAGTGACGGGCCTTGAGAAGACATAAAAGAAAAACTTAGAAGTAAATCAGCAGGTTAAAAAGAAGTAAAAAAAATTAAAAAAAGTAGAAAAAAAGCTTGACAAACAATTCCGTTTATATAATATAGAAGCTAACCCCGAGAGATCCAAAGTAAGGGATTTGATTCAGACGCTTGGGAGCAAAGTTCGATGGAAACTCGAAGGTTTTGCCTGCGAGGGGAAATCGGGCGGCGGTGCCGAGATAAACCGAAAGGGGAAGTCAAATTTCAGAAAGGGTCACTCGGGGTTTTCCTTTTTTAGGACACAGATCAACACAGATTATCAGGATTATTGAAGAATCATTTATTATCTGCGAGTTTCAGCGAAAACCTGCCCGCCATCTTATATCTTCAGGATCGGCCGGTGAGTCTGCGTCCTATTCGGGCAGGATCAATTAAAGGCACTTTGCGATCAACCCGCCGTCCACAACGATCTCGGTTCCGGTAATATACCTGGCTTCATCCGACACCAGAAACAATGAAGCATGTGCCACATCCCAGGCGTCGCCCATCCGGCCCATTGGAATTTGATCGTTTCGATATGCGATCATACGCTCACGTTCTTGCTGTGAGTACCCGCCATAGAATTGCTCCACCAAAGGCGTGTGAATCACCCCGGGAATAATCGTATTGGCCCGAATGCCGCTGCGGGCATAGTTCATGGCAATGTCACGCGTCAATTGAATAATGGCTGCTTTGGTGGATGTGTATGAGCAGTATTTCGTTCCCATGTGACGGACGCCGGCGGTTGAGGAGATGTTGATGACGGCCCCCTTGCCCGCCTTTTCCATATGGGGCAGGACATGTTTGCAAGTTAAGAAAATGCTTTTGAGATTTACCGACAGCACATGGTCCCAACTATCTTCGGTGGTTTCCACAACGCCGCCATGCTCGACAATACCGACGTTGTTATGCAGTATGTCGATTCGGTCAAAAGCGGACAGGCAGGCATTTACCATGGCTTCCACCTGATTCCCCCTGCTGACATCAGCAGTATAAGATGCGGCCATATTGCCTTCTTTTATAATAATGTCACGGGTTTCTTCGGCAGCTTTCGAATCGATATCCACACAGAAAACCCGGGCCCCCTCGCGTGCGTAGAGCACTGCTGCAGCCTTGCCGTTACCCCATCCCGGCCCGCATGAACCGGCCCCCACGACCACTGCAACACGATCCTTTAGACGTCCCGCCATAATCATTTCTCCTTTCAGCCTGGCGGCTCGGAAAAAAGTTCAATTCGCTTGATTAAAATTAATAGACTCTTTTATCATACGGGTCACTGATATTTTGAAAATGTGCTACAAGTCAATAGGCAATGGTTTGAATTGACACTCTATTTTTGTTTCAATATATTCTGATTCAACCGACCGTCAGGTACATTATTAAGACAGCTTCATAAATGGAAAAGGGTTTTAGATATGAAATTAGGCATGTTGACCGGTATTTGGCATATTGCAAACGGCGCATCGGTATTCGAAAGCCTGGAGCGGGCGGCCGCCCTGGGTTTCCATTATGTGGACCTTCACGGTACTTTCAATGCAGGGCCCAGGCATCTATCTGAAGATGAGCGGATGAAAGTAAAGGATACTCTGGATGCGCTCGGTCTCGAACCTCGAAACTACGTGCTCCATGCACCGCACAATATCGGGTCTGCTTCAGAAGCCGAGTATGAATCGTCATACCGGTATTTGTGCGAGGGGGTTGATCTGGCTGTAAGCTGGGGAATCAATCAGATCATGTTCAATGCCGGACTATGGGATATGAAAGTCGACAGAAGAGAAGCCTGGTCCAAAGCGGTGAGGTTCTGCCAGCGGGTATGCGACTATGCAGTTGACCGGGAAGTGTACATCGCCCAGGAAACCGAGCCGTATGTCTGGTTTCTGGTGAATGATATGGCCTCATCGGTTCGTATGCAGGAGGATGTGAATCGTTCCAATTTTGTCAACCTGATCGATCTGGGCCATATCGCCCTATCGAGGGAGCAGGCAGAAGATATCGGTTCTCTGGGGGCTACGATTGTTCATGCTCACATCAGCGATCACGAACCCATGCGGCACACCAACCAGATTGTGGGGACCGGTTTCACGCCGGTGGCTGAAACGCTTGAAATGTTAAGAGCCGTTGATGTGGATGAAAAAGCGAAACGGTTCGGTTATGATGAACTGGTGGTCAGTTTTGAACTGGGATTTCCAGGCGATCAAATCGAAAATCCGGATGAGTGGGTAAGACAGTCCATCCGGCATGTGCAGGAAGTGGCACCTTTTTTGAAGTTTTAACTTTTAACTTCTATTCGGTGCCTAAAAAATATTTTTTCATTTTACTGGAAAAACCAATACACAAGCGCCTGTTAAAATCTCAAATAACAAGCACCCCACCAGAAAAACGGCGGGCAAGCAAATCACAAACAAATTGCAGATTTCAATATCCAATGACCAAAACAGTTTTGATAGGTTCGTTTTTCGATATCCTGAGCATGTTTGGGATTTTGAATTTCGGTCATTGTGATTTGTTTGATATTTGAGATTTGTAATTTGGAATTTCCGACTTATCGGGGTTAGGGTCTGATTCTCAAAAAATCAGCAGTTTTTCTGAAATCTCGAATTATTATCCATCCAAAACCTGTCTGATGGTATTCGCCAATTCAGCCAGCATAATCGGCTTCATGAGAAGTTCACGAATTCCGATATCTTTTGCCACCTGGTTATTGATCCGTTCGCTGAACCCGGTGCACAAAATGACAGGGATATCCGGACGAAGGTCCAGAATTTCTTTGGCCAATTGGTCTCCGGTCATGTGGGGCATTGTCATGTCTGTAATGACTAAATCGTAGGCTTCAGGATCATTTCTAAAATTTTCAAGCGCATCTATACTCCTCGCGCTGTCCGTGACGTCGTAGCCCAGCCGTTCAAGGAGCATACGAACCGTTGCTACAATCTCTTTTTCATCATCGACCAAAAGGATTCGCTCATTACCTTTCGGCAAGCTTTTATTCGTTTCAATATCTGTTTCCACTTCGATGCCGCAGATCGGAAGGAATACTTGAAATTCCGTTCCCTCATCGATCTTGCTGGCAACTGTAATCACTCCGCCGTGATTTTTTACAATGGCATGTGCAACCGCCAAACCCAAGCCCGTTCCCTTGCCGACCTCTTTGGTTGTGAAATACGGGTCGAAAATCCGATCCAGGTTCTCAGGCTTGATGCCGTGGCCGGTGTCCCTAACCGACAGCTTCACATAGACTCCGGGACTTAATTCGGGCTTAGGCTTTACCGATTCTTCATGGAATGTCACATTTTCCAAAGTTACCTCTAATACCCCGCCCTTTTCCTCCATTGCATGGGCGGCATTTGCACAAAGATTCAGGAGAATCTGGTTGATCTGAGTCGGGTTGGCATTTACCGTATCGAATTCATTTGAAATGTTTTGACGAATTTCTATCGTGGAAGGGATTGATGACCGTATCAACTTAAGCGATTCGGTGATAATCGGACTGATCTTGGCCGGTTTTAATTGAGGACCTGCCTGGCGGCTGAAGGTAAGGATCTGTCTGACCACATCCCTTGCCCGGATGCATGCCTTGTGCACTTCATTGAGGTTGTGGCGGGCCGGGTTCCACTCGGGAACGTCATCGATCGCCAGCTCGGTGTTTCCGATAATGATCCCCAGTATGTTGTTGAAATCATGAGCGATGCCGCCCGCCAGGGTTCCCACGGCTTCCATTTTGTGGGCTTGCTGCAGTTGAGATTCGAGCCACTTGCGCTCCGTTACATCGAAAAGGACCGTAACCGTAAGATCTTCTCCGTAAATCCTGATGTGCTTGGAAAAGACCAGAATATGGAGAACCGAGCCGTCTTTGACCGTAAAATCGATTTCCATGTCACGGGTTTCCCCGGTTCTTTTCATGCGGTCTAAATAACGGTCTCGGTCTTTCATATCGACAAGACCCAA
>Ga0180009_10007602_pt1 | contig 11008 bp, 6 predicted proteins | sample OS_PC_MetaG_FD_123537 | JGI IMG/M metagenome (GOLD analysis project Ga0180009, IMG submission 123537) | Groundwater microbial communities from the Aspo Hard Rock Laboratory (HRL) deep subsurface site, Sweden - OS_PC_MetaG | ecosystem: Environmental > Aquatic > Deep subsurface > Groundwater...
CACTAAGGCGCAAAGGCACTAAGAAGCACAAAGAATTTATTAGTAGAACTTAGTGAAACTTTGTGTCTTCGTGTCTTTGTGGCATATTTTGAATTACAATTTATGTGGCTGCTGAGTAGTAACCTTTTTTTTATAGCAATAAATTGATTTAAGAGCAGGAAATCCATGAAAATCTATCCAATTATGTTACCTTTTTTAATCGCATTAATTATTTGTCCCGTAGTTATAAATTCAGCGCAATCGTCCGAATGGGCACATATTATTGAAATAGTTCAAAAATTTAAAAAAAGTGAGCGCGGACCATATAAGGAAATTAAATGGTTTTGCATCGATGGTGCAGTTGTTGGGCCAAAGGAGAAATGCCCCGAACCTGGCGGATTTATGCGTGCGACTTATAAAGATGAAGTAATAAAACTCGGAGAAAGGGAACATATTTTTCTTGGACAAATTTTAACGGGAACAAGTTTTGAAAAGTTTCTTGATGAGGAAAATCAATACTCTCGAATGAAGCAGTATCAAATAGAAAAGTATTTACGCGCAATTGATAATGGCTGGATAATTCGCCTCGCTCAGTTCTACCGCGGTTCATTACAAGCGGAGGATGAAGAAAATTGGGGGTATAATTTTTTTACAAAATTGCTCGAAGATATAAATATTACAGAAGAAAAATTCATGTTCATTCGCATGAGCCTAAAAAGCATTCCTCACCGGGGAGATGATAATTTGGCTCAGAATGTTCGTGCGATTTCCAAAAACCTTTCTGATTTATTCCCATCATTTATGAATATTAGAGTTAAAATTCATGGACAGCCTGAGGAAGCAGATATACAATTAGTACAAAATTTTCTTGATAAAAATCGAAACTCATTCAAACCGGATCAAACATCTGAGTTTGAGGCATTAATATCTGAAATGAAGAAAGCTTTCCCTCCTGTTGATTTAAGCATGCTAAAAAAATATACCAACAGTCTTGGTAAGAATTCTACAATTAGGGTAGAATTGGAGAAATTAATTACAAATTATTCCGGTAAATCTTCTCCTGAAATAATTCCGCAAAAATTAAAGCAAGTATCAATAATGTTGGTTGGTATTAGGCAAGCAATTGAAAGCGAGAAAGCTACAAAAAGAAAATTATATCTTTTTGAAATATCCCTAATTTTAGAAAATGTTCTCCAGCGGGAAATTGAAAAATGGAATACAAATGATTTGAAATCAGTCTTGGAAAAGAATTATTGTTTAGCCCAAGCTGCAGCTGGAGCCGGATATCTGGAAAATTGGGAATGGAATTCAATTAAATATCTTATAGCTCCGCCTGCCACAGATTCTATTTCAATCCTATCGCTGGTTCAAAAAATTGAAATGAGCAAGAAGGCTGTTGAGTGGGGGGCTAGTTTAATTAACGCATATTACAAAAAGGATGTGGAAGTATTCACGGAATTTGAACCTTTGACAGTAACATTTCTCGATGATATGATAAGATCAACCATATTATTACCATTTGGCAATCTTGTTGGCAAACTAAGTGATTACGCGGCGGATTATTCAGGCTTAAGAAATAATGTATTAGGTATTGAAGATCAGAATCGAATACGCGGTTTAAATCCAGGTTTCGCATTTGGAGAATTAGTTGTTGTTAAAGGCTCTCCTGAGAAAATAATTTTTTCCCCTAAAAAGATTTATGTTTTTGAAAGACCGCCGGCGGATTTAAAACCCGTTGCAGGCATTTTAACAATTTCGGAAGGGAATCTTGTATCACATATTCAGCTATTAGCCAGGAATTTGGGTATTCCCAACGCCATTCTGACTTCACAGAATTTAAATTCACTGCTAAAATTTGCAGGTCAAAAAGTGTTCCTAGCAGTCTCGCAAAAAGGGACTGTAATAATGAAGCTGGAAAACGAAATGAATGAAACTGAAAAAAGTTTGTTTGCTCAAAAAAGTTCACCTTCGGAGGTTATCAATGTTCCCGTAGATAAATTGCAGCTTAATGTTAACAGAATCGTTGCTCTCAAAGATTTACGGGCAAAAGATTCTGGTATACTTTGCGGACCAAAAGCTGCGAATTTGGGCGAATTGAAAAATTTATTTCCTGATCATGTGGTTAATGGTTTTGTTATACCATTCGGAATATTCTATGATCATATGAATCAAATATTGCCAGGGAAGCAAAATTCTTACTGGGAATTTTTACTCGATTCATTCAGCAAAATAAAAAAGCTTGAGGAAAAAGAAGAAGAGAGTGAAGAGATGCAATCGCAGATCTTTGCAATCCTAAAAACGTTGAGAGAGGAAATTAAAAAGATCAATTTAAAACCTGAGTTTGTTTTTGATCTTAGACAAAACTTTACCAGCAACCTTAGTACTGAATTAGGAAAGACAGCCGTATTTATTCGAAGTGATACCAACATGGAGGATCTAAAAGATTTTACCGGCGCAGGATTAAATCTTACGCTATTCAATGTGGTGGAAGAAGAAAAAATCCTTGCAGGCATAAAAGAAGTTTGGGCGTCTCCATTTACAGAAAGAAGTTATAAATGGAGACAAAAATTTTTAAATAATCCGGAAAATGTTTTTCCTTCTATCTTGGTAATTCCTACGGTTAATGTAGATAAATCCGGAGTACTCATAACGACAGGAGTGAACTCTGGAAATCCCGAAGATATGACAATAGCTTTTAGCCGGGGTGCAGGCGGTGCTGTTGATGGTCAAGCTGCAGAAAGTTATACGATTAAACGTGATGGTCAATTTTCTCTTCTTTCACCTTCAAGAGAAAATAGCTTCAACACATTGCCTAAAAGCGGCGGTACACAAAAGGTTATCACCACTTTTAACCAACGGCTGTTAACTGAAAAGGACATTTCTGTGTTAAAAAAATTCGGAGAAGAAATTAAAATTATATTGCCTGGAATGCCGGGGATTGTATCGCAAGGCCCCTTTGATGTTGAACTCGGCTTTTTAGACGGAAAGATATGGCTGTTTCAGGTACGCCCATTTGTAGAAAGCAAATCAGGATTGTCGTCATCATATTTGAATGCATTAAATCCTATAGTCCCGGCAAATAGAATAATTAGTTTAAGTACATCGTTTTAGCGGAGAATATCATGAACTCGAATTTTAAAATTACAGTTGTTTTAATACTTCTTCTGATTGGAACAGCAAGTATAATTTCTTCATATCCAATTGATGGTTATTTATTTAGCCAGATTAGAAGATTAAATAGACTTCAATTGATTCTTGAAGGCAAAATTAATGATACAAAACTACTCCCTGGTCAGTTACTTTCTATTAACGATATCAAACTTTCGTTGTATGGAACAAGATTAGATAGTTTAACAAATTTTCGAAAGATTGACGCTGAATTGCAAAATAAGCTAAACCGGCTATTTCCGAACAAAGATGAGAGTTATTCCATTTGTGTTCTCGAAATTACCGCCAAGCAAAAATTGCGTTATGCCGAAAGACAACCTGACCGAACCTTTATGCCGGGAAGTATTGGTAAGTTAGCAATTATTGCAGGCTTGTTCGCCGAGCTGGAAAAAATATATCCCGCATCCTTCCCTAAAAGAATAGATTTACTTAAAAGAAGCAAAATTAGAGCCGGACGATGGGCAATTCCAAATTCACATACAATTCCGATTTTCGATCCCGAGACAAAGGCATTTGAAAAAAGATTGGTGAGAGAAAGAGATGTTTGCACATTATTTGAGTGGGCAGATCACATGCTTTCTGTTAGTTCTAATGCCGCCGCAAGTGTTGTATGGAAGGAATTAGTTTTGTTACGCCATTATGGAATTAATTATCCCCCAAGCGAAGAAGAGGAAAAGAATTTTTTCGAAAAAACTCCTAAGACAGAGTTAAGGGATATGATGATGTCTGTTGTAAATGATCCATTAAGAAAAATTGGAATAACTGAAACACAGTGGCAGTTGGGCAGTTTTTTTACAAAAGAAGGTAAACGTATTATTCCAGGAGAAGGGGGCAGTATTGCATCACCATTTGGATTGATGAAATATCTTGTGGCGTTGGAAAAGGGAGAAATTGTTGATAAGGAATCGAGCCTAGAGATTAAACGATTGATGTACATGACCGATAGGAGAATTCGCTATGCTCAATCACCTGCATTAAAGAACGCGGCGGTTTATTTTAAATCCGGTAGTTATTATAGCTGCATACCTGAGCCGGATTTTGAATGCAAAAAATACAGTGGGAATAAACAAAATTACATGAATTCTGTGGCGATTATTGAACATCCTGATGGGACGAAATATTTTGTTACGCTCATGTCTAATGTGCTAAAAAAGAATTCGGGTACGGATCATATGTACCTCGCTTCTGAAATTGACAGAATAATTCGACAGCGGTAAGGTAACACCTCAATCAACCGATTCGAAATTTGAATGAATCTTTTTTGCAAATTTTCTCACCTTCTTATTCTTGTGCCCTTCTGTTTGAATTAAGAGGTTTTTGAATTTTTCTGAACGAGATTTTGAAATTACGTTAAGAGTAGTTATAGCTAATTCAATATCATTTCTATTTAATAATATTTCATAACATTCATACTCGGAAGGAATTTTTTTCCCTATTTTTCTAATGAATTCATCGCTGATTGAATTCATTATGGTAGATTCTATGATTAGTAAAATTATCTTTTTTAAACTCGATTCATCCAATAAATTATCTAAAAATTCAATGGCATTTATCTGAATATCAAGTTCATTCCTTTGAATTCCATGAAAAATATTAATTAAATCATCGGGCGGATATTTTAATCCTAACAGCCTAAATATTCGCTCTAAACCACTGTTTTGACGCTGATTCAATAATTGTATAAGCCTCCGACGGCTTTCAATTAGTGGGTTTTTATTTGGAATATTTTGACTTCTGATCTCTGATAATTCGATATTGTTTTGGACAAATAATACTTGAATTGTCTCTGCTTCTATTTTAACTTCCTCATAAAGGTTTTTCTCGATCCTGCGCCAGTCAAATTCCAAATAAGGGAATTTGATTTTAAGACTATTCAAGGTGATCAAAGAATCAGTACGAAGCCTATAATCTTCATCGTCCAAAATATTTAACAATACTTGCACAGATTTTTGATTCCCAATTTCACCAATAACTCTAATCAAATTTTTTCTAATCCCCAGTTCATTATCACTATCAAGTAATAACTTAATTAATTCTTCGTGAACTAAAATCCCGTAATTTGTTAAAGCGGTGATACTTGCGGAAGCTGCTTTTTTGCTGGATAACTTGGCAATAATGAGGTTAACAAAACTTGGCTCCGTTGTTCTTCCCATCGAAATAATGGCTTCATTTGCCACTTCATTTGATTCATCATTCGTCATACTAATTAAGTAGTTGTAGTGTTCAGATAAATGGGCATGGCCAATAGTTTTTACAATAGCGCAATTTTGCAAAACCTGATCTTCTGCTGGATCAATTTTTGCCAATTCAATAATTCTTTGTTTAACTACCAGAGAGATGTTTAGTATTTCTTTCAAATCTTGATTGCCGACTGTTTCAATTGCTAGACTAACTAAAGCGGCATTACGCACTTTGATATTTGAGTGGTAAAGATATCCGCTCAGTAGCTCAATTGAATTAAGAGGATTATGCTCGAATAAGTATTGACACGCTTCAATCCGAATTGCTTCACTATCGTCTTCCAACATCAAGGTTACTTTGTTTGAATAATTTTGTGATTTATAAAAGTATAAATTTCTGAGAGTCTCCAATCGAATTGAAGTTGAAGAGCTAGTTAAATGACCTGCAATCGCCTCTATGAGATAATCATTTTGAATTTGCTTCGTCATTCTTAGAATATCCAGAATTTGATCTTCTGTGCCGCTCTTAAGTACAGAAATAATTCCACTCAAAACCGATTCGTTCTCAAAATCAAATTTTTTGGGTTGATCCAAATTCTGTTCGACTTTTAATTTAAATGCTCTTAAATATTCCTCGCGAACCTTAGAAGCAACATAAAACCAAATAAGGATGAGGAAGATTGTAGCTATCGAGATGTACTCGATTGGCAAGTCAAACCCGCTCGTCATTATTATTAGAATAATACCGCCAAGCCCGGTGGCTGCACTATCAACAAAAATATCTATAAAAGATTTTGTTTGATTTTTAATTTCAACAGGAATTGGCAGAGCTAGCAATTCCATGCTTGATTTGTTGATGGACTGTTTTAAACTTCCATCGCTCAGTTTTAAGAATACCGCAGACCATACCGCCGGATTAATAAGAAGAGCGATAGTGCCGAGGAAAATTCCGGATGGTAAAAAGAATAGTGAAGTTCCAACTCCAAAGACTCCAACAGCTCTTCTTGTTACGAAGATTTGTACGAGCAAAGAAACAATGTTCATCGTAGAAAACCAAAATCCAAAAAACACTGTTAGCTCATCTTCATTTACGAATTCGCGATAAGCAATTGCACTAAACTGAAAATCAATAAACTTAGCAACAATAACGCTTAATCCTACTATTACAGCTAAATATGTTAAATGTCTGGACTGTCGTATAAGAGATACAGGATGGTTTGAAAAATGCCAAATTTGCTTTTTATGTTGAATATGATTTGTTTCGCTAGGAACAAACTTATTCCACAAATAATTAACAATTGGGATGCAGAAACTTAATAGAAAAATGCTAATCAGTACCAGGTTTATACTACCAACCCAATTCGCAAGCACAGATACAAGGTAACCGCCAAAAATTCCACCTGCAATTGCTCCGGAGCCGATGAATCCAAATAACCTTTTAGCTTCGCGGTAATTAAAAAGCAAGTTCGCAAATATCCAAAACTGAGAGGTTGAAAGCAATGCAAAAATAGCGACCCACACATAAAAGAAATATATCGATGAATCAAGAAAAATCCCGAATTGCATCGCAATCCAAAGAATTAGAAAAGTAATATTCGATAAAATGAGTGTTGACTTGATAATTTTATTAAGCGTATAAATTTTTAGGTAGTGGATATAAATGGTTGCAAAAACCGCAGCAAAAATGGCAACGAGTAAAAAAGCAATGGGAAGTTCTTCTACGCCGAAGTTAGTTAGAAACAGCGAAGTAACGGTTGGTTTTAAAATGAGAACGGAAGTAATTATTAAAAATATGTAAACAAACATTAGAATAGCTTTTGCATATTCCCCTTCCCTCAAATCGAAACTTTTACGGAGCGTTAATTTTATTTTATCGATTAAATAGGATTCCACCGCACATCCTTAGGTAAGAATTTAGTAAATAAAATAAACATTTAGGATTATTTTAAAATAGCTGGCTTCAGAATCTCATCAACAGCAGGTAGTAAATTTCTCATAATTCTCTCACCGTTTTCATCCTGAACCAACGCAACTAAAATATATCTTCTCCACTTTTCCCCCCACACTAAAATTGAATCTGCATGCCACGAGAGCCAGGTTCCTGATTTACGATATAGTTTGGCATTAGGCGCCAATTTTTCAATTGAGCCAACAAATTTATGATGAAGTTCAGGATCAGTCATAATATTTAACATATCTTTTGATCTCTCAAAACTAACCAGCTGCCCAAATGCTAACATATAGTAAAATCTGCATACCTGTGATACCGTTGCAGCATGAGATAATCCTTTTATTGGATCTGGGTGACGAACACCCAAGGATGCAAATCTTTTACCAACCCATAATCCACCTCCGGACTCTTCGTCATAAAAATTGTATCGCTGATCAGTCAGAACTTCTTCGATTCTATCGTATCCGAGTCTATCGATCATTCTTGTTGCAGCCTGATTGTCGGAACGGCTAATCATAATTTTCATGTCGCCTTTAATTTCTTCGGTTTCCTGTAACATTCCGTCTTCAAGTGTTTGTTCGGCAGCAAGCAAAATTGCAATTTTGGGTAATGATGCAGCATACATCATCTCATTTCCATTCACTCTGGCAAACTTAACATTATATGGATTGCTCAAATCTACAACACCAACTGCCATCTTTTTACTCTTAATTAATTTTTTCCAGTATACATTTTTATTTAATTGCTTTTCGAGCGCTTTTTGCAAATCTTTGTTCACTAATTGACGCAAAGGCTTTACCTCTTCAGCTTTTACTTTATATGGCAGTTCTTTTATTTGTAGTAACGGAAGATCTTTTAGAACTCCCAGAGAGATGAGACCTGAAGACAGGAGGAGAATTACAAATAAACTATATTTTATTTTCATATTAACTCTAATAAAGGTGGTGGAAATGTATACAATTAATAATTCATTGTGAAAAATCTTTTACTCTAGATAAAGCGAAATGTTTCAAAAGTGGTATTATTCAATGTTGATAATAATCTAAAGGATTAATTAAATAAAAATCCTCTGATCAATCTAATGCCAAAGAAATTTTTATTATTTTTGCAGCCGTGTTTATTCAAATAAAATTGAGGTAATAACTTGAAGTTAAAAAATATTGTACTTGCTCTACTATCTTTCACTCTGCTGATTGCCTGCGGTCAAAACAATAACGAAGAGAATGCAAATTCCGATTCCGGAAATAAAGTTGTTGTTCAAGAGGTTATTCAGGGTTCAGGTTACACTTACATCAATGGAATTTCCGGCGGCAAAGAAATATGGATGGCAACAACTAAGCGCCCGGTTGAAGAAGGAGCAGTTATTTATTACGGCGTGGCAATGGAGATGCAAAATTTTACCAGCAAAGACTTGGATAGAACTTTTGAATCAATTCTATTCGTTCAGGAAATAAGCGATAAGCCGATATTAGAAGGGGATAAATCTGAAGCCATTGGAAACGGAAGAGTTAAAACCGATGAGCAAAAAGATATAAGCATCGAAAAAGTAAAAGATGGAATAACTCTGAAAGAATTATTTGAGAATAAAGAAAAATACTCCGGAAAAATTGTCAAGGTTAAAGGGCAATCAGTTAAAGTAAACAACGGAATAATGAGTAAAAATTGGGTTCATATTCAGGACGGCACAAAGTCAACCGAAAATTATGATCTTATGGTAACTACAAACGAATCTATAAATTTAAACGATGTTGTAGTTTTTGAAGGCATAATTATTTTGGATAAGGATTTCGGTTATGGATACAAATACGATTTAATCATGGAAGACGCTAAAGTGGTAAAATAAATTCCGACAACTACTTTTATACTAAAACAATAAAAAGCTCAAAAGTACAGACTTCCGAGCTTTTTTTGTTTACAGAATTAAAACCCATCTCACATTTCAAACACTTCGCCGGATTTCGGATAGATCACTTCTCTATAACCTTTTGCTAAAATTTTGTCTCTCAAAGGAAGCGATTGCTCGGGCTCGCCGTGTACCAGAAAGATTTTTTTAAGTTTTTCTTTCGGACACAATTTTAAATAATCAAGTAGTTCATTTTGATCGGGATGACCGGAGAAATAATCCATTGATTTAACTTGAGCCTTTACGCGATGCGGCTCGCCCAAAATAGAGACTTCTTTTTCTCCGTCGATAATTTTTCTTGCCAATGTATGCTGGGCGGCGTAACCAACGAACAAAATTAAATTATTCGGATTGTTAATATTATTTGCAAGATGATGTAATATTCTTCCACCCTCTGCCATTCCTGACGCAGAAATAATTATATGCGGTTCTTTCTTTTCGTTCAGTTTTTTCGAATCGTTTACGTCCCTAATGTAAGTCAATCTTCTAAATCCAAATGGATCTTCAAAGTTATCAATAAACACTCTATAAGTTTCTCTGTCGTAGCATTCGGGATGATTTCTGAATACATCGGTTGCGCTAACTGCAAGCGGACTATCAACATAAATGGGAATTGCCGGCAGCCGATTTTGATTGAAAAGTTTGTGGAGAATGTAAACCAGTAACTGCGTGCGCCCCACGGCAAAAGAGGGAATAATTATCTTTCCATTTCGATCAATCACTTCATGGATTGTACTCACGAGTTCCTCTTCAACGTCGCTGGAAACCGAATGAAGTCTATTTCCATAAGTGCTTTCCATTATCAAATAGTCCAAGTCTCGAAGAATATTGGGATTTCTAAGAATAGGCATATCATCCCTTCCAATATCTCCGGAGTAACCAAGCCGAATATTTTTGCCATTCTCTGCTATCTCCAGAAGAACGCCGGCAGAACCAAGAATATGTCCCGCATCTCTAAAAGTAAGTTTTACGCCTGGAAATACTTCAAAAGTTTTATCATACTGCAACCCCACAAAGTGTCGCATTGCTTCTTCGGCATCCTCTTTTCCGTACAGCGGTTCAAATAAATTTTTGCCCTGCTTTTTCCTTTTTCTATTTACCCACTCAACGTCACGCTCCTGCAGATGAGCGGAATCCCTTAGCATAATATTACATAAATCTACTGTAGCTGCAGTTGAGTAAATGTTCCCGTTAAATCCTTTGCCAACAATTGTGGGAATATTTCCGCTGTGATCGATGTGAGCATGCGAAAGAATGATTGCGTCTATTTTTTCAGATGCAAAGTTGAAATTTCGGTTTAATTCAAACGCCTCTTTTCTTCTGCCCTGATACATTCCGCAATCGAGTAAAATCTTTTTACCGTTAATAGTTAATAGGTGTGATGAACCGGTTACTGTCTGTGCTGCGCCGTGAAATTGAATTTTCAAGAATTCCTCCAATTAGGTTAATTCGAGGATAAATCTAACAATTCTTTTTAACAGACTCAAAAATTTAAGTGATTTTTAATTAGAGTTATGAAAATAAAAAGCCCAATCTGGGCGATTGAGCTTTGGTGGAGAGCTAGGAATTCGTTTCATTTAGGCAAAAAAGTCTGTTTTTTACCTAAATTGAAGACATTTCTATAAGCCTTGTCCAAAAAGTGTCCACCTCACAAGCTGGGTCAATTTAGTTTCCCCAAAGATGCTATTTCCTTGCAAATTCAATAAGTGAGTCCACTCCGAAAAACCCCAAACGGGTTAAAACCCGTTTGGGAAAGTTTGTTTTTAGCTTGTTATCCCCACGTTAAAACGTGGGGTTAATAACAATATGACTTTTCAGAGTGGACTC
>Ga0180009_10007603_pt1 | contig 11007 bp, 9 predicted proteins | sample OS_PC_MetaG_FD_123537 | JGI IMG/M metagenome (GOLD analysis project Ga0180009, IMG submission 123537) | Groundwater microbial communities from the Aspo Hard Rock Laboratory (HRL) deep subsurface site, Sweden - OS_PC_MetaG | ecosystem: Environmental > Aquatic > Deep subsurface > Groundwater...
CGGCACGGGTCTTGGGCTGGCCATATCCAGACGCCTGATCGAGATGATGGACGGTCGAATCTGGGTCGAAAGCGAGGTCGGGCGCGGGAGCGAGTTCCGTTTTACCGTCCGTCTGGAGCCGGGAGAGGCCCCGGCCGCCCGGGCGGGGGAAGCGGCGAACGAGACCGTCAGCGAAGACGCCGGGCGGCCCATGTTCGTCCTGGTGGCCGAGGACAACATCATCAACGCCAAGGTGGCCTCCCGGTTTCTGTCCAGGCTGGGCCACCGCTCCATGATCGCGGCCGACGGGATCGCGGCCCTGGGGCTTCTGGCCCGGCATCCCTTCGACATCGTGCTCATGGATGTGGAGATGCCGGAGATGGACGGGTTCGAGGCCACGCGGCGGATTCGGGCCGGGGAGGCCGGGGCCGCCAACCGGGGCATACCCGTCATCGCCATGACGGCGCATGTGTTGCAGGAGTTCAAGGAAATGGCGGAACGGGCGGGCATGGACGACTTTTTGAGCAAGCCGGTTCACTTCTACGAACTCAACACCCTCCTGGACCGCTATGTCCCGCAACGGACGGCCGGTCGGGCGATGGATTCGGGCCGGGAGCCCCTGGCCGCGTCCCGGGCGCCCCTGGACCGCCAGGATGCCTTGCGGCGGATCGGCGGCGACGAGGCACTCCTGGAAGAACTGTATGACATTATGGCCGGTGACATTCCGGCCAAGAAGGCGGCGCTGAGGGAGGCGATGGACCCGGTGGACCCGGCCGGCCTGGAACGGGTGGCCCACAGTCTGAAAGGCGCCTGTCTGTCCGTGGGCGCCCGGGACTGCTACAAGGCGGCCTTTGCCCTGGAGCAGACCATCAAGGCCGCGCCGGCCGAAGGGGTCGGCCTGTATGTCGAGCGGCTCGTCGAGGCGCTCGAGAATCTGGAAGCCGCACTGGCGGCCCGGCACGTGAATTAGGGGGACTGTTCATTCACTGACCGATGGTATTGCGGACCAGGGTCAGGAGTTCCTTGCTGTCGAACGGCTTGCTCAGGCTGGCCACAACCTTCTTGATGGCCCGGTGGGCGCCGGAGAGCCCGCTGATGACGATGACCGGCAGGTCCTTGAACTCGTCTTCCCGGGACATTTTCCGGTAGAACATCGGACCGGCGTCCCCGGGCATGTCCAGGTCCAGGGTGATCAGGTCCGGCCGTTCCCGTTTCAGGACATCGAGACCCTCTTCCCCTCCCGAGGCCGAACAGGTCTCGTATCCATTATCCGAGAACAGGCTTTGCAGATAGCTGACGATGTGCGGATCGTCGTCCAGTACCAGAATCTTTTTGGGCACGGCGTTCCTCGCTTTCATTCCCAAGGGCCTTGCAAGGGCCCTTTTTCATTAAACCCGGGGCGGCGTTCAGGTTTTCAGGTCGAGATCACGGATAAGGCGCGCGGAGAAATCCATGATGAATTTCTGCTGGGCCGGGTTCGCGTACCGGGTGTGCGGGCTTCTCATGTTGGCCCGGCTGCGGATGAGGAACTCGAACTTGGCCCAGGTCTCGCCCACTTCGATGGCAAAACAGAAGGGGTGGTCGTTCCGGGTTTCGTACTGGCCCGGATCGAGCAGGTCGCGGCTGATTTCGACCCAGTAAAGGCCGTTGACGGCCGACGATTCGGCGTGTTCCTTCAAATGGGCATCCAGTCTGGCCGCGTCCTGGCGGCTGAGTTCGTCGATCAGGAACTGGCGCATGCGTCAAATATCCTTTTCGCCTTCCGGCGGCTTGTAGTACCGGCCGACCTTCCAGGCGTCGTAGATGCTATAGGCCCACACCGCGATGGCCATCAGGACGAGCAGTCCGAGCCGGGTCATGTCGAGGTGTCGAATGCCTTCGAGGACCCGGGGCAGGCTCAAGCCAGCCGGCTGGCCGCCGGTCTGGACGTAGGCCTGTCCCACCACCGCGGCCAGGTCGAGGAGGACCTTGACGAAGATGGCGATGAAAAGCAGGGTGATGGCGCCGATCAGGGCCATTCCTTTTCCGAACTGGCGGTTGACGACCTGGCCCAGACCGGGCAGGACCAGTGCGGAGAGCAGGCAGGCGCGGGTCCAATGCTTCACGTGACGTCCTTTGCTTTACGAGCGGGCCGAATTATGCTTAATAAGGATCATATTCCAAGCAGCCCGGCCGTGTCAACGGCCGTAACCGGTCCGGACCGGGGAGAAAGAACGACGCACCATGCAAGGGAGCAATCCGACGACCCGCCAGCGGGCCCTGCTGGAACGAATACGGGTCAACGCCCCGGCCCGCATGTTGGACGAGGGCCTGATCGACCGCCTGGTCCGTCTGCGGGTGCATCCGGAGATCGGCCTGGACGCCCGGATACTCGACAAGATGGGGGGCGGCCGGTTGAAGCGCCTGGCCCGCAAGATCGAGGCGGGCGGTCTGAGACCGTCGGCCCACGGGCCGTTTTTCGACCTGTGCCCCGGCGCCTCCGACCCCCGGATTCTGGACGTGACGAGGAAGCGTCTGGGCCGGGCTCTGGAGACGGCGGCCTGGTTCGAGCCGGCCCACATCGTGTATCATCCGGATTACGAGGAGATTCGCCACGCCGGCCGCTACAGTGAATGGCTCGAAACCAGTATTGAAACCTGGCGGCCTCTGGCCCGCCGGGCCCGGGAGCTGGGCATCCTTCTGGTCCTGGAAAACACCTACGAGTCAGGTCCGGACCCGCTGGCGCCCCTGCTGGCCGAACTGGCGCCCGAGGGCGTGGGTTTCTGTTTCGACGTCGGGCACTCCCTGGCCTTCGGCCGAACGCCCCTGCTCGAATGGCTCGACCTCCTGGGCCCGTACCTCTCGGCCTTGCACCTGCACGACAATCCGGGAGGCCGGGACGATCATCTGCCCATCGGCGCGGGCCGGGTGGACTTCCCCGGGCTCTTCGCCTGGCTGGCCGGCCGGGACCGGAACGACTGGGCCGTGACTTTGGAGCCTCACCGGGAGGAGGATATCTGGCCCAGCCTGGCCGCCCTGTCCGGGCTGTGGCCCTGGGACCTGCCATGAGCGCGAAGCGCCGGCTGGCCGAACTGGAGAGACACCGGGCCCTGGCCGCCGTGGTCGAGGCCGCCGCCGGTCCGGTCTACCTGGTCGGGGGCTCGGTGCGGGACCTGCTGATGGACCGGGACCTCCACGACCTGGACCTGGCCCTGTCCGGACCCCTGGAAGGAGTCGCCGCCCGGGCGGCCCGGACCCTGGGCGCGCGGGCCGTGCCCATGGGGCGGCCGCCCCTGACCATGTTCCGGCTGGTCCACCACGGCCTGATCCTGGACCTCTGCCCCCTGGAGGGACCGGACATCGAGACCGATCTTTGTCGCCGGGACCTGACCGTCAACGCCATGGGCCTCGAACTCGAGGCCGGCGGCCGGATCGGCCGGCTCGTCGATCCTTGCGGCGGCCGCCGCGACCTGGAAACGCGCAAGGCCCGGTTCGTCTCGGAAGCCAACGTTCTGGCCGACCCCCTGCGCATGCTGCGTCTGTTCCGCTTTTCCGCCGTGCTCGGTCTCGAACCCGACCCGGACAGCCTGGCCCTGGTGGCCCGGCACGCGGCCCGGATTCAAACCTCGGCCGGGGAACGCGTCCGGGAGGAACTGTTGCAACTGTTGGCCGCGCCCCGGGCCGCGGAGACCGTGGGCCGGATGCTGGACCAGGGGCTGCTCGAGGCCCTGGTCCCGGAACTGACCGTCCTGCGGGGTCTGGGGCAGAACGAGTTCCACCACCTCGACGTCCTGGCACACACCATGCTGGCCTTTTCCGAACTCGAGGCCGCCCTGGACGGGGCCTTCCTGCCGGGATGGGCCGGGGCCATTCAAGACTGGCTGTCCCGGCCCGGCCGCCCGGCCCGGCTCAAGCTGGCCCTGCTCCTGCACGACCTGGGCAAACCCGCGGCCTTCGGACACACCGAGGACGGCCGGGTCCATTTTTACAACCATGACCGGATCGGCCGGGACATGGCCCTCGAGATCGGAGACCGGATGCGGCTTTCCGTCGAGGAACGGGACGAGATCGGCTTCCTGATCCGGCATCATCTGCATATATTTCATCTGCACGAGGCCCGACGCCAGGGCGGCCTGACCCGCCGGGGGGTGTTTCGGTTCGCCCGGCTGGCCGGCGACCGGCTGTGGGGGCTGGTCCTGCACGCCTGGGCCGACGCGGCCGCCACCCTGGGACCGGCCCAACAGGAACAAGGGGGCCCGGCGGCCCTGAGGGAGTTCCTGGACGACCTGCTGGGCGAGATCGAACTTCAGCGCCGGGCCGCCGACCGGGCCCCGAACCTGGTCACCGGCCGGGACCTCATGCAGGCCCTGGACCTGGAACCGTCGCCCCTTATCGGCCGCCTGCTCGAAGCCGTGGCCGAGGCCCGGGCCCTGGGCCGGATCGCCACCCGGGAAGAGGCCCTGGCCCTGGCCCGGGACGTGCTGGAAAGAGGGGAGATGGAAGCGGACTGAGGGGGCGTATCTTTCCCCTCGTTCCCAAGCTCCGGCCTGGGAACGCCTGATTGCCTTGAATCTGAGGCTTCAACACCATATTCCGTACGGAACGATTATGGTGAAAACCGGCGTATGATCGGAAAAGAGGGAAGCTGGAGCTTCCAGGATCGGGTTCCCAAGCTGGAGCCTGGGAACCGGTAAAACGAAGGAAACCGGCAAACACAAAGGAGGCAGGCCATGCCGAAAATCGACGTGGGCGGCGTGAACATCCATTACGAGGATCGAGGCCGGGGCGAGGCCCTGGTCTTCATGCACGGGTACACCGGCAGCGGCCGGGACTGGCGGAATCAGGTCGAAGCCCTGGCCGGACGCTGCCGGACCGTGACCGTGGACGCCCGGGGGCACGGGGACTCGGACGCCCCGACCTCCGAGGAGCAATACTCGATTGAAATCGCCAGCCGGGACGCCCGGGCCGTCATGGACCATCTGGGCATCGGGTCCTGCTGTCTGGTCGGCCATTCCATGGGCGGCTTCGCGGCCCTCCAGTTCGTGCTCGACGACCCGGACCGGGTCAAGGCCCTGGTCCTGGTGGATACCTCGAGCGGGGACTACGACGTGCCGTCGGACTATCCGGATTTGAAGCAGACGCTTTACGAACTGGCCCGGACGGAAGGCCTCGAGGCCGCCTTTGAATACGAAGCGGACCACAACCCGATCCGCATCGACCGGTTCGCCAAACATCCCGAACTGCGGGACGTGGCCCGGGCCAAGGTCCTCCAGACGTCGGTGGACGGGTACGTCTACGTATCCAAATCCTTCGGGAAGTGGCAGCCGGTCAGCCGGCGCCTGGGGGAAATCCGGGTCCCGACCCTCATTTTCTGGGGCCGGGAGGACGCGGGTTTCGAGCGGCCCTCCCAGGCCCTGAAGAACGGGATACCCGACGCCCGGCTGGTCATTGTGCCCGGCGTGGGCCACAACCCTCACGAAGAGGCCCCGGAGGTCTTCAATCAGGCCCTGCTGGCCTTTCTGGACGAGATCGGCCGGCCGGCCTGAAGCGGGACGCCGGTCCGGCTTGCGTCGGGGCCGTGAACCTGATATGGGAGTCTGATCGTAATCGATGATGAATCCCTGCGTTCCCGGGCCGGTCCCGGGGGCGTATCCGTCGAGAAAGGACATTCGGCATGACGGTCGACATCCGGGCCGCCCGGTCCGAGGAAATGGACGAGTTCCGCCGCGTGGCCGCGGCCAACCTGGGCACGTCGCCCGACATCTTCAAGGGCGTCAGGCCGGAATATACCCTGTGCGCCTTTCAGGACGGCAGACTGGCCACCTCGTACGCGGCCTGGCCGCTGACCATGCGTTTCAACGGCCGGGCCCTCGACGCGGCCGGCGTGACCAGCGTGGGCACCCTGCCACCCTACCGGCGCTCGGGGAATCTCCGGCGGATCGTGAGCCGTCATTTCGAGATGCTGCACGAGGAGGGCCAACGGCCTCTGGCCATCCTCCTGGCCGCCCACACGGCCATCTACCAGCGTTACGGGTATGCCGTGGTATCGACCCGGTTCCGGTATCAGGTCGACCCCCGGGACATCCGCTTCCCCGATCCGCCCCCGGCCGGGGGCTCGCTCCGGGAACTGGGCCCGGACGAGTTCCAGGTCCTGGTGGACCTGTACCGCGAGTTTCGCCGGGACCGGACCGGGTACATCCACCGGGGCCGGTTCACCTGGGAGGCGGGCGTCCTGGCCCCGCCGCCGCCTTCCGGGGCCCTGACCCGTCTGGTTTACGAGGAAGGCGGCCGCCCCCTGGGCTACCTGGTCTACGCCACCCGGCCGGGCCCTTCGGCCGTGCCCGGCCCCGGCCAGCACCTCACCGTGCGCGACCTGGTCTGGCTGACCCCGTCCGCGTACCGGGCCTTGTGGGACTGCCTGGGCCGCCTGGACCAGGTCGACCACCTGGTCTGGGAATGGGTCCCGGCCGACGACCCCCTGCCCCATCTGCTCCTCGAACCCCGGAAACTGAACCCCAGGGCCCATGACGGGCTGATGGGCCGGATCGTGGACGTGGACCGGGCCCTGGCCGGCCGCTGCTATCCCGAGGATACCGCCCTGACCTTCGAGGTCCTCGACGACCTCTGCCCCTGGAACCGGGGCCGACGGCGGCTGGAAACCTCATCCGAGGGCGGCCGGGTCGAATCGACCGGAAAGGCCCCGGACGTGGTCCTGCCCGTCTCGACCCTGGCCATGCTGGCCTTCGGCCAGATCAGCGCCTCGCAAGCCGCCCGCATGGGCCGCCTGGAAGCGAACCGCCCGGAGGTCCTGGCCGAATGGGACAAGGCCCTGCGGACCGTTCATCGCCCGGCCTGCGCCGACATGTTCTGAGATCGGACCGGAATAGATGAACGGTTCCAAACCGGCGGAGTTCTACGGCTGGACCAACGCGGTCCTGCTCTTCGGCATCTATTTCGTCGGCCTGGGACTTATCTTCTACGGCTTTTCCCCCATCTTCCCGGCCATGATCGAGGCCACGGGCTGGGGCCGGGGAGAGGCGGCCCTGGCCCAGACCTTCAACGCCCTGCTCATGGGCTTCCTGGCCCCCCTGGCCGCCTGGGTCATCAACCGCCACGGCCCGCGCAAGACCATCGGCTTCGGCCTGCTGGTCATGACCGCGGCCCTGCTCCTGGTCGGGACCGTGGTGGACCGGCTCTGGCAATGGACCCTGGTCTGGGGCTTCATGATGCCCGTGGGCTTCGCCTTTGCCGGCATGCTTCCCGTCCAGACCACCATCAATTTCTGGTTCAGCGCCCGCCGGGCCACGGTCATGGGACTGGTCATGACCGGCGCGGCCCTGGGCGGCTTCCTGGCCCAGCCGGTCTTCACCTGGCTCATCCACGCCGCCGGCTCCTGGCGGGCCGGCTGGCTGGCCGCTTCCGGGTTCGTCCTGTCCGGCCTGGTCTGCTGCCTGCTCTGGCTCCGGGACCGTCCCGAAGACTACGGCCAGCATCCCGACGGCCGGCCGCCCCGGGAGAAAGACGCGCCGCCCGACCCCAAGGCCGCCCCGTCGCGCACCTACCGGACCGACCAGTTCTGGCCCCTGAAAGAGGCCCTCAGGACCCGGGCCCTTTACTACATCATGGTCATATTCATCGCCCAGATGATGCCCGTGTTCCTCATGACCACCCACGGCGTGCTCCATCTCCTGGACCATGAATTCTCCCCCATGCAGGCCGCGTCGATCCTGAGCCTCATCCTCCTGGGCAGCGGACTGGCCCGCTTTCCCATGGGCTGGCTGGGCGACCGCGTCGAACCCCGGCGCATCGTCATGGCCGTGCTCGTCCTCAGACTGGCCGCCTTCGCCGGCCTGTGGCAGGCCCCCAACATGACGGTCCTGGCCGTCTGCGGACTGGTCTTCGGCTTCTCCTACGGCACGACCATCGTCATGATCCCGACCCTGACCGCCAACTTGTACGGACCGGCCAGTTTCGCCGCCCTGAACGGGTTTCTGGCCCCGGTCATCATCATCTTCGGCGCCTCGGTCCCGGTGGGCGCGGGGTACATCGCCGACTTTTACGGCCGGTACGATCCGGTCTTCATCGCCCTGCTCGGCGTGATCGCCATCGCCTTCATCTGCGCCTGGCGGCTCAAGCCCCCGGTCAAGCCCACCCCGGACGGACCGCCCCCGGCCTGAGAGGCCGCTGTCGGCTTCCCTCTTACCAATTGCTCGTTCCCAAGCTCCGGCCTGGGAACGCCATTTCGCCTTGAAGCTGAGGCTTAAACACCTTATTCCGTACGGAACGATCCGGGTTAAAACCGACGCATGATGAGAAAAGAGGGAAGCGGAAGCTTCCAGGATGGGGTTCCCAAGCTGGAGCTTGGGAACCCGCAAAATAGGGGGCGTTGCGACCGGATTGAGGACATGCCCTATTCTGCGTTCCTCATTCTGTTCGCGTATATTTTTACGGCCCGGAAAAATCGCTGACAGGCCGCCGGCCTCGCCGCCGGCGGCCCGCAATGCCCGCCATCACATTAATGATAATAATATCAGATATATGTATATTAATTCTTATTATCACTCAAAAATAACGTAAAAAAAGCCGTCATTGGGAGCATGGCGAAGCAATCTAATTGAAATAGTTAGAGATTACTTCGTTGCGTCGTTCCTCGCAATGACGGCTTTTTGTATATTATGGCACCCTGGCACGCCGGTTGCTCTGTTATGGACCGCGAACATTACGGCGGGAAAGGAGCCAACGATGAACTGGCGGGAAGACTACCGGAGCAAGCAGACCACGGCGGAAGAGGCGGTCAAGGTCGTCAAGTCGGGGGACAACGTCATGTTGGGCGGGGCCGGCAGCGCGCCGCCGGACCTGGCCAATGCCTTGTGCGCCCGGTACAAGGAACTCGAGAACGTCAACCTCTGGACGGGCATCACCATGTATCCTTTCGACTACCTCAAGGGCGAGTTGAAGGGTCACATCAACTACGGGTCCATCTTCTTCGGGCCCCTCGAGCGGATGTTCCACGGCCAGGGCAACATCGACAACCTGAGCTACCATTTTTCCCATGCCGACCGGGCCGTGCTGGAGAGCGCCCGCTGCAACGTCATGCTGATCGAGGTCTCCGAGCCGGACCATCGGGGCTACATGAGCCTGGGCCCCTGCGGCATCTATATCGGGGCGATCATGTGCGCCCAGGCCGAAACCGTGGTGGCCCAGGTGAACCGGAACGTGCCTTACATCTACGGCCGGGACAACGTCATCCACGTCAGCGATGTGGACTGGATCGTCCTAGGCGATCACCCCCTGCCCGAACTGCCGCCCATCCCCATCACCGACCGGGAGCGTCGGATCGGCCAGATGATCGCCGAACGCGTGCCGGACGGGGCCTGCATCCAGATCGGCCTGGGCGGGGTGGCCAATGCCGTGGGCCACTTCCTTTTCGACAAGAAGGACCTGGGGGTGCACAGCGAGATGATCACGGATTCCATGGTCGAACTGGCCCAGGCCGGGGTGATCAACAACTCCCGGAAGACCTTTCATCACGGCAAAATGCTCATCGGCGGGCTGTGCGTGGGCTCGACGGCCCTGTACGAGTTCGTGGACCGCAACCCCATGGTCGAGTTCGCGCCGATCTACTATGTCAACAACCCGCACAACATCGCCAAGAACGAACGTTTCGTCTCGATCAACAACGCCCTGACCGTGGACCTGACCGGGCAGGTGGCCTCGGAATCCATCGGCTTCCAGACGTACAGCGGGACCGGCGGCCAGCTCGACTTCGTCCGGGGGGCGGGCATGGCCCCCAAGGGGCAGTCCTTCCTGGCCCTGCCCGCGGGCACGATCAAGTCCGACGGCACGATTCTGTCCCGGATCGTTTCAGCCTTCAAGCCCGGCACGGCCGTGACCACGCCCCGGGCCGACGTGATGTACGTGGTCACCGAATACGGCATTGCCGAACTGTGGCACAAGACCACCCGGGACCGGGTCCGGGCCATGATTGCCATTGCCCACCCCGAGGCGCGCGAGCAGTTGGAACGCGAGGCCTTCGAGGCCGGCCTGCTTCATTGACCGCTACGATCGGGGCCGGTGCGTTGCCGCCCGTCTCCCGTCGCGGCCCCGGCACGGGGGCCGGCCGCCCGGCCGGCCCCTTTGGTTTCAGCCTCCTCCGGGTCCCGGCTTGACAGTCCGCGGGTCCGCTGGTAGCTTTTCAGTCCATAATGGCTTCGTTTTCGCCCCAGGCCTTTGCCAAACGACACCGGTCGCTTCTGGCCCCCCTGGTTCGGCTGCGCGAGCGGCTCGAGACCCTGGCCCTGGTCCATGAACCCGAGGGCGGCGGTCCTTTGGGCAGGCGCCTGGCCGGGCTGACGGCCCTGGCCCGCCGGCTCGAGGACCGTTGCGAGTGGGGCGGCGAGGCGCCGGTGATCGCGGCCGTGCTGGGGGCCACGGGCACGGGCAAGTCCAAGCTGTTCAACACCCTGGTCGGCCGGCCGCTCAGCCCCTCGGGGTTCAAGCGGCCCACGACCCTGGCCCCGGTGCTCTACCTGTCCCAAAGCCGCCTCGACGGCGCCCTCCGGCCCGCCTTCCTCCCGGATTACCTCAAAAAGACCGCCTCGGACGGCGTGCGTTTCGACGCCGCGGCCCGGGAGGTGATTCTGGTCCCGGACCCTCGGGCCGACGTCGAGACCCTGCTTTTGATCGACACGCCGGACTTCGACAGCGTCCTGGCCCGGAACCGGGCCGCGGCCCGGGACGTTTACGACCGGTGCGACGCCGTGGTCTTCGTCACCGACGCCATCAAATACGCCGACCAGGCCGCCTGGGACTACCTCGACCTGATCAAGGCCCGGGGCAAACGGTCCATCCTGGTGGTCAACCGGGTCAAGAACCCGCTGAGCATCGAGGACTTTTCCGGCCGCCTGGCCCGGGCCGAACTGCGGCGGGACGTGCTGCGCCTGGACGACGATCCCGGTTCGACGGACGGCGACCTGTTCGCCGCAAACCTGCCGGCCGTCATCGAGATCAAAAAGCGGCTCAGGCAGTGGGCCGGCGAGGAACGGGCCG
>Ga0180009_10007604_pt1 | contig 11006 bp, 16 predicted proteins | sample OS_PC_MetaG_FD_123537 | JGI IMG/M metagenome (GOLD analysis project Ga0180009, IMG submission 123537) | Groundwater microbial communities from the Aspo Hard Rock Laboratory (HRL) deep subsurface site, Sweden - OS_PC_MetaG | ecosystem: Environmental > Aquatic > Deep subsurface > Groundwater...
GGAGCAAAGCGCTGGTTTGACTCCATAATGCCTCTAATTGTGGCGTCGTATAGCCCTGTTGTATAGGTTCGAACATTAGGGAAGTCGTCGGCTCCTCATGTATTATCTCTTCCAAGAAGCAATATGGCTTCTGCACGTCCAGACGCAACGTTTTATCCTGAAGGATTAGGTTCGAACCGAGCGCCACGAGTATCTCCCGTTTTTCCTGTGGTGAGCCATGAGCAAACCAGTAGCGGGCGTGTACGGCGAAGTTGAAGGCTTGTTCGGCGGTTTCCAGCCATTCGTCTACTCGTTTGCCTGTGTTTCCCAGCTTCTCCTCGTAAGATGCTTTTTCAGCCATTAAGGGGGCTTTTTGTGCCTTGAATTCCTCGTCGGAGAGGAGCGACCCATCGGTATTTTGCGGTGAAATCTTGAACTTGAGCAGGTTGTCCAGACGAGAGACACAGGCATTGTAGGCGTTTTGAAGTGAGGAGAGAGAGGCGTTTCTGGTTTCAACCTCGTTATCGTTGAGAACATTGAGGTACTTGATAGCCCAGTTTTTGAACTCTTCCGAGATGCCTATTTTGGCAAGAAACGCGTCGACTTGCTTCTCAAGTTCCTCCGTCCGAATACTCCTTTGCGTGCAGTTTGGATCTTTACGCTTCGTGCAGTGATAGTAAATGTAGTGGAGAAGCGTGGGCTTCCGCATTGCCTCAATGGTAATTGTGCATTTCGGGCAAGCGGAGCGGTTGTTGGAGTTGAACTTAAGTTTACAAACAGGACAGATTACCTGCCATTTTTCTTCAGCGGTCGCCATAGCCCCGCACTCCCCGCAGCGAATGAGGCCGGTGAGAGGAAATTCCTTGATTTTGGGACGTGGCTTACCCGGACGTCCGAGGATGGTTTGCACCCGATCAAATTCTTCCCTTGTCACCATCGGTTCATGGCTGCCCTTGTACCAAATGCTGCTGCCTACAGGAAATTCAAACATGCCGTAGTAGAACGAGTCAGTAAATGTTCTATAGATTTGACTTCGACCCATTGGCTTATCACCGATAGACTTGCGTGTCGTCGTGCGATAACTCCACTCATTATTGAGTTTTTCGAGTATCTGTGGGACAGTATAGGCACCGGTAAGCATGAGATCCCAACACTGTTTGATAAGCGGGAAGCGTACTGGGTCGTTCTGGATTGTCTTGTTGCCCTTCTCCGCATATTTATCATTCGTGTATCCCGGCTTTGCCCCAGATGGTAGCCAGCCTTTTTCTGCTTTCGCCTTGAGACCTCGTTTGACGTTTACCCCTTTATTGTCGTTTTCTAATTTAGCATTCATCATAAAAAAACCAAGCATAAATTTATCCATCGGATTATTTCTGAAAGTTTGAGTTGGGGTAACTACTTCCAATAGTTTCCCTGCATCCATCAGGGAGATTATTTTGGCAGAATCTTCCGGATTTCGTGATAATCTGTCAGGATGCCAAACCAATACAGCATTACCTTCTTCTGCTTCTATTCTTTTATTCAACTCATTGAAGTCTGGCCTTCCAGAATATTTTGCAGATTTTGATTCAGCAAAAGAACGTATTACATGCAACGCATGATCTTTTGCAATTTCCTTTAACGCATCAATCTGGGCCGGGATAGAAAGAATCTGTCTATCCTCGCTTTCCGACGATTTTCGGCAGTAGATGTAGTACTTGTTCATAAAAATACCTCGCTCAGTCAATTTGTCACTCTAAACACACTCAAAGTCAAGTTTTTGGCGGTAGCATACCAAGAAACTCAAGCATCGACCTCCAGTGCTTATAGCTACCTTTCTCCGCTTTTTGCATACCTATATCAATGAGTTTAGCCGTTGTTTCCATGCGCGTTACCCATAATTCATCTTTCCACCACTTAATGAAACCTGGGATTGTGCGCCAGTAATAAAAAGTGTTTCTATGAACACCTGTAGCTCTTGAGAGGCTCGATGGGGATTGGCTTTTGATGTCCATCGCAGCCTCAAACCATCGGCGCATCTTGGTATTAGGTACGAAGTTTGCACAATTTTGCACAATAGGCTTTCCCATTTGGCGGTTATTTTCCTCCATCTTTATCCTTTCTGAAATGAACATTAATACCAACTCGTTTCAAAATACTCATAAAATACTTTGCTTTTGGAATATGCAGTCGTTTTTCATTAGACCTTGTTCTTGTCTGATGTGCGTAGTCCAATAATCGTTCAGGATTGGTGGTTCTAACTAAAATTCTAAAAAAGTCAATACTATTCTGATCCTCAAGCATATCTGCAAGAAGTTGAGCCTTTCCGTCAAGAGTATCCTCAATCTTTTCATCTTCGATAGCTGGATGTACTGTTAACTGTTTAATACTGTTAACAGTCTTGTAATCTTTAATATCCATATAACAGTTAACTGCTAACGTTACCTAACGGAATATAAGTTCCTTTAAGGTTTTGACCGCGTTAACATAATCTTTTGCAATTACTAACTCCTCTTTCGAAAAATAACGTCGCTCAAGCTCTTTTGCTGCACCAGCATTCTGAAAAATAAAGTAACATTGTTTCCCTTCGTGGCGGACGTTTTCCATCAGTAAGCCCTTGGTATACCATAGGCTCGCAAGATATAAGTCCTTAGTCTCGATGGTATCTTCTATCGATTTCATGATATTCAGCCCTTTCAGGTGTCGATGACCCTATACGTTAGCTTCAAGAAAACGCCTCATGTTTCCTTCTCTGGTACTCCTTAGTCCTTATTATTGAGTTGTATTGCTGTTTGGTTGGAAAATACGGACGAAGTGGGCATTCAGTAGGGGTGCATTCTTGGTATCCGTCGGCGAAATACCCAAAGCATTCAGCACACTTGAGGCGAACATCAAAGAGTAAGCGACGGTAGTCTGCTTTTTGTGTATGTATTGCTTTAAGCTTTATTCGTTTCATATTTTTTCATCTCAATCTGATTAGGAATTGGATGATAGACAATCCGAAACAGGCGCAGCAGCTGAAGCGCTTTTTCTTCAGCCTGTTCATCCGACAAACGAGTATGATAATGCTGTAGATACAACACTTGAAACTTTTTTAAAACTTCCTTCGGTAATATGGTCATATTTTTAACCTGACATGATTTATCCTCGAGCATTTTCGATTGATATGGCTACTTTCTGTGTCTCTCTGACCGGTTTGAATACACGCTTGAACCATAGCTTTCAATTCGCGGATGCATGAGGAATAACGACGGGGTTCGACCGATACTTCACCTTTCCAGTATCTTGCCAGCAAATCGGATAAGGTGACTTCAGAACCAAAATGAAATATCGCCCTTCGATAGTTCTCATCGCGAACTGCAGTAGGGATAAAACCGTGGTAAAAGAGTGTCGAGGCTATAACGATGTCCGTTGACTGATACGAAAATTTCATATTTGTCATATCGATTTCAAATAAAATAATTTGGGTTAGCTAATAAATACGATATCTATTAGCGTTGAGGAAACATTATCACGAGGTTTTCGGGGACGCTTACGGGTTAGCGACGGATAAGTTGTAAGTAAGTTTTGAGCTCTGTAAACAAAGGAAGCTGATATCGATCAATAATTCTGTAATAGATATGTTCTATCCAGTCTCTATTCTTTTTTGTATCCTTCATTCCAAGTTCCTCAAGAGCAAGAGCAATTGTGCGTGAGATGTAGGTATCTTGAACTTGATCATATTCTTTATCTTTTCTACCAGCTCTTTGCGTTTGTATCCATTCTCCCAAACACTTCTCAACAGTAAGATATATATTTATATCTCTTTTCTCTTGTGTTCCCTTTTGATCCCTATGACCCTCCGTTAGACTAAAAAATTTCCCGTAATGCATTTGGGCGAACTTGAACGAATCCTCCAGATCTCCGACTCTCGTTTTTGGGGTAATTTGAATATACACGCCCGATTCATAGATGGGATTTCCTCCATAACTTACAACCCGGACATTTGCCATGTCTACTTCACTTTCAGGAGTGCTATTGAACAATACAATGTGTTCCAATCCATACGGATCGAGATTCACTCGAAGGGCAAAATTGTGAACTGGCAGTAAAAGTATACTTTGTACTCTCTGGAGTGTCTGTTGTAGTCTTTTACTCTTGTCAGTGATATAAAATATGCCTTCTTCCGTCTTTTTTATAAGTTTTTTATCGACATTCACCCAAACTGTATATTTGGTATTCCTTACAGTTTGGTTCCCAACAAAACCTCCAGGTGAGATTCCAAGGGATGTCCTCAGTCTACGGAGTGATTTCGTGCCGACATAACAACTCGCGAACAATAATAACCTTGTCAACTCGTATGACGCATTCAAAAAATCTGTCTCAGCTAATTTCATTTTAGAGATATTCCTCTGTACCAACTCCATTATACAATCACTATTCTAATTTAACTTTAATTGTAACCATTGTTTGCAATAATTAACTTGTGTATATATGATTAAGTAGTTTTAAATATATGAAGCTCTTAAAGATATTTGCTCAATGCATATTTCTCGCTATTCTATTTTTGACTCCATTTGATAAGTCTTTCGCTTCAACGACATATTTCAATACAGATTCATTAGGTGGCACAGCGTGGACTCCTGGAGGGTCTACTACATACTATAATTTTGATAAAGCAGGTAGTGGCACAGCGTGGACTCCTGGAGGTACAACAACATATTTCAATCTTAACGATGCGGGTGGCACAGCGTGGACTCCTGGAGGGTCTACTACATACTATAATTTTGATAAAGCAGGTAGTGGCACAGCGTGGACTCCTGGAGGTACAACAACATATTTCAATCTTAATAAAACAAATGGTACGGCCTGGACACCAGGAGGCACTACGACGTACTACGACTTTGACAATGTGGGTGGCGGTACGGCCTGGACACCAGGAGGCACTACGACGTATTTTGACTCCACATTGCTTAATAATTCATTCAATTCACCTTCATATTTATCAAATCCTTCAAATAATCTTTACAAACCTCCTTCATTAGCTCCTGTTACAAGTAAATATTCAACGCCATTTGATAGTTACAATAACTCCATTGATAGCCCTTCGTATTTATCACCACCTTCTTATACAGTGCCTTCTTATAATTCTTACTCACCACCATCTTACACACCCCCATCGTATTCACCCCCCTCTTATTCGCCGCCAACATACTCGCCTCCATCGTTTGACACTTACTCTCCACCATCTTACACGCCACCAACGTATAATTACAACAAAAATGATGTGTATAAAACTCCATCATTCAACCCATAAAATGAATTTGATAACATTAGTTATTGCTTATATAAAAGTTAGGAGGTGAGTAATATGGAAAAAATATTCAGATTAATCATGATTATTGAACTTGGCATATTAGCTTTCGGTGTATTTTTGATATATAAAGTACAGTTGGATACCTATAGCGAAACTAAAAAATCTTTTGTACAAAATCTTCAAGAAACTCAAAAAAATTACGAGGTAAATCAACAGGATTTCAAAATCAATAAAGAGCGTCACATTGAAGCTTTATATTCAACATACAAAGACAATATCGACACATGCAGAAAAGCTGCTCGAGACGCATATAAGGACGAACAATTTATCCAAGAAAATTGTATAGCACCGGTTAATAAGTCGATCATTGGCCAATGGTTAAAAGATTGGGGCAGAGAAGATTTATTGATTGTTAAATGAGACGATGATTTTCCAGAGACAATGTAACAGGTATATGATTAGGGTAATGAAGCACTGAAGCCCAATTTATCTTCTATCCTTTCTTGTATGGTTTCACTGGAAAGTGCAGTGGTGATGAAGGCACCTTGATTGACATATGGCAACCTCAACGGCAAGGATGTTATTCCTATTCCAATAATATCTCCGCATACCGTAAATATTGGACCACCGCTATAACCAGGATGAAGCTTACCTGCTAATTTCCAAATCAAAACGTCAAGGTTGGTATCCCACTGAACCAGTGCATCTATGGGTGCTTGATTAGGTCTATTGTCTGGCACGTCGGAGGGTGTTCCAAGTGCAAAAAGCGGTTCAAATATATACGGAGATAAATATTGTTTATCGTGAAATTTAACTGATGGGTAGTTTTCTCCATTAATTTTTAGTACTGCCATGTCTGCCTGTTTATCATAAAGAACTCCTATTGCCGGAATGACTTTTCCGTCTTGGAACAAGATACCCACATTTTCACCTTCAATAACCTTTTCAATAACGTGCGCCGCAGTTAATATGAATCCATCCTGACGAATTATTGTTCCAGTTCCACGACTTAGCTCTTTATCGGGGATAAGGTCGTAAGTATTGTCGTAATTTACAACCGCAACAGTTGCCTTTTTTACCCGCTCTATTGACTCCGCTATGTTACACTCACGTAAATCTGCGAATAACTGCTCGCGAAAATACCGACTCACTCGTAATCCAAAGATTAATAACAGCAGACATACTATTGGTACTGAAATATACAAACCATTCCTTACCATTGCGGCAATGATTAGCATTGCCGATGCCCGTAGAGCGCGAATAGCCACCTTTTCACCCTTAGGTTTTTTCGCTGATTGAAACAAGGCTGTCAGATCGCTTACAAGCGAAAGAATATGTTTGAGTGCATTCCAAAAAAAGTGAAAAGCGGCAAATAGAGCGGCAAGAATAATAGGAGACATAAAAAATATAATCGGCCCGATGCTATAAAAGCCAAAGAAAAACAATGCAAGCAATACCATCCCAGAATAGATCATTGCGCGGATGAGTGGAGGTATTTCGAGAAAGTAACGATTAAGAAAGACAGGAATGGATAAGTAAACGTAGAGCGGTGTCATTATAACGCGTACTCCCAAGAACAGCGTATCAAGACAGTACTCGAACACCTGTTTTACTGAGAATATCTCGCCACTTACCTCTTTAGTTCGGACAGAAGCATTGCGGAGCTTATTAATATAACCATCAGGCTGAGATTTATTTTTCATTTGATGTTTCAGTGAAAACGATATCAATTACCGTTAACCAGCATGTTTAACTCTCGCCTTTGTCTTTCCTCCTAAAGATATACAGAAAAGGTGAGGATATGACTAACATTAAGATTGCCGAAAAGAACGCTTTACTAATTGCTGCGGATACATAATAGTCTCGGTAATAATACGATAATTCATTTAATGCTATTAGGGCAGTAATTCCGCCTATAAGAAGAAGAATCGCTATTTGAATTTTGCTAAGTTTTTTTATCAATACCATATTTATTTAGGAACTTTTATTCATTAAGAGCTCTTACTTGTATATGTTGTGGTCCAAAAAAAGATAAAGACGGTTCTCCCTCCTCGTTTGTTGGGATAGAATCTGTCCAGACGATAAAAGTATTTGGAAACGCTGTTGTTCTATAGTTTTCACTCACCTTATCGCAGTCAATAGTCCCTTGCCAGCCACCATACGGATCTTTTTCATCAAAGTATTCAGGTATGCCTTTGTTTGACCATGCAATGTTACTCACCCCCACTAAATATGTTAGATAGTTCCCGGGATTACCAAAATAGGTTTTTTCAAAATAATAAGCGGGGTCATGAGCGCCTAAGAATCTGTAACACTCCTTATTGGTGCTTTTTGCACTAAGTTCATTAATGGGTGTTTTGTTTAAAGATATGTCAAATAATCCTTCCATCTTGAAGGTAGGGGTAAAATCTTTTTTTCTGGAAGTGATGGCGTATGAAATTACTTTGTCGTATTCATCCGTAATAGCCTGAACATAATAATCAATATCAACAAAAATATATTCATTTACAATTATATCTTTGGAGATTTTTTTGAGATATATATAATCTTTCTCATTAAGAATATTCTTATATACAGGTTCTCCTAATAAATGGATAAAATAACTTATCTGTACTTCAGGAGAAAGTTTATTCAAAATTGCATATTTAGAGATTGCATCATTGTTGGTCTTAGTTTGTTTGGGGTAAACAAATATTCCGAAAAGTGTACCTAAAATAAATATTGCCACAATAAAAACAATTGATTTAAATTTCATAATGTAATGATTAAAAATAACTATAATTTGTTTGGTTCTAACACGTCTTCAGATGTTGATTTTGAAAGTTTTTCACAAATAGAATCCACCGTTAGCATATCCTGTAAATATTTTAGCATATGTCTTTTTTCTACGGCATCGTGTAAATAAAACCTTGGATTTAATTCGGCTGCTCGAGCACCAGCTTCAATATAGCTAAGTCCCATGATAATAGCTTGAATCCAAAGTCTGTTATACAGAAGCCATGGAATCCAAACAAACGACATAAGTTGAATTAAAGACAAAGCCTTGGACAAAGATTTTGAGGTGAACGGATAACGAAAATATAGATTATATCTTTGCAGTAAAACCACTTCTTTATCTGACCATTTTGATTTATCTATATATTTCTTTCCTCTTTCAGAAGTTATTAACAAATACAGCTCTAATAAACCCAATGTTAGGATATATAAATTCGTTGCTTGACGAAATTGAAAAAGCGACCATACAAATATACCAACAACTGAAGGAGCGAATAGTAAAAACGGTAACCCATATCGTGCTATAACTCCCCAAAATATTTGCCCTGCGGCTGATTTTAGCATAAAGGGGTAACCCTCCTCTCGTTATGGCTGAGACATAATCTGCCATCTCGATTTTTCGAGCTCTTGATATTGTTTATTCAAATCATCGATGAAACCATAAACCAAATGTTCATAACTTGATCCTTCAAAACGCGTTCCTTTATAACTTTCAATGGCCTTCATATATTCTTGTATTTGTTGTTTTATTGCTGCCATTTTATTTTCAATTTCTATTAAAGCTTTTTGTTTTGAATCGGGCTCTATTGCTGGCGCCTCACCGGGTGCATAAGTAGGTTTTATGTATGGTTTTAATGTCGGAGTTGGCGTCGGTTCCACGATCGGTGTCGTAATTGGTGATGGTGAAGCAGTTGGAGTTATTTGAAGAGACTTTATTTGACTCGATAATGATTCAATTTGCCGGTTTTGCTGAACAACTATATAGCCCGCTGCGCCAAAGGCGGCAAATAGTGCTATTGCTAATATTGGTACGAGCTGCAGCATAAAGGGGTAACCCTCCTCTCGCTTTCAGCCGGTCAGCCTCAAGGTCATCGAGGAAGAGTCACCCCTTCCTGTCACCTTGAGGCTACGCAAAAGCGTTCAGCTGACCGGCTGTGTAATCCTATTGTGTGATATTATTACTATTAGATCAACCCCAACGTTAAATTAATGCGAAATTATGACTTGGAATACTATTGTTAATGCGCTTAGCTTCACAGGCGTAACTGACACGACCGTTTGGCAAGATGTAGCCATAAGTGCAATTATTATCCCCTTATCTCTTTTTCTCTTTAGTAAACTTACAAATTGGCTTTCCGACTCATTGCCTTTGAGCTTATTGTTTAAAGGGTTTTTAGAAAAAAATAATAATATACTCATTTTCCTGTCACAATTAACCGCGCTTGACGATCAAGAGAGAATAGATCAAAATCCCAAGTACGTTATTCGATATCCAACACCTTCTCCAACTAACAAAAACGCTATTACTTTAACTCCTCGGCGCAATATCGACCCTGTTTGGTCAGAGGGAGATGGCGAGTGTTTAGCAGATATTTATAATACTTTAGGAAAAGCTGGTAGAAGCGGCAATGTGGAGGTAACTAATTTAGTTAAAGGATGGGATAACTGGAGTAACCCAATCGTTTCAATCGGATTTAATCCAAAAACAATAAACAATTTAATAAAAAAATGTAGTCCTATTTATTTTGAGATTACCCAAAATACCACTTTAAAAATCATCGAGAACAATATGGAGTTAGACTGTTTAACACCCAACGACGCAGCCATAATTCAAAAAACAAAAACAAAAAATACAAACGTTCCAGTTTTTATACTTGCCGGTCACGGAACAACAGGAACAAGCGCTGCTGGATATTTTCTTAGAGAAAACTGCGTAACCATTGGTAAGCTTTATGGATCTCGCTCTTTTTGTCTACTTCTATATGTAAATATAGTTGACGGCCGTAGTTCTGTTTCTCTAAAAGCTGCCTATCCTCGACCATCGCTTGGCATGTCTTTGTTACATCCATTTGTATTTTATCGAGCTTGGAAAATGAGTGTTTTTCCTAAATTATCTCGGAATAATTTAATATGACATCAGATCTTCAAAACAGAGTGGCTCTATATATCAAGAACATTGTGACTGATGGTTATATGCTGACCGACCTACAGCAGATGACGGACTTGCCTGTTGTGCCAAATCAGTATGGGAACTGCAATTTTCCTATCGCCATGTTCATATTTTCGTGTATGGAGTTTTTGGGATCGCTTGTTTCCGAAACACCAATCCCAAACAGAGCGGGTGCTACTCGTGACAGAATTTGGGCATATATTGAATTGACGTTTGAGAATCGTATTCAGGAGTTTCAGCAACACAGGGCTACATTTATTGATATTTTCCGGCATGGACTGATGCATGAGTTTTTTGCAAAAAACGCAGGTATAAGCAGACATCACACAGAACTTTTCGGCATAAGTCAGGAGGGCAAACTCGTATTAGACGCCGATCAATTCCATCAGATATTTCGTGACTCATGCAACAGATTGAAGTCGCTTATGGACTCGTCCGAAGAACTTACCCAAAGGATTGCTGACAGATATTTAGCTCTACAACGATATAACTTCAATGAGTTTCCTTCGGGTGTTCTATCACAGAGTACTACTTATACCCGTGCAAGTGGTGCAACCGGACCGAGTGGTCCAATATCATTTACAACCACTGCAACACCATCATTTCCGCCGGATGAAGCCGATAGTTAGAATTAAAAGCTGTTATGATAGATGGGCATAGAAGGTTCGAACATCGTCCATTGCTCGGAGCAAGTTATTTTGGAGCGTATTGACGCTCCGTTATTTTGACCCTCAAAGGACGTTCGAACCTTTCGATAACACAGTTGTATTTCATGCGGAAACAAAAACGTATATTGTTAGTGATTTA
>Ga0180009_10007605_pt1 | contig 11005 bp, 10 predicted proteins | sample OS_PC_MetaG_FD_123537 | JGI IMG/M metagenome (GOLD analysis project Ga0180009, IMG submission 123537) | Groundwater microbial communities from the Aspo Hard Rock Laboratory (HRL) deep subsurface site, Sweden - OS_PC_MetaG | ecosystem: Environmental > Aquatic > Deep subsurface > Groundwater...
AATTTATTAATCAAATCAGACATCTCTCACCTCCTTCAAGCGCCTGTTTTAGGGCTTGGTTTTATCTCTGAAAACAGTACAGAGAAATCTATTTTTCTCGGTTCATAGTTGTGGACTTCAATCTGATGATCTTTCGCATCTAAGTTCAATCGTTTCACCTCGACCCATGCCGCGGTCATCATCTTGGCAAGCCCTGCCATCTCAATATTCCATTTACGCCGCTGTACTTCCTGCATCATAGCTCGCGCGGTTTCTAGTGCTGCGCCCAATGGACGATGGACATCAAATAAATTCACTGGTGAAGCAACAAGCACCACACCAAAATCATAGACTCTAAACAATGGACTCGCATTTTTGAGTTTAAGCAGTTTACCTTCGCTAGGAGGGTTCAAATCATCAGCGTTCCAAACCACAAGCGTGGCAAACCGCTCAAGCATGTAATACACATCTTCTGGCGTCACATCGCGATTCAACAACTCGTCAAGATCCGGGTGTTCTTCTCCCGCTGCAATCTCTTGCCAATATTGCTTGAGCGCTTCGTGCGCTTTTTTGGCCTGTTCGTAAAACATTTCACCTTCTTCACTTGCTTGGGATCGCTCAGCAGAATAAATCGTTAAAACAACAAGAAAGGTGAAAGGCTCTAAAGACGCACTTTGCACGGTGACGCTGATGTTATATGCAACATCCTTTGCAGTTCCCGCTTGAGCAACGCCGCTCATCACTCCATCTTTACTACAAACGATGTCTGCAGGTAATGCATCTCCGCTTTCAAGAACAGCTTCGAAAGTTAATGGTTCATCTAAAGGAGATTGTACGAACTCTCGAAAATCCACAGGTTCCAATGCATCGCCTTCAAGCACCGATAATTCCGGAAGTTCCTTGACTGAAAATGTCGATTGATTGTTCATGGCTTCATAATTCCTTTAATGTTGATCTCATAAGGAGACGCGAGAAATATAGTCTCTACGTTCTTCATCGTCATTCCCGCTTTGCTGTGAATCCAGACAAATTAAATAACTGGATTCACAGCAAAGCGGGAATGACGACGGAAGCGGGAATAACGATTAACCATCCCTTCCGTACACATCCGCATACCGAATAATGTCGTCTTCGCCCAGGTAATCTCCCACTTGTACTTCCACAATTACGACGGTTTTTTTTGTGAAATTCTCGATGCGGTGCAATGTACCCTTAGGAACAAAAAACGACTCATTGGCATGATGTGTCTCCACGGATTCTTCTATAGTGATCGTCGGCTCCCCTGCAACAATCACCCAATGTTCTGACCGATGCTGATGCTTTTGCAACGATAATTGTCCGCTTGGATTTACGGTCAATATCTTTACTCGATAACCCTTCTCAAGACTCAATGTCTTATAGTTGCCCCAAGGCCGTTCATAAATTTTTCCAACTTCGTTACGTTCCGTCATGACTCGATACTCCCTGAGACAACTATGACAAATCAAAGATTAATTGTGACGACCAATACCGAAATATTCGAATCCCAATTCTTTCAGTTTGTTCGGATCGTACTGATTACGACCATCCACAATAACATTGCCTTTCAACTGTTTTTTGATGTACCCAAAATCAGGATTACAAAATTGTTTCCACTCGGTCATCAAAACCAAAGCATCTGCTCCGTCTAAAACCGCTGCTTGATGTTCTTTTAATTCCAATGCCCCGGACTCCAACCACTTTTTAGGCAGTTCCTTTCGAGCAACTTCCATCGCTTCTGGATCATATGCTTTTACTTTCGCGCCCTGCTTAATGACAGTTTCTAAGAAAACTTTGGAAGATGCTTCACGCATATCGTCCGTACCTGGCTTAAAGGACAAGCCCCATAATGCGATGACAACGCCTGACAAATCATCCCCGAATCGATCCAAGATTTTCTGGCCAACGACTCGCTTTTGCTCGTAATTTCGTGCTTCTACCGCGTGGAGCACTTTAGGTTCAAATCCATTTTCTTCCGCAATACGCACCAACGCCTTCACGTCTTTAGGAAAACAAGATCCACCGTATCCAGCACCTGGGTAAATGAAAGGAAATCCAATGCGTGAATCCGACCCAATGCCTCGACGAACTTGTTCAACATCCACATCCAACACGTCACATAGGCTAGCAATTTCATTCATGAACGAAATCTTCGTTGCCAACATGGCATTCGCTGCATATTTCGTCATTTCTGCATCACGGATTCCCATAAAAATGGTTCTTTCGTGGTTGCGAGTAAACGGCTCATAAATTTCCGCCATCACAGCACGCGCTTTATCGCTATCGACCCCTACGACCACACGATCCGGTCTCATAAAATCTTCAATGGCATCGCCTTCTTTTAAGAATTCAGGATTACTCACCACATCGAACGGTATTTGTGCATGGCGTCTTTCTAATTCTTCTTGAATGACGTTTTTTACTTTTTCCGCCGTACAAACAGGCACAGTTGATTTGTCAATCACAACAACGTAATCATCGATAAAACGGCCAACATCCCGAGCCACTCCTAAGACATATTGCAAGTCTGCAGATCCATCTACATCACTCGGTGTTCCAACAGCAACAAAATAGACAGAAGGTTTAAAGGGTTGTTCTGCTAAGGAAGTCACAAAATGTAAGCGTCCATCCTCATGATTACGCTTCACAATGGCTTCCAAACCCGGCTCATAAATCGGCATGATGCCACGCTTCAAATTAGCGATTTTTTCTTTGTCCACATCGACACAAACCACTTGATTGCCCATCTCAGCCAAACAAGCTCCGGTGACTAAACCAACGTACCCCGTACCAATTACTGAAATATTCACTTTGTTTCCTCCTATAAAAAAATCGGCGGATTATATCCGCCAGACTGCATGGAACAAAAAGTTAATAGATGTTTGTTGGAGACGCGAGAAATATAGTCTCAATGACTCCGCATTATCGCCGTTTACGCATCCTCACCGTCATCCCCGCCCGCACACCTTCCCCGTCATCCCCGCCCGCACACCTTTCCCGTCATCCCCGCCCGCACACCTTTCCCGTCATCCCCGCGAAAGCGGGGATCCAGATTCGATACATATAACTTTCTGGATTCCCGCCGAAGCTAAGAATGACGAAGGCACTGGATTCTAAGCTTTCGCGGGAATGACGGGAAAGGGGCGGGAATGACGGGAAAATCGTGGGAATGACGGTGAAATGCGAAGTAACGGTGAAGTGTTGAGATAACGACGGAAATCAAAAAATCTTCAATAAGCGTTTTTTGAGAAAAGGCCTTTAAAAAACGTTAATAAAATGATTTTTAAATCCAAACCAACAGACCAATGGTCAATGTAATACAGATCGTATTGAACCCGTTTCTCCATCTTCTCCAACGTATCCGTTTCGCCCCGAAAACCATTCACTTGCGCCCATCCGGTAATCCCAGGCTTCACCTTGTGCCGCTGCATGTAATCAAACACCAACGTTTTGTAGTATTCATTGTGCTCAACCGCGTGAGGCCTCGGCCCCACCAACGACATACGACCTTGCAAAACGTTAATTAATTGAGGCAATTCATCCAAACTCGTACGTCTTAAAAAAGCACCAAAAGGAAAGATCCGCTCATCCGTTTTTTTTGCTTGGGTCACAACGCCTTGCTGTTCTCGATGCACATGCATTGTACGAAATTTATAAACGAGAATAGGCTTCCCTTTCGCTCCATGTCGCCATTGCTTAAACAACACCGGACCTTTCGATGAACACTTAATCCCGATCGCAGCAAACAACATAAAAGGCAACGCCGGCACAAAAAATAAAGCCCCTAAAAGATAATCTTCTAACAATTTCAAACACCCATTCACACCCACAAAAGGCGCACGACTTACTTCAATAACCGGCATGCCCGAAATTTCAGTAATGGGATAACGAAATAAAAAATTGGCGCTGACATCTGGAATAAAACGAATGGGAACCGACAAATACCTCAATGGGTCAATCCACTCTTTTATCAGGGGCGATTGAATCGGTAAAGTCACCCAAACTTCATCAATGTTCAAACCCTGAATAAATGGAATAACCGATTCATTAAAAGGATAAAGCGACAAACCGTCTGCATTCTTCTGCTCTTTTGAAACATCCTTCGTGATGATGCACTGCACGGTTAAACCCGCCCACGTGGTTTGTTTTAAACGCTTGGAAACATACTCCGCTAATTTTCGCTCCCCGATCAAAACAATACTGCGTTGATTCCATCCGCGATTCCTGAAAGAACGCAACGCCAAGTGCAACCCAGAACGCAGGCTCAATAGAAAAAACGTTCCTAAGCCTGCCCAATAAAAAATCCATAAACGCGAATAGACGGTGATGGTTTTAAAGCCAATAGATAGGATCAAGACAAAGATGATGACGACACACCAAGCAAAAAATAGCCTGCGCAATAAACTGAATAAAGAACGTCCACGCCAAGAATCGTACACGCCGAAAAATGGGAATAATAAGAAAGTAATCACTGCAGCTAAAAACAAAAGGCCTGCATAAGGATCAAACGCTTGGGATGCACCAAAAAAGCGCAAGAGATAAGCAATCCAACCGGCAAAAACAACGCCAAAAACATCCAGCACTCTAGAAAAAAACGAAAATGCGCTGGCATATTCTTGTAGTAAGCCTCTCCTCACAGCTTCCCTGCTTGGTATCGATCTAAGATTTCCTGAAAAGGTTTTGCCAAATCTGGATGTTTTAATGCAAACACAATGGTTGCTTCAAGATAACCCAACTTGCTTCCACAATCGTATCGAACACCATCAAACGCATAAGCAAAGACTTTTTCCAACCTAAGCAACTGAGAAATCGCATCCGTCAATTGAATTTCCCCCCCTGCTCCGCGCGCAGTTGTCGCCAAAATATCGAGAATTTGAGGGGTCAAGATATAACGTCCCACCACACCATGACGTGATGGCGCATCTTGCAAAGCCGGTTTTTCGACGATGCCTTTTAATTGCGCATAAGGATCCAAATCCTTCATTAAATCGACAATGCCGTATCGATGTACTTCATCGTCTTCAACAGGTTGCACCGCCACAAAGCTGCCGCCCGTTGCTTCAAAGAGATCGCACATCTGACTTAAACAAGAAGTTCCGCTATCAATCAAATCATCGGCCAAAATGACTGCAAAAGGCTCATTGCCAATCAAATCCTTCGCACACAAAACAGCATGCCCCAACCCCAACGCTTCCGGTTGTCTGACATAAACACACGAAACATTCTTTGGCAGAATGTTCTGCACCAGATGCAACATCTCTTTATTATTTTTCTCTCTCAACTTCATTTCTAACTCAAAATTGGAATCGAAATGATCTTCAATAGAACGTTTAGTGCCGCTCGTGATAAATATGAGCTCTCGAATTCCAGCAGCAATTGCCTCTTCGACCGCAAACTGAATGATCGGTTTATCGACGATAGGTAACATTTCTTTTGGACTGGCTTTCGTGGCGGGAAGAAAACGAGTTCCCAAACCAGCAACAGGGAACACGGCTTTTCTTATTTTTCGGGAAATATGCATGACATTGACCTTTCAAAAATGGGCGTATGGTACTGATTTAAAGATCGAAATCTACTGAGAAACTTTGCATGGAAAAGGTTCCATGGGCCTTCCAAACTCAGCAAGACGCGCCTCATGCGCCTCTCGCAGCGATGACCTTACAAACTCTAGATTTAATGTTTGTTGCTCTGCTTGCAAAGGAGTCATACCAAATAGCCGCCCCATTATGAAATCGGGCACTTCAAAGGAAGACGAAAGAGATTGATAGATGTTTTGAAAATATCGATAAAACTCATTTAGATCATTGTCTGTCATCTTCTCTGTAAATTCGTGCTCTGAAAATTGAAACAAGGAAATACGCCCTTTATTAACATACCCGACGCTTTTTAACTTGAAAAACTGAAACAAAGTAAAGGGTTTCTTATTAACACGCTTCACGTTTTTTAAACCGTTTAACAACTCTAGAGACAAAGTGTTTTGCTGAATTTCAGCTAATCTCTGCAAGGAATTAAGATACGTAAACAAAACTTCGATACTTGTGACTTGAAACAATCGTGTCACTTTTGAAAAAGGTTGATTGTCATCGTCAACCATCCAATAAAAATCGCGAAAACATGAAAAATCCAATCGCTTTTTTCTGAAAGCATTCTCAACACACTGAAAATACTGAATGAGCACCTGATTCACAGCTTCTGGAAGAATTGATTTTTCTTTTTCCGCTTTCTCAACATACTTCCAAAATAAAGATTGAAGTTTCTCTAGTTTGTCCTTGAAAGGTTTTTTTGCGTAAGTCTTTTTTAACTGCGTAATATCTGTTTCAAAATCAGTCATCAAACCATCCTTATTCACCACAAACACGACCAGAGAACAATATACACAACATCTCATTGTACAAATTTACAAAATTAGAATGCGCAGCATTAACGTGTTTTTATATCCTCCACCAATTGCTTCACAGCTTGCGCTTGATCTTTGCGTACCACCAAAACTGCATCAGGCGTTTCAACAACGATTAGATCCTCAATACCTGCTACAGCTAACAAACGATGTGTCGCACACAAATAGGAATTTTTTGTCGACAACGCCACTACATTTCCTTCGAGACAGTTTCCGTTCTCATCTTTTGGTTTTAGCTCAAACAATACAGCCCATGAACCAATGTCCGACCATTCCGTATTCAAAGGAACGACCACTGCATGATCTGTTTTTTCCATGACCGCATAGTCCACGGATAAACTAGGAATCTTCGAAAACACATCGGCATCAAATCGGCAAAAATCTGAATCTTCTTTTTCTGTGCTCATCGCTGTCTTACAAGCCTTCAAAATGTCTGGCGCGTATTGCTCCATTTCATGCAACAAGCTTTTTGCTGAAAACAGAAACATACCGCTGTTCCATAAATAATTGGGGGACCGCACAAATGTTTCAGCGGTCACAAGATCCGGTTTTTCGATAAATGATTGCACCTCGAAAGCCGCTCCTGAATGAAGATTCTTTCCTTTACGAATATAGCCATAACCCGTTTCAGGCTTTGAAGGCTGAATACCAAATGTCACTAAATGTCCTTGCTCCGCAAACACATTCGCTTGCTTGATGGCTTCATGAAACAACGAAATTTCAGTAATGGTGTGATCAGAAGGCAAAACCAACAGCACAGCCTTCTCATCCGCACGGCTCGCATATAAAGCCGCTAAAGCGACGCTTGCGGCCGTATTGCGCCCCATAGGTTCAAGCAAAATTTTTGATGCAGCGACGTTAATTGCACGCAATTGTTCGGCCACAATAAAACGATGCGCTTCGTTACAAACCAAGAGAGGCGCTTCTGTATCAAGCCCCTCTAAACGTTGGATGGTGGACTGCAACAAAGAAGTATTTCCTAAAAGAGCTAAAAACTGTTTGGGATGTTCCGCGCTAGACAATGGCCACAACCGCGTACCAGAACCACCACACAAGATCACAGGAATAATCATGTTTTTCTCCTTTGTTGAAAAGCGCGAGAAATATAGTCATTTATCGTCATTCCCGCGAAAGCTAAGAATCCAGTTTTATTAAATCATCTCTGGATCCCCTCTTTCGCGGGGATGACTATCGTTTATTGGTTTAGATAATCTAAATATTTTCTGGATCCTTAGCCTTCGCGGGGATGACAGTAACTTGAATTCATAGCTTCGCAAGAATGCCATTCAACCATTCTTTAGCATTTCAAAATAATTTAAGTACAAGCGATCGGTTGCATCGTTGACATAATCTTCTGTTTCACTGTGCCCTAATAATTGCGGCAACGGGTTTAAAACACGATTCGCTCGCTCTTTAGGTGACATCAATTGAATCGCTTTTTTATTAGGAATCGAAAAACCGACTTGTTCGAAAATACGCTTAGAAACGTCTGGCCTTAAAACAAAATTAATAAATTCATACGCCTCTTCTAAATGCGGTGAATTTTTGACAATCACCAAATTATCCAACGCCATAATCGCGCCTTCTTTGGGATAAACGTAACAAAAACTCGAATCGTTTTGGATGACTCGGTTCGCATCGCCATTCAACAACGAACCAATTTGCGCTTCATGATTGAGATATACACTAAATGTTCCATTCGGCACAAAAGCAATCACAGAAGGCAACAACGCTTTTAGTTTCAAATAAGCCTGTTTGATATGCGCAGGATTCTGATCATTAATCGAATACCCCAACGCTTTGAAAGCAATCGCAAAGGTATCTCGTACATCATCGGGTAAAACAATCTTCCCCTTAAACTTCGGATTCCATAAATCCTTCCAAGAATTTATTTGAGGAACTAAATCACACGAAACGATTAATCCACCGCTCAACCACATATAAGGAATGCTGTATTGATTCCCTGGATCAAACGGAAGATTGAGAAACCTAAGATCCAAATCCTGTAAATGATGAATTTTTGAATGATCTAATCTCTGCAACATCCCCTCTTTTTTTAAACGCTGAACAAGATAAGTGCTTGGAACAACCACATCGTAGGCAGAGGGACGCTGCGGTGAGAAACCAGCTTTCAACTTCGCATACAACGCTTGATTGCTGTTGTAAACGCTGTAATTCACCTTGATTCCGGTTTCTTTTTCAAATTGTTGCAAGACAGAATCAGGCAAACAATGCGCCCAATTAAAGAGATTCAAAACACGGTCTTTCGCAAAAGCTGTAGAAAGAAAGAGCAACAGAAAAAAGAAAATTATTTTTTTCATAAGCAATGTTTTTGACCTCACTATCATTATTTCCGCACTGATCCTTTGTATTACTCCGTCATTCCCGCGCAAGCGGGAATCCAGAATTGATATATCTTCTGGATTCCCGCTTACGCGGGAATGACGGAACAGAGGCCTGGATCCCCGCCTTCGCGGGGATGACGATGGACGCCTTCGCGGGGATGGCGATGGACCTTCGTGGGGATGGCGACGGAACGAAACAATGGCTATAACAACTTCAACAATTGCCAATAATGTACAATCAATTGATTCACTTGATTAGGCACATACCCTTCCACTTGCGCATTTCGTAAATCTTCCGACTTTGGATTAATGACACGATTGTTCCGCATATCAGGCGACATCAAACGCAACGCTCCCAAGTTCGGCGTGGAAAATCCAACACCTTCCACAATCATCTTCGCGACATCTGGCCTTAGAACAAAATTCATAAATTGATACGCGGCTTTCACGTGCGAGGCATACTTCGGAATCACCATGCTATCCACCCAGAAAATGGGGCCGTCTTTAGGAAAAATAAAATAGAAATTCGGATTACCAACAATCACCGAATGCGCATCACCGTTTTGAATCACACCCACATTTGCATCTTCATTCACAAACATTTGCTGTTCAGCGCCGCTTGAAAAAGAACGGATGTTTGGACTTAACGCCCTTAACTTTAAATAAGCTGTTTTAATATGCTCTGGATCCACATCATTAACAGGGTATTTAGAAACAATCAGCCCTATCGAAAAAGCATCACGCAAATCATCCGTGAAAGAAATCTGCCCTTTATATTTTGGTTTCCACAAGTCCCGCCAATACTGAATGCTGCCTTCTGGATAATACTTTCGATTCGCAATCATGCCCGTCACGCCCCACAAATAAGGCACACTGTATTGATTCTGAGGATCAAAAGACTGATTTAATAGCTTTGGATTCAAATATCGAAAATTAGGCAACTGCTTTTTATCCAGCTTTCTCAACATGCCTTCCTTACGCATGCGTTCCACAAAATCACTGGAAGGAACCACAAGATCGTATCCAGCATGTTGGTCTGCCTTAAGCTTTGTATATAACGTTTGCTCACTTTCGAACGTTGAATAATTCACCCGTATGCCGGTCTCCTTCTGGAAAAGCGCTAATACTTTTGGGGGGATATAACCCGACCAATTGTAAACATTAAGAACACGCTGTTGAGCAAAAGCAAAAACAGGAAAAACAGTGCAAAAAAATAAAATAAAGAAACGTTTGTTCAACTCTCTTATACCTTCCTACGAATTAAAGATTGTGCTGCCACTATTAACAGCAAGGTAAATACAAAAATTAAGGTACATAACGCATTCACTTCCGGCGTAATACCTACATGCGTCAATGAATAAATATAAAGCGGCAAGATCTGAAAGGTCGGCCCCGTTACAAAAAAGCTGATCACCACGTCATCCATAGAAAGTGTAAAACTCAACAACCAACCTGCAATTAAAGCCGGCATCATTAAGGGAATGATGATGCGCATAAAAATAAGAAAATCATTGGCCCCAAGATCTCGTGCAGCTGCAAAAATATTCTTATCCACGGTCTGTAAGCGGCTGTAAACAATCACCAATACAAAAGGAAGACAAAAAGTAATGTGAGCGGATAACAACGTCCAAAAACCCAACTGAACTTTTAACATAACAAACAACATCAAAAGCGAAACACCAAAGACTAAATCAGGCACCACAATCAGAATAAAAACCAATCCTTGAATTAACTTTTTTCCGTAAAAACGGTATCGAAATAAAGCAACAGCAGCGGCCAAACCGAGCACAGTTGCAACAGTAGAAGCAAGCACAGCAATCAAAAAGGAATGACCGGTCACCAGCAACAACGAATGATCGTGAAAAAGTTGTTTGTACCACTTGAATGTCAGGCCGTGCCAAAACGCGGAGAACTTAGAGTCGTTAAAAGAATACGTAATCAAAACAACAATGGGCAAATACAAAAACACATAAATAAAAAACAGATATAAGAATTTAAGAGTGCGATTCATACAACAGACTCCACGACCCCCACGAAAGCAGGGATCTTGTTCCTAAACAAAGTTCTGGATTCTAAGCCTTCGCAGGGATGACAAATGGATAGTTCTCTCATATCAATTCCTGCCTATTTTCTTCAGAGGAATTTTTCCAATAGAACAATAATAAGGCACCCATCAAAATCGTTAAAATCATGCTAATAGAGGCTCCAAACGGCCAATTATGTGCTTCGAAAAATTGATCTTTAATGAGGTTCCCTAACAACAATG
>Ga0180009_10007606_pt1 | contig 11005 bp, 7 predicted proteins | sample OS_PC_MetaG_FD_123537 | JGI IMG/M metagenome (GOLD analysis project Ga0180009, IMG submission 123537) | Groundwater microbial communities from the Aspo Hard Rock Laboratory (HRL) deep subsurface site, Sweden - OS_PC_MetaG | ecosystem: Environmental > Aquatic > Deep subsurface > Groundwater...
CAGGCTGAAACTCCCTCCCCCGTGCACGGGGGAGGGCCGGGGTGGGGGCGCATCAGCCAGCATGCTGCCACCGAACAACCCTTTGCCACCACGTCCCAACCTTCCCCCGCTCGCGGGGGAAGGGGCTGTGCCTTGTCAGCTTCTGTCTGTCTGTATCAGAAGCAGCAAGCTGAATCACCTCACACAATGCTGGATGACACCTCAATTCAGACAGGCATTACAGCCTGAGTCACCCACATCCAAAACTGGCTGTAGCGCATGATTCAACCAAGAACCCTGCAGGCTGCACACCCTCCCCCGTGCACGGGGGAGGGCCGGGGTGGGGGGCATCAGCCAAAATATTGCCACATGGCTAGTGCAATACCCAAGCACCCACTCACAGCTCCGCCACCTGGTGTTTGGCCTGGATGAACTCGCTGTGACTCAAGCCCAGTAAATCCGACAGCTTGCGCAACTGTGCTTCCTCATGCCGATGCAGGTTGTTGTCGCTCATGGCAATCTGCCACATGCCAGCGACCAGTCGCGCACGCTGTGCCACCGGCAGTTGCTGGCACAGCACGCGAGCATACTCATACATGTCCACTGCGGCATGCAACAATTGCGTGGCCTCATCGATCAGACGGTCCAGACCACCCAGCTCCAGCGCAAACTCGGCCCGCAGCAGATCACGGATACCGGCCACCTCATCGGCATCGATGCTGTCATCGGCAACGGCGATGTCCAGCAACAGCACCGCCGCGGCCAGCTCGGTCGACGGTGACCCGGTTTCCGGCCGGGGTGGCTGCAGCCAGTTTCTGATTTTTTTCAGCATGGTCGATAGCATCCGTTCACATCGTTTCAGCTCACCAATCTGTGGCAGAATGGCTTTATATCAATGTCTTCATCATAAAGCCCAGAGTCACTCCAATGTGTTCGATTTTCGCCCTGCTGTATCCGGCCCGCGACACCCAGAGCATGCGCCCGCTGGCCTTGCAGCAATCCCGCCGTCAGCGACACCGCGGCCCGGACTGGAGCGGCATCGTCATCTGGGACGATGTCATCATGGCGCACGAGCGCCTCGCCATTGTCGATGTGGAACACGGTGCCCAGCCGCTGCTCAGCGACGACGAACAGCAACTGCTGGCGGTGAATGGCGAAATCTACAACCATCAGACACTGCGTCAATCAATGCCAGCAGACTACGCCTGGCGCACCGCTTCGGACTGCGAAGTGATCCTGCCGCTGTATCGACAACACGGCGCAGAACTGGTGCGGCAACTCTCCGGCATGTATGCCTTTGTCCTGTTTGATCGCAGCGAGCAACCGGGCCGCTGGCTGGCTGCGCGCGATCCGATCGGCATCACTCCGCTGTACTACGGCCGCGACAGCGATGGCCAGCTCATGTTTGCTTCCGAGATGAAAGCGCTGACGGAGGTATGCAGCAGCGTCAAGGTGTTCCCGCCCGGCCACCTGTGGCATCAGGATCATGTCGCCCAGGGCCTGCCACCGCAGCCCTGGTATCAACCGGCATGGCGCGACTATGCCACGGTGCAGGCCGATCCTGTCCCGGCAGAACAATTGCGCACGGCGTTGGAACAATCGGTCACACGCCATCTGATGAGCGATGTACCCTACGGTGTGCTGCTGTCCGGCGGACTGGATTCTTCGATCATCGCCGCGCTGGCCATGCGCCATGCCGAGCGGCGCATCGAAGACAACGAGCAGACTGCAGCCTGGTGGCCGCGGCTGCACTCCTTTGCCATCGGTCTGGAAGGCTCGCCCGATCTGGCGGCCGCACAGCGCGCGGCCGAGCACATCGGCACCGTGCATCATGGTTTCACCTACACCATTCAGGAAGGGCTGGATGCGCTGGAAGAGGTCATCTACCATCTGGAAACCTACGACGTCACCACCATCCGTGCCGCCACGCCGATGTTTCTCATGGCGCGCAAGATTCGCGCCATGGGTATAAAAATGGTGCTGTCCGGCGAAGGTGCCGACGAAATCTTCGGTGGTTACCTGTATTTTCACAAGGCTCCGGATGCCGAGCAGTTCCACATCGAAACCGTGCGCAAGCTCGACCGCTTGCACCTGTATGACTGCCTGCGTGCCAACAAGGCCATGGCCGCCTGGGGCGTGGAAGCCAGAGTGCCGTTTCTGGATCGCGAGTTTATCGATGTGGCGATGGCGCTGGACCCGGCACTGAAAATGGCCCGCCCCGGCCCCGACGGCAAGCAACGCATCGAAAAACAGCTGCTGCGAGCAGCCTTCGCCGACCTGCTGCCACACGACATCGCCTGGCGGCAAAAAGAGCAGTTTTCCGATGGCGTCGGTTACGGCTGGATCGACACACTGAAAAGCCATGCCAGCCAGCAGGTCTCCGAACAACAGATGCTGACCGCCCGCGAGCGCTTCCCCTATCACGCCCCGGAAAGCCGTGAAGCCTACTTCTACCGCGACATCTTCCAGCGCCTGTTTCCGCTGCGCGCCGCCGCCGAAACCGTACCTTCCGGCCCCTCGGTGGCCTGCAGCACAGCCGAAGCACTGACCTGGGACGCCAGCCTGCAACAAACCAACGACCCATCCGGCCGCGCCGTGGCCGATGTGCACAACTCGGCTGCAGCGTCATGACAACTTGGAGACACCGACCCGAACTTGCATTTTGAAAATTGCTTAGTGAACGTTTCGGAACAAGAATTCTGCCTGGTGCCGATTCAATTTCAACTTATCAGCTGAGCCCTGTTACGTACACTTGCAGGCCAGGGATGGATACGCATCAGCCAGCATGCTGCCACCCAGCCAACTTTTGCCACCCCCATCCCAACCTTCCCCCGCTCGCGGGGGAAGGGGCTGTTCCTTACCAACTTCTGGCTATGAACCTGAATCTGCAGACTGAATCACCATAGCCAAGGCAAGCAACGCAGCGCATTTCAGGCAACAGCTTTCAGGCTGAAACCCCCTCCCCCGTGCACGGGGGAGGGCCGGGGTGGGGGCACATCAGCCAGCATGCTGCCACTGAACAATCCTTTGCCACCCCCCATCCCAACCTTCCCCCGCTCGCGGGGGAAGGAGCTGTTCCTTGCCAGCATCTGGCTGTGCACCTGAATCTGAAAGCTGATTCAGCTGCCACAGCCACTTGCTGCGATGCACCATATATTATTGAATATATCTATTTTTTTTAGAAGTATTTAGCTTTTCTTTAGTGTTTGCACAGGACATTGGTTTCCTTGCCATGCAATATCGATGACGTGCTCAGACAGCCATACCGTCTGACACGGTTCGGAAAGGGTCCGGACACCACTCATGTTATTGCAAACCGGCCACGGTCGGGGAGGAAAGTAAAATGAACAGCACTCGAGACAATCACAATTGCCAGAGTAAGCAGCGCTCACCTGAGTCCAGGCGTTCAGCGCTGGGCTTGCTCAAGGCAACCATCCTGGCCAGCAGTTTGCTACTGGTCGGCAACGCGCTGGCCGAGCAGGTCAGCATCCAGTTTTCGCAGACCTTTCCGGGCGGCGGCACCGTCACCGGTCTGATTGTCGGCGAAGACCTCAATGGTGACGGTCGGCTCTACTCCGTGGCTTCACCGCTGGCCGACTTCCTCGGCATCGAAGGTGGTGGTGAGGAAGTCACCTATGCCAGCGTCCGCATCGAGGGCGTCCTGGGCCAGACCGTGACCAATGTCTTCGACGCCTCCGTGGCCGACATCAACGATCCCTCTAATTTCTTCTGGGGCTTTGCCTACAACATAGACGGCGGAACGATCGGAGACGATCCCGACGAAGGGCTGGCGTTCGCGCCGCTGGCGCCGAGCACGTCCTACATCGTCGGCGAGCTCTTTTCGCCAGCCTTCGGCAACGATTTTTTCAACACGCCATTGACCACCTGCGGTTTGGTGGACGACAACATTTGCGCCGGGATCGCGACGTTGGATCCGGTTGACCCGTTCCCGAACTTCGAGCTTCTCTTCTCGACCACCTCGGCCGCGCCGATCGTCACCCATGAACTGCTGCGCTACACCTTCGAGCAGGACGGATTCGACGGCGGGGCATCGATTCGCGGCACGATCAGCGGTCGCGACCTGGACGGCGACGGCCGGATCTATTCGGCCAGTCCGCCCGTGTCGGGCGCCCTCGGCGTGCCCACGGGGGATGAAGTGGTCTTCGCTCAGGTCGAAATCCTCGGCGTCGAACCCCAGCCAATTCGCAATGTGCAGGACCTGATCACCGATCCGATCGACAGCTTCGCGGCCTTCTTCTTCCTGGCCAGCGTCAACGTCGCCGGTGATCAGCTCGGTGACGAGCCCGGCGAGGGTCTGTCCATCGCACCGTTCTCGCCGAGCACATCGGTGGTCATTGGTGATGCCGCCTCGCCGATCTTCTTCCCGTCCTTCGATGACGAAGAGCTGACCACCTGCGGCGATGATGCGCTGGGCTGCAGCGCGCTCGTCTCCCTGGTGCCCGACGCTGAAGCAGAAACGGGTGCCCGTCTAGTCGGGCTGCAGCGCAGTCACGCACCCGTCGCCCTCACGCCCGCACCCTTGGTGATCAACGGCACCTTCAGCGGCCACTGGTTCAACAAGGTGCCCAGCGGTGAAGGCATCGTCACCCAGGTCATACGTGATGGTCGTGTCATCGCCTACTGGCTGACCTATGATGCATCCGGGCAACAGATCTGGGTCGGCGGCGTGGGCCGACGCGAAGGCCTGAAGATGATCTTCGACAACCTGGTTGTCACCAACGGCGGGATGTTCAATGCCGATGCTCCAGTGGTCATCGACCGCGAATTCGTCGGTCGCATGGAAATCGAATTCTTCGACTGCGACAACGGCATTGTCCGCTCGCAGATCGATAACATGCCACGAACCATGGAAATCGGTCGTCTGACCGGACTGAGTTCGCTCGAGTGCGTCCGGTAACCGGCCGCAGATCCAAGCGTTCGAGGATGCGATGCCGGCCTGATGCCGGCATCGTTTTATCTGGAGATTGTTGTTGTGTCGATACTGATACTCTGGAACGGCCTGTAGCAAGTGTGATCCTGGCAATTGAATGCGCGCGGGAACAGGTTCACGGCTTGGCCGGTTTGGTTGTGTTGTTGTCGGCACGCCTACCGTAAATCCGCGCCCAGGGAGCGGCGGTAACGCCATGCAGAATAATGCTCAGTGTCACCGTCAAGGCCACTGCGGCCAGCAGTTCGGATTCACGCACCAGATCGGTACTTTGCATCACGATGAGGAGAATCAGCACCGACGCCAGCCCGCGTGGGCCGAACCAGCCGAGAAACGCAATCGTGTGCAGCCCGAGCTTCAGCCCGATGAGGCTGATCGCGATCGGCAGCATGCGCATGATGGTTAGCGCAAAGATGGCAAACAGCAGGCAGGGCCAGGTGAAGTGCTGCATCGCCGCCGGCAGCAGCATTGCACCGACCAGCGTGAAGGTGATCAGCACCAGCATGTGTGCCTCGGTCTGTTCGAACTGATGCAGAAAAAGACACCTGCGGCGCAAGCCCTTGCCGAATGCCAGCCCGCCGGAGAACACAGCCAGGAATCCGTTACCGCCCATCGCCTCGGCCAGCATGTAAGCTCCCAGCGCGATCGCCATGGCGGCGATGCCTTCGGCCCATTCGCTCATCCAGTTGCGCTCGTCGGCCAGCGACACCAACCGGCCACCGGCGAAGCCAGTCACAATCCCGGCCAGCGGTCCAAGCAGGATCTGGCTGCCGATAAACTTCGTCCAGTAGGCTGCTCCGTCACCCGTCCCGCCGCTCGCAAGTGCGGCAAACAGGATCACCAGCGGCAGCGCCAGCCCGTCATTGAGTCCGCTTTCGCTGCCAATCGCCGTGCCAATACGGTCGGGTACGGATTCGTTTTCGATGACCGACTGGCCCAACGCGGCATCGGTGGGTGTCAGTATTGCCGCCAATAGCGCCGCTTCCCACAGCAACCAGCCCGGAAAAAGTGCCAGCGCGGCAACTGTGCCTAAACCGACTGCCAGCGGCATACCAATCAGCAGCATGCGAAGTGGCAGCTTGCCCGACGCACGAAACGCCTTGAAGTCAGTACTCGCCGCGTCGGTGAACAGCACGACCACCAGCGTAACCTCGGCGATGGTGTGAATCACGTGATTGGAGATTTCGAGTTCTATCCAGCCCAGCAGCTGCGGGCCGATCAATATGCCAAAAGCGGCAAACAGCATCGGTCCAGTCAGCACCGAATGAGATATCTTGCGACTGCCCAGAGCAAAAACCAGGAACAGCAGGGCAATCAGCGCTCCGGTCCAGTGGCTCATTCAGCCTCGTCGCCCTTGTCCTGCTGCACCGTCACCGGGGTGCGCATGATCACCTCGCGATGCGGGAACGGGATGTTGATGCCTTGTTCCTTGAACGTATCCCAGAGCGCCAACAGCACGGTGCCGCGAATGTTGGTCAAGCCACGCTGTGGATCATCAATCCAGAAACGCAGCAGGAAGTTGATCGAGCTGTCACCAAACTCGGTCATCCAGCACACCGGCGGCTGGTAGGTGGAATCGACCCGATCCACGGCGGTGGCGGCGGCTTTCGCCAGGCGTATGACCTCGTGCGGATCCGAGTCGTAGGACACCCCGAACGGCACATCAAGCCGCACGTGTTTGTTGGAGAACGACCAGTTCACCACCTGGGTGGTAATGAAATCCTCGTTCGGAATCAGGTACTCGCGGCCATCACGGGTGATCACCGAAACAAACCGCGCCCGCAGTTCGCGCACCCAGCCGAAGGTGTCGTCCAGCGTGATGGTGTCGCCGGGCTTGATCGACTGGTCCAGCAGGATGATGATGCCGGAAATGAAGTTTGACACCACCTTCTGCAGACCAAAACCAATGCCAACACCGATCGCGCCGGACAGCACGGTGAGCGCGGTCAGGTTGATGTTGAGCAGCTGCATGCCCAGCAGCACGGCGAAGATCATCAGCGAGATGCGCGTGATCTTGCCCAGCAATACACGCAGCGAGGGGGTGAAATCCTCCACCGTCTGGATGCGATTGTCCAGGAAAGTGCCCAGCTTCATCGACACCCACAGCAGTATCCCGACCGCAATCAGCGAGGTCACAATCTGCCACAGCGAGATGTCCACCACCGGGATGATGGCGCTTTCGAGCATGGCACGAATGTCGTCACTGACACCCAGCAGCGTCGCCGCCACCAGCACCCAGACAAACGCGGCAAACAGTTTCGCCAGGGTTTTGCTGCGAATGATGCGCGAAACTGCCGAAATGACCAGCCAGGCGGCGGCCAGCAGCATCGCGCCATGAATCAGCTTGCTGCTCTCCGGCCAGCCGGCAACACGGATCGCGATGTAGGCAATGCCCAGAAACAGCGCCATGAACAGCCACTGCAGCCGGCGCAGAAACGCCACAATCACGCGCAGCAGACCGGGCATGCCGTGAATGCGCCGCACCGCGCCCTCAAGCTTCTTCTCGACCACGCGCGACAACAGCCAGGCCGGCACCACCGCCACCACGATGATAGCAAGCTGGATCAGCACCTCCGCCGAACTCAGATACGCCAGCGAGAGCTCAAAGAACGACTGCGCCTGCGCAAGCAGGCGTTCAAAGTGAACTTTATCCACAGGTAATGCTGGAATACAGATACTGCATGGCCTTTATCCTACAGCATTCTTGCCTGATTGCCATGGTTGGCTGCCGCGACGGTGCTCTGGGCAAACAATATGTTGTATGGTGGTCTTGTAGTGTTTCCCGGACAGCCGTACCGCTGCAGATTGCAACAAAATCATCAATCCACGGATTCAAATTCAGCAAACATCTGCTGCGTCTCTGCCAGACTGCAAAGAGGCGTGTAGTCACAGGCCGCACCGAACTCTTCCCAAAGCGCCTGCACAGCGGGATTGTTGTGCGCCTGCTCAATTGCCTGAGCTGAACGCCATTCGAAAACCTCGACGATGCTGCCGTCAGCCGCTCGCATAACGCTGGCGGGATGATCCGTCACCAGCTGCTCGGATCGAAGTACCTGCAAATGTTTTTTCACCACAGCCAGAAGCTGCTGCTCTTTACCGGGCTTAGGCGTGTATGCGACGATGACAAAACGACCCATGATTCTGCTCCTCACTATTTTGTTGTTGCTTGAATTAAGCCATACAAGGCAAGCAAAGATTTTTTACATCTCCACAATATGCCAGCGCTTTTGCAAATTAAGAAATGATATTCATATATCTGAATTATTTTACTTAAAAAACCTGACACGATCTGTACTGAAGATATAATTGAATAATTACATTAACCAATATCAGTTTTAATATCCAGCTTAACCATTGTACACATTGGTATTGATTCGCCTGCAAGCAGGCTCCTACACTGTCCCTGGCATTGATTTCATTTGCAGGAAAATTCATACGCTTTGCGCATTATCCCGATTTTATCTGCTGACAGTTCATTGACCTGGGCATATGCTTGCAACCACTACCTGTCCTCTCGTCCGTGCAATCTGTGGCGCACTCGAAATCTGGCTGCAGCATGGATTTCAAGCCTGCATCTGTGCAGTCAGATGATTTAGCCAAAGCAGCCACCGTCAACGCCCTGTACCACACGCCAAAGATTGCCACCACTGCCGCTGCGCTTGCCCATGCTGGTGGCATCGGTGACAATACTGCTGTAACCCGCCGGTAACACTATAGCATTCTGAGTAAACAAGGACCCATCGATGACCGACAGCACACCCAATCTGCAATCCCAGTCGCCCAAAGGCCCGGACCGCAAGACACTGGCCAATGCCATTCGTGCCCTGAGCATGGACGCGGTGCAACGCGCCAACAGCGGTCATCCGGGCATGCCGATGGGCATGGCCGACATTGCCGAGGTGCTGTGGAACGATTTTCTGCGCCACAATCCGGCCGATCCGCAGTGGTGGGATCGCGACCGATTTGTGCTTTCCAACGGTCACGGCTCGATGCTGCATTATTCGCTGCTGCATCTGAGCGGTTACGATCTGGGCATTGCCGATCTGCAGGCCTTCCGCCAGTTGCATTCGCGCACCGCCGGCCATCCCGAATACGGCGAGACCCCGGGCGTGGAGACCACCACCGGCCCACTGGGTCAGGGGCTGGCCAACGGTGTCGGCATGGCGCTGGCCGAGAAGCTGCTGGCGGCGCGCTTCAACCGTGACGACATCTCGCTGTTTGATCACCACACCTATGTTTTTCTCGGCGACGGCTGCCTGATGGAGGGCATCTCGCACGAGGTCTGTTCGCTGGCCGGCACATTGGGCTTGGGCAAGCTGATCTGCCTGTATGACGACAACAACATTTCCATTGATGGTGAGGTCGAGGGCTGGTTTACCGACAACACGCCGGAACGCTTCCGCGCCTATGGCTGGCATGTGATTGACCAGGTCGATGGCCATGATCCGGAACAGATCAGCCAGGCCATCGAACAGGCACAAGCGGTGACCGATCGCCCCAGCCTGCTGTGCTGCCAGACCATCATCGGCTACGGCGCGCCCAACAAGCAGGGCACCGAAGCCACCCACGGCGCACCGCTGGGCGATGAGGAAATCGCCGCCGCGCGGCAGCAGCTGGACTGGCCATATGCACCGTTCGAGATCCCTGCCGAGGTTTATCAGGGATGGGATGCCAAAGCCCGCGGGCAGCTGCAGCAGGAGCAGTGGCAGCAGCGCTGGGCCGACTACCAGCAGCGCTATCCCGATGCCGCCGAGGAACTGCACAGACGCATGCACGGCACCCTGCCAAAGAACTGGCAGCAGCACTGCCGTGACGCCTTGCAGCAGGCGCAGAACGACATGGCCAAGGTGGCCACGCGCAAGGCTTCGCAGATGGCGCTGGAAACGCTGGCACCGCTATTGCCGGAACTGGTCGGCGGCTCGGCCGATCTGGCCGGCTCCAACAACACCATCTGGTCCGGCAGCGTGGACGTCAATGTCGACGCCGCCGGCGGCAATTATGTCTACTATGGCGTGCGCGAGTTCGGCATGACCGCCATCGGCAATGGCCTGGCGCTGCATGGCGGCGTGTTGCCCTATGTGGCCACATTTCTTGTGTTCTCAGATTACGCGCGCAACGCCGTGCGCATGTCGGCACTGCTGCCGGCGCAGGTGATTCATGTCTACACGCACGATTCCATCGGCCTGGGCGAGGATGGCCCCACACATCAGCCGGTGGAGCACGTGGCCAGCCTGCGGCTGATCCCGGGACTGTCGGTGTGGCGTCCTTGCGATGCGGTGGAAACACTGCAGGCGTGGATTGCTGCGATCGAACACGCCCAGCGTCCCAGCGCACTGGTGCTGACGCGGCAGAACCTGCCGCCACAGCAGCGCGATGCCGAGCAGCTCTCGGCCATCGCACGCGGCGCTTATGTCCTGCACGAGCCTGACAGCCAGGCACAGGCGCTGATCATCGCCACCGGTTCAGAAGTACAGCTGGCCATGTCTGCAGCCGCGCAACTCGCCACCGCCGGTGTCGCCGTGCGTGTGGTGTCCATGCCCAATGCCCAGGTGTTTGCCGCCCAGGATGCCGCCTATCAGGAAGCGGTGCTGCCGGCTGCGATCAGCGCACGGGTGGCGGTGGAAGCCGGCGTCAGCGATGGCTGGTACCGCTGGGTGGGCAGCCATGGTCGCGTGGTCGGCGTCGACCGCTTTGGTGCCTCGGCCCCGGCCGATGAGCTATTCCGCGAGTATGGCCTCACTGGCGAGAGAGTGGCTGCTGCTGTGCGTGAATGCCTCGGTGATTGATCGGGTTGCCACACTCTGCGGCTTGCCATGACTGGCTTCACTTGGCCGAATCACTGAATTAATTTCTATAGTATTAATCCCCCACCCCAAACCTCCCCCGCTTACGGGGGAGGGGGCTGTTCCTTGCCCGCGACAGGCTGTGTATCGTCTTGCAGTTCACATGCCTGGTAGAGTCTGTTGCGTCCGTTTGCTACCAGGCTGCAGCGACAGCCAGCATAACTGCACAACAGCGCCTCGGACACTCCCTCCCCAGTGCACGGGGGAGGGTTGCGGCAATCTGTTCATCTTCTAG
>Ga0180009_10007607_pt1 | contig 11004 bp, 24 predicted proteins | sample OS_PC_MetaG_FD_123537 | JGI IMG/M metagenome (GOLD analysis project Ga0180009, IMG submission 123537) | Groundwater microbial communities from the Aspo Hard Rock Laboratory (HRL) deep subsurface site, Sweden - OS_PC_MetaG | ecosystem: Environmental > Aquatic > Deep subsurface > Groundwater...
GGATTTGGACCTCTCCCACCTGAACCTGACCGAGCTGCCTCCGATGAGGGAGGTCGGTGGGAGCTTCTACTGCTACCATAACCAACTCACCTCGCTGGCTGGAGCGCCCGAGAAGGTCGGTAGGAACTTCTACTGCGACTACAACCCCCTCCCCAGAGGCACCACCTACGAGGGATGACTGGCGGGGCAGCAGGCTCCCGCGCCCACCCCAGAAGTAGCTTCTGAGGTGGTCGTCCAAGAGCCACGCCAAACCTCGACTGTCGAGCGCCTCTTTGGCGCTGGAAGTCGACTTCTGTAAAGAGAGATTATGGAAGCCAGCTGAAAACCCTGGCAGTCGGGGGGGGGAGAAGAAGCAGGCCCAATGAAAGAAGGTGGCTGATGAATGGACCAGAGCTCCCTGGTTGGGAAACCATGGGTTCTCCAGGCAATAGATGGTACAGAAAAGTCCTGACCGAGGGCATCGACGGGGGTCTTACGGTCGAGCTGCACACCGCCGGCCGCCCACGCTGGAGGATGCGGGCCCAGCTACCCTATATGGCAGCCACTGCTGTCTCGCATCCGGGCATCCCCCTCGTGCTTCCCTACCTAGATGTGAACAAGGAAGGCAGCGTCGAGGCATTTGTGGCCGCAGCCAACAAAGCTGTCCCAGAGCTGCTGGCCGGCTGCATCGTCGAGGAAGAAGAGCACATCGCTCACCGCAGGAAGGTCATCGAGATGCTACACGATGCCAAAGAAAAGGTAGTGCAGAAGCGAAGTCCAGGAAGCTGCTGAAAGTAGTTTGGCATTACGCAGAGCCAATGCTTCGAGAGTATGATACTACTCGTCGCCTGTGAATGCCTCTGGGGCTGGTACTGGGCGTCGCTGGACGGCTTGCACCCGACCGGATAGGGTTCGAATCCCTACAGCTCCATAAACAGGAGGATAAGATGAAACGTAAAGGTTTGTTGGGCCGGGTAAAAAAGGCTGCCTGGACTCCCCTGAGCCGCCCTACACGCTCCAAAATCCTGCTAGGTGTCCTCATCGCCGGTAGCATCGGAGCCTACAGCGTGGCTGCTGTGGCCTCCTGGGTGCACCGCTTGAACCCCCGGAACTGGTGAGATGGAAAAAGTCTATAAGTGGATAGAAAACGATGATGACGTCAAGCATCCCGGCCTAGGGTACAAAGACCAAGGGTGTGGCCCTTACATCACTGGCAACAAGGCTGACAAGAAGCAGCGCAAGCGCCTCAAAAAGCGCTACCGCAAGGAGCAGAAGTGGGGAGGCTGGGTCAAGTGGATTAAGGCCAAGCTCAAGGGCCTGCGCAAAGGCTCTTAGATGCGATAGCCGCTGCGACGATGTGTAGTATTAGGTTCACGCGCATCTCCGGGAATGGCGGAAGTAGACGCGGCCCCGCCAAAGGGGTTGGGTGGCGGCAGCTACTCATGCAGGTTCAAATCCTGCTTCCCGGATAGGAGGTACAGATGGAATATTTTCTTTTCGTGCTCATCGGGCTGGTAGCCCTGATGTGGCTCGCTCATCTTGGCCTGCGCATTGCAGCGGACCAAAGCCGTCGTCGAAACAACCGACAAGAGGAGGTTGCTGCGGCTCGGCAGGTACTCGAAGCTACTCGAGGCTTGAAAGGTCCCGCTGCCGACCGAGGCAGGCAGAAGCTCCAAGACTTTATCGAAAGGCGCCAGGGATGAACCTCACAAAAGACTGGGTGATGGCGACCAACGACTTGGACGGCGCGGTGTTCCTTCGTGCGGTGACAGACGAACATATCGGTCGTCTGCTTCACGCAGGCGGTCGCTGGACCGTTAGTATGTACGAGAGGGTAAGCGACGATGACCTCGACCTTCGAGCCACAGCCGAGCTCGAGCATAGTGATTCGCCTCCCTTCGAGGCTGCGGACCTGATGCTCATCAGGATGGAGAACTGCATCAGCGGCCACGTCCCCTCTCGTGTGGTTTCTCCCGAAGAGGAGGAAGGCAAGGGGCCTCCCGACTTCTACGCCCGGCTGCCAGACAGGGGGAAAGAATGAGCACCTCTGATGAGTGGACACGGGTAAGCAACAAGTACGGAGATGTAGAGTTCCAGCGTCCCGTAACCGACAACTGGGTAGCCAGCCTGCTCAACCTGGATAGCGGGCAGTGGGTTATCAGTCTGAACGAGCGAGATGACAGCCCAGAGGGCATGTCCGCTCGCGCTATGACTTGTGCTGGGTATGGCACACCCCCGCCATTTGAGAGGGCCGACGAGCTGGTTGACGGGCTCGCACAACTCGTGGGTGGGAAGGCCCGTATGTGCACACCAGAGGAAAGTAAAGCAGCGGGGACTCCGAACCTCCATGTGACAAGATTCCCCTCCAGGAAAAAGAAATGACCCCCAAGAAGCGCAAGCGCAGACGACGTCGAGCAGCGTGGTACCGCTCCGGTGGTCAGGTAGGTGACTACCTACGCGGCATGTTGGAGTACTGGAGGGACGAGAAGGCAGGGCCCCGGCGGCAGCAAGTCTTGCGGGATGTGGTTGAGCACTGGCACGCGACCAAGCATGTCAAGGTAAGTCTTCACCGCTACGCTGGTATGACCTGGCAAGAGTACACCGCGTGGGTGCGGACCGGGAGTGGAAGCGGTTTTTAGAACTCAACAGGAAGTAACCAATGTCCGACGCACATCCGGCAACGGGTGTGCCCGTCATTCACGATGCACTGGGCATGCCCTACTCAAAGGAGTGGACATGCACACGGTTTGTCAGTGTGGCGTTGAATCTTCCTTACCTCCTCGGTAGTAGCTTCGGAGCAATCCTAGCCCGACGAGAAAAAAGGTGGGAAGAAGCAAAAGAAGGAGACATCGTGGTGTGGCTGGACCGTTTCCATCCGGAGCAGTTCATGCCGTACCACGCGGGCCTTTACATCGACATTGGTACCATCCTCCACAATGGTGGGGCAGGCAGGGAATACCCCGACGCTTCAATGATGGTACGCTACTCGTCGTTCTACGACTGGGGCTGCGAGTGGATGAAGATATACGAGGGCAAGCCCCTCTACTGAAGGGAGACCAAGATGAGTAACTGGAACGAAAAGGCCAAACCCATACCCCTAGAGCGGCTGACGTTCGACCGGCGCATCGCCTGCGATTTTGTGCTCCACGTTTCCTACGGGGGTGGGGGGTGGAGTGCCAGGCTTCGGAAAGATGGGACACCGCACCTTGGGGGCCTGGTACAAAGATTGGCTTCGCGGGGAGTTACCAAGGGGCAGCTGCTCGAGCTGGCTGATGAGGCGATTCTTCCGCCGGTAAAGAAGTACCTGGAGACTAAGCAGGCAAATCTGGAAAGCACAAGGAAGAACATACTCGCGCTCGAGGAAAAAGCCGAGGAGTTTTCGTGTGCGGTTCTCGCGGCCGAGGAGCTGCTCGTCGACGCAGAAGACCTTATGGAGAGGGAGCAGGAGGACGAGTGATGGAACTGCCTAGCGGCTGGCGTGAGGACCTCGACTACGAAATGACACGGCACTACGGGGAAAAGTGGGTGGTGTACGTGAAGGACATCGGCAACGGTTTCATGCTGCGCTTCTTCAACCCAGCCCAGCCCGCTGGCTGGGGGTTCAGCCGTGCCGAAGTTTCCCTGTACCGAGGCCCAGGCTGGTATGGCCTCCCCGATGCTCTCTACAGAAGCTTCGCACACACCCAGCCAAAAGTCGCCGACGCCAAGAGCCTGGAAGAAATGCTGGCTCTTGCCGAAGAGTGGGCCACCTACAGGCTCCTATCGAGGCTCTCGGACGAAAAAAGATTCCTCGAGACGAATCTTGAGGGCGTCAGGTACCGTAAGCAGCGCGTCAAGGAGCTGCAGGCAGTGCTCGAGGGCCTGCGGGAGAAAGACGAGGACGAGTAGCATCGGTAGCCCCGGTGGTGGAATCGGCATACACAGGAGGTACGCTGTGAAGGTGGAAAGCAGGCCTCCTTATGAGGGGTGCAGGGTGTATGGCCCCTACCGCAGGAAGGACGGCAGGCAGCACGTTTGTCTGATAACTCCTGGGGGTGTTAGGAAGACGGTCTCCTATCCCAAGTATCTGGTCGAGATTCGCAACGAGAAGCCGCTGGAAAAAGGCGAGACGGTAGACCACATCGACACCGACTTTAACAACAACAACCCAGGTAACCTACGGATTATCAAACGCTCGGCGCATTCGAAGGATGATGTGAAGCGCAATCTACCAGTTACGTTTGTGTGCCCTGCGTGTAACGCCCCGTTCAAGTTGCAAAGCAGACGCTTAAGCGACGCGAAGCAGAATAGCAAGCAGGGGAAGGCCGGACCATTCTGTACTCGAAGCTGTGCTGGTTCGTACAGTAAGGGGGTGCAGCTGGGTGACCCACGTCTTCCGGCTAAACAAGTGACCACGGAGGTCTCTACCAACAAAAGAGAGCGCTTCCGTAAGAGCTAGAAAGGTTGCTCCCGTAGCCCATCTGGCGAGGCAAGGGACTTAAAATCCCAAATTTGTGGGTTCGAATCCCATCGGGAGTATAGGAGAAGATTTTGGCCGGCACAACAAAGGTTCCCATGTTCATGGAGGCGTTCACTAGCCACGAAGATTGGGTCAAGAGACACAAGAAAGAGTGTGGCTGGTACAACGCCTACTGGAGGAAAGGGCGTTGGTGTGGTTGGACCACAGAAGATACCATCCCTTCCAGGTGCATGTTCAGGCTGTGCCCGCTGGTAGCGTGGGGGGGGGTCCTTACCTCAGATGAGGAGGAGTAGGTGAAGTACAACTTTAGCACAGAGCGCAGCGCAGAAGGCAAGAAACCTGGTAGGCTGGCTCGTAGGGTGAGGCAGGCTGAGATAGCAGACCTCGCCCGCCGGGCAGCGACGTGCCCAGATGACATCCTCCCAAGGCTAGAAGCTGCCCTGATGGAATTCGCTGGAGCAGACCTGCGCAGCCACCTCTACAGAAAGTATGCGTTGGCTGCTCACCACTCAAAAAAACTGGGGATAATCAGGCTCATCATCGCCGCACGAAGGGCGGGGGCCAGACCGTGGGGTAACAGATGAGCAAGAAGAAAAAACAGGTAGAAGAGTTCAAGTGGGAAGAGGATTGCGAGTTCGAAGAGCTGTTGGGAAAGACCCTCGTGTTGGCCGAGCGCCGCCATGGCGGGCTCTGGTCGGTAGAAGAAATTGTTTTCAAGACAGCCGATGGGGAGAAGTTCAAGCTCTTCAACCTCAGCAACTGCTGGGAACCGACCTGGTTGGAGGACATCTGCGGCGACCTGGAGGATTTGGTAGGCAAGCCCATCTTGCTAGCGGAAAAGGTCTCAAACGTTCCAGGCGAGAAAAGCCTGGCGACGAGGCCAGACCAAGACCCTTCCCCTGTCGGGCACAACCCAGCGACCTGCACCTGGACATTCTACAAGCTTGCGACGAACGCCGGCGCTGTGACGATTCGGTGGTACGGCGAGTTCAGTGGCGCGTATGGGATGGAGGTGTGCTTCGGTAGGTGCGTCTCGGAGCCTGCGCCGAGGAGGAAGTAGATGAGTGCAGCACAAGAAGAGCATGTCGCCTACATCCTCGAGCAAGCTTGAGGAGTTGCTCAGCCTGTTCCACAATGCGCGCTCGAACGAGCACAACGGTGGCAGAGGTATCACGCTGGTAGAGCCTCGTGAGGTTCCAGAACTGAAGTTGGCGCCGGACGAGGTCGTCTATGAGAACGCGCGCCTCAAGGCCTGCTACGCAGCAGTAGCCAACGGCCTGCCAGCACTAGCCGAGGACAGTGGCCTGTTTGTTCAAGGGCTTGATGGGGGGGGGGTGAAATAGTTTTTTAGCCCGGGTGGTGGAACTGGCATACACGGTGGGCCTAAACCCCGCCGCCGCAAGGATTGAGGGTTCAAATCCCTCCTCGGGCAAAAGAAAGGAGCACGTCAGTGAGCCAACGAGTAAAGCGTACAAACTACGTCATCGCAATGAAGTCGAAGAGGTACTGGGGAAACTACCTGCGCCATTGTGGTGGGGAGTGGGGCCCGAGCGACCTACCCACGCAGGACCTCGAAGAGGCGGCCTGGTTCAGCACACTAGAGGAGGCTTTGAGCTACATCAAGGAGATAGCGCGGTCAGGGGGTTGGGGGCGTCTGGAGGCGATTCCGGTGCAGGTAGCGATGGAGGTCCTGGGCAGGGCCTGCCATCAGGCAAGAGACGAAACAAGGAGAAAGCAATGAACAAAGAAAAAGTGAGGCGACGGGCCCGACCGAGGGCACAGATGGAGTACACGCAGTATGTGCTGACGGTCCAGTCTGGCGAAAGCGAGGGGAGGTATCTGAGTATAGACTCCTACTTCCCGCAGGGCTTTCCGGTCATCGACCTTCGTGATACAAGTATGATAAACTCTCAGGCAGAGGCGCTGCGCGAGGCCAAGCGCCTGAAGACTATCTGGGGCCCTCTGAAAGTGCGTGCCATCCGGTGCCAGCTGGTGGAGGAGTAGGTCGAATCCCTCCTGGAGCATAGGCCCCCGTAGGAGAATTGGTATATCCAAGAGGCTTAGGACCTCTGGCCGCAAGGCCGTCCCAGTTCGAATCTGGGTGGGGGCATAGAGAAAGAGTTCGAGCAGGATGGTCGCTGCCCTGAAGCACCAAGGAAGACGACAATAAGGCAGGATGGTCCTGCGACGGGTTGTAGCCCCGTTCCCTTCGGGGCGTGTGGTTCGATTCCATCGTCTTCCAGTCTGTAAGGTCGTTGAGAAACGGCCTGGATTTGAAACAAATCATGAAGCCCTGTAGCTCAGTGGAATGAGCGGTCGCCTTATAAGTGACGGGTCGTTGGTTCGAGCCCAACCAGGGCTAAAAAATACCCAAATCCGAGAAGCTCCTCCCGGTGAAGTTTGTCCTCCTTTCCTCCGCCGGGAGGAGCTTTCTCTGACATCTCCTCAGCAAGAAGCCGCCAGGTGAGGAACACACCCAACCCTCGGAGGAACTCTAATGTCGAATCAATCACCCATGAAAATCGCGGTCCAACGCATCAAGGACGCCGGCGGGAAGCTGGTCCGTGGCAAGTGGGAGGTGGAGGGGGACTTGAACCTCTCCCACCTGAACCTGACCGAACTGCCTCCGATGAGGAAGATTGGTGGCTACTTCTACTGCTACTGCAACCAGCTCACCTCGCTGGAGGGAGCACCCGAGAAGGTGGGTGGAAACTTCGACTGCGGCGACAACCAGCTCACCTCGCTGGCTGGCGCGCCTGAGGAAGTCGGTGGGAGCTTCTTCTGCTACAGCAACCAACTGACCTCGCTGGAAGGCGCTCCGAACGAAGTGGGTGGCTACTTCTACTGCGACGGCAACCAGCTCACCTCGCTGGAGGGAGCGCCCGAGAAGGTGGGTAGGAACTTCTGCTGCGATAACAACCAGCTCACCTTTCTGAAGGGAGCACCCGAGAAGGTGGGTGGAAACTTCGACTGCTACAACAACCAGCTCACCTCGCTGGAGGGGGCACCGAAGGAAGTGGGTGGGGACTTCTCCTGCTACTGCAACCAGCTCACCTCGCTGGAGGGAGCACCCGAGAAGGTGGGTGGAAACTTCGACTGCGGCGACAACCAGCTGACCTCGCTGGAGGGAGCGCCGGAGGAAGTGGGTGGGGACTTCTCCTGCCACAGCAACTGGCTGACCTCGCTGGCTGGAGCGCCGAAGGAAGTCGGTGGGGACTTCTACTACAGCCACAACCCCCTTCCCGAAGACACCACCTACAAGGGGCGGTTAGCGAAGTAGCAGACTTCCGCGCCCACCCAAGAAGTGGCTTCTGAGGTGGTCGTCCAAGAGCCACGCCAAATCTCGACTGTCGAGCGCCTCTTTGGCGCTGGGAGTCGATTTCTGTAGAGGAGGAACTCTGATGTCGAATCAATCACCCATGGAAATCGCGGTCCAACGCATCAAGGATGCTGGCGGGAAGCTGGTCCGTGGCAAGTGGGAGGTGGAGGGGGATTTGAACCTCTCCAGCCTGAACCTGACCAAACTGCCTCCGATGGGGGAGGTTGGTGGCTACTTCTACTGCGACAACAACCAGCTCACCTCGCTGAAGGGGGCACCGAAGGAGGTGGGAGGGGACTTCTACTGCTACAGCAACCAGCTCACCTCGCTGGCTGGCGCGCCTGAGGAAGTCGGTGGGGGCTTCTACTGCTACAGCAACCAGCTTACCTCGCTGGAGGGGGCACCGAAGGAGGTGGGTGGCTACTTCTACTGCTACTGCAACCAGCTCACCTCGCTGGAGGGAGCACCCGAGAAGGTGGGTGGAAACTTCTACTGCGGCAACAACCAGCTGACCTCGCTCGAAGGAGCGCCGAAGAAGGTGGGTGGGGACTTCTGCTGCTACAATAACCAGCTCACCTCGCTGGAGGGGGCACCCGAGAAGGTGGGTGGGGACTTCTCCTGCAGTTACAATCAACTGACTTCGCTGGAGGGGGCGCCAAAGAAGGTCGGTGGGGACTTCTACTGCCGCGACAACCCACTCCCCAGAGGCACCACCTACGAGGGGTGGCTGGCCCGTCCTGCGATAAAGGAGGGGAAAGCACACACTGCCCAATGGGCCAAAGTGAAAACGCCTTTTTGGCTTGACGCGTGTTATCCGCGCGGCAAGGTGCTCATTCGATACGAAAGGGAAATAACAGACCACCTGAGTGCCTGCGTCGGGCGCCTACAACACGAGGGGAAGGGATATGTTTTCCTCTCGGAAAAAGCAGACCAAGGCGTGAACCAGCTCGCAGGCAGGATGTTCATAGGCATTCCTCGACACCGCCAAGGTAAGGTGGGTTCTCCGCAATGGCTTGAACACGCCAACCTCACTATTAGTGAGTTGCTTTACGCTAAGAGACGAAATATCCAACAAGAGAGGGAGAAAATGGATAAGTACGATGCTAAACTCGCTCTTGCGCAAGCCGCGACGGCTTCTCCACGAAAGGAAAACAGCTAAGGACCCCCGCACAGCGCTATGCTTCGCCTACTACAAGGGAAGCAGTTCCTTCGGCTTAGCAACTGTTCCCTGCGATAAGGTGACACACCTGCTTACTCGGGTACCTACATCAGCACCAACCCAGTAGCGCCATCGCCTCCGTAGCTCAGTTGGTAGAGCACCCGGCTTTTAACCGGGTGGTCGGGCGTTCGAACCGCCCCGGGGGTATTCGTGTCCCGCCTATCCCACCTACAAGGAGCAAGGGTATGCCTGTCTGGACCACCGTACACCCGCGAGCCCCTCAAGAGAAAGCACTCTCTCTAGCAGAAAAAGGGTTTGTCAAAATGTTAGGTAGTTTTGTTAAGGCGCACATTGTGCCCTCCTATGGAGATGGTAGTTTTCGCGTCTTGTGGCTTGGTAGTAGGAAAGATAAGTCTTCTTTGGGCCTAATCGCCCATTGCACAATTCCGAAAAGCCAGTTTACGGACGAGTGCTCCTTACTGGCTGCAGCTGACGCAGCTATCTCGCACTCACTGTGCGAGGCGCTGAAAAAGAGTAAGGAGCTCGCGAAACAACATCGAGTGCGTATGCTTGATGAGGAAATTCGTGTTACAGCACTTGAAACCTTGCTCGAACCACACGAGTTGGAGGACCGAAAATGACAGCCAAGCAGCCGCCGGGCAGAAAAGCAATCATCAAGGCGTGGTACGCAGTACCTTATATCGGAGGCGTGAGTCTTCCCCTCGGAATGGAGCTTCTCGCATCCGTCCACGCCATTGGGCAGGCACCAGATTCAATCACGTACGAAGGGGGTGTGCGGCTGAGTTCCACCGATGGAATGCCGCCCAGCACCACACACTTCTTCGATACCTTCGACATTTCCGGGGTTGAGCTATCGGCCCTGGGCTGGCCTGTTTTCGCCAAGGACCGCACGCTGTTCTTGGCCCTCGCGGATACTGCCGCCTCAGCCCTACTACGAAAAACACTAAAAGTGACGGAAGAGGGCCTTGAGGCACTGCGCCGTGAGAGGGCACTCTTTCGGCAGACGAGGCAAAGGCACCGGAATCGGCGCCGGGCGCTTCTGAAGGCGCTTGGGGAGCTCCCCGTTTCGCCTTCCGTAATGCTTTAGCAAGGAGCTACTAGCGACAACTTGTGGCGAGTGGTGGCACAACGAAGCCAAAGACTTCACGGAGCCGTGCGGTTGGGGTGAGCGTGAAACGTGGCTCACCTACACCAAGGACCTCGGCGGTGGGTTTTTCCTCCATCTTTCCATTTCCATCCCACTCAACAAAGAAATTCCGTCAGATAAGAAGCCCAAACGGTGGTACCCTTCAAAAATCCTATGGCGGGGGCTGTTGCGCGCATCAAAAGAGCTGGGGAAAACTCAATGCGGAGAATAAATGGGAAATGCCTGGGCATTGCACCCTGGCTCGCCTGGGCCTAGAGGAGGAACTCTAATGTCAAATCAATCGCCGATGGAACTCGCGGTCCAACGCATCAAGGACGCCGGCGGGAAGCTGGTCCGTGGCAAGTGGGAGGTGGAGGTGGAGGGGGATTTGGACCTCTCCTACCTGAACCTGACCAAGCTGCCTCCGATGAGGAAGGTCGGTGGGGACTTCTACTGCAGCTACAACCAACTGACTTCGCTGGAGGGAGCGCCCGAGAAGGTGGGTGAGAACTTCTACTGCGGCAACAACCAGCTCACCTCGCTGGAGGGAGCGCCCGAGAAGGTGAGCGGGAACTTCTACTGCAGCTACAACCAGCTCACCTCACTGGAGGGGGCGCCGAAGGAGGTCGGTGGGGACTTCTACTGCAGCTACAACCAACTGACTTCGCTGGAGGGAGCGCCCGAGAAGGTGGGTAGGCACTTCTACTGCGGCAACAACCAGCTTCCCGAGGGCACCACATACGATGGGTGGCTGAAAGCTGCCCACGAGGGAGAACTTCAATGACACCAGTAGAAATCGCGGTCCAACGAATCAAGGGCGCCGGCGGGAAGCTGGTCCGTGGCAAGTGGGAGGTGGAGGGGGATTTGGACCTCTCCCACCTGAACCTGACCGAACTGCCTCCGATGAGGAAGATTGGTGGGGGCTTCTTCTGTGGCTACAA
>Ga0180009_10007608_pt1 | contig 11003 bp, 16 predicted proteins | sample OS_PC_MetaG_FD_123537 | JGI IMG/M metagenome (GOLD analysis project Ga0180009, IMG submission 123537) | Groundwater microbial communities from the Aspo Hard Rock Laboratory (HRL) deep subsurface site, Sweden - OS_PC_MetaG | ecosystem: Environmental > Aquatic > Deep subsurface > Groundwater...
ATGGCACTTCAAAAATGGTGATTCCGAAGATTTTTCAATTTCGAAGTTGGGAATGTACACAATCGTGCTAACAAAAATAGATTTTATGACTACATCATCACAGCACGATTACGTAAGTTTAGGGTCTATATACCCTAATAAAAATAATGAATATATAATCAGTGTTGTGTCAGATATTGAAAAACAAAAACTTGAAAAAATAGATGAACAATTAGATTTGCAAGAATCACAAATTCAATTGATTGACACACAAGTAAATAACAGTAAAATCGAAATTGATCTGCTCGAAAAACAATTGGAATCAAATGAAAAGGGAGTCTCAGTTTTAGAGGAGCAGTTAAATGAAACCAAGAAATCTTCAAAGACTAACACGACTCTTTCACAAATTGCAATTGGGATAGCTATATTTTCAGTGTTTGTTGCTGGACTGTTTGGTTATTTGAACTATAAGAAAAAACAATAAGGGGAGAAAATGTATAATCCTTTCGATAAAAAAATTGATGAAGATTTGTTCATAAAAACAGCTTTTGATATTCTTATTGACTCAGAGGAAGCTATAATAATTGAGGGAGATCCAAATAATCCAGAATTTGTCGATATTGGAGCAAACATTGCCGGAATCCTTTGGGAAGTGTCAGAAGAGGGAGTAGAAAAAATCAGAAAACAAATCTATGAATTTTTGAAACGTGGAATTGCCGGAAAAAAGATCGCTTTAAGGTTAAGAGCAATTCTAAATGTTATAAGGCAAAAACAATACCCGCTTAAACCTCTCACCTCTATTGAAGGGGTAAAGGAACTTATGAAGGACTCCAATGTAAATTATTTTGATGTGTAGGTTTGGAAATTATTTTATGTTTTTATAAAAACAATTATATATAATTAAAATCTTACATCGATTGAATAAAAAAGGGTGGAGAACTCACAAATGGGTGCTTTTGTAAAACACAAATTCAAGAAAGGTTTCTGCTTAGACGAAGAGCGCATTAGAAAAATTAACGATATTATTATTAAAAGAATTAAAGAAATTGACGATACATTAAAACCCATTTATAATATCCATAGGGGAGACGGATTTTCTTATAATACAAGTGATATCCAAGATATTATCAACGAAGAAAACTTGGAATCTAGCTTGGTTACTAGAATTGATGTCTCCTTTAAAAAAAATAAAGAAATTGAATTTCAACTTGATTTTACTAAAAATGAGAATTATATTTTTATCGAAGGAGAAGATCGAGATTTTGTTCATCTTCTATTTTCAGACTTAAAGAACTATCTATCAATTGAGGTAAACACTATACGAAAATTCTCCAACAAGACCCGATCCCTATTCATGTTAACTCCCTTTTTTTTCATGATATATACCTTATATTTGTTTTCTAGAGAAAAACAGGATTTACCACAGATTCAAGGTGTGTTAGATTCTCAGGACATAAATATTAAATTGAACTATTTGATACAAACCCAATCGAATGAAAGTATTAATTCATTTTATGGGGCTTTTATAGCGTTTTTTATTATTTCTTTTCTTATTATTTTTGGGGAAGAAAAATTTATTGAGTTTTATAGATACCTATATCCCTGTAATATTTTTCTTTTTGGTAAGGAAATAGAGAAATATAAAAATATAGAGAAATTACGTGATAAACTTGTTTTTGGTATAGTTACATTATTAATTGGGATTATTGCCGGCTATGTGGTATTACAAATAACCTAAAATTCCGAAGAAGATTGAGTTTGTGCTTATTAAAACAAGGCTAAATTAGGCTTATTTTACTTGTTTTTCCCCTTTCCGAAGAGTTTTGCTATGTGGAGTAGGGGAAAAGACAAAAATAAAAAAAATACAATAAGTGGCCTGCGGGATTCGAACACCTAACAAGTTTCTGAAGATCCCCTTTCTCACCCCATCCCCCAAACATCATCCCCCACAAAATACAAACTCTTCACGTATTTTGAGGTTTTTGTTAAGTGTTGAGTTTTTACTTAACTTTGGTGCTGGTGTTTTTTTGCGGAAAGTCTAAGAATTGATAAGTTTTCTTTTGATGACTCCCCTTCTGACTACTTCTTAATCTTATGTTCAAGCCAGTCCCCTATTATAGTGCCTAAAATGAATATCAATGTCAGAAAACCTATCCCGATGATGGAGCCGATAAGAGTGGCCCCAAAACCCAGTGACCCCTCTAAAAACAGGTTTAGAAATCCAAACACTATGCCGACAACCACACCCATCCTTAGCCCTTTCCTCAACAGTTTACCCTTTTTCTCTTTCCCTGGGTTTACGTACCCATATACAACCCCTGCCGCGAAGGCCAACAAATCAAATACCATGACTATCGGTTAGTGTAACTTGTATATAAACTAGTAATCTTTTTCCCAGATGTCATGCTGATTCTATGTCTTTCATTTCTGTCTTTGGCGTAAACAACGAATTGTCTCTTGACCTTAATGCAATTTTCATTTGAACACCTAACAAGTTTCCAAAGCTCCCCTCATCATCCCATCCCCCCGACCTCATCCCCAACAAAATACAAACTCTTAACACATTTTCCCGTTGTATTGCCCTCGAATTCTTCGCCGCTGGCCGCTCCCCCTATAAGCGCCCCCCTTCAAACTCCCTCTTGAGCCTTTTCATGACAGTTAAAAAGTCCATGAATAGATTTTTCATGTTACACCCAAATTAAACATTTGTTAATATTGCTGTAACCGGCAGATGCCTATTAAGATAACCTTATATATAACCAACTATATATTTACTATAGGTGATATATAATGGCCGATGTAACAACTATACAGCTGGACAAATCCCTCGTGAAGGCCCTAAAAGATGCGAAAGAATATCCCCGCCAGACATACAATGAGTTGATTTTGCATCTTATTGAGCTTAAAAAAAGCGTAAAGATGCGGAACCAGTATGATGAATTTCTCCACAAAACCCAGCAGCCAAAGATGAAGGAGCTGTGGGACAACAAAGAGGACGAGGCGTGGGAAGATGTCTAGGGCCGGGGACGTTGTAGTGGCAAGGTTGCAGTTCACTGACACCTTTGAGATAAAAAAGAGGCCTGCCCTCGTCCTGTTTGAGGAGTTTGGCAATGTGGTCGTGGCAGGCATTACGAGCAATCCAAACATGAAAGGCGTGCCCCTTGCAAAAAGTGAGGGCGCGGCAAAGGACAGCGTGATAAAGCTGAACTATATATTCACGATATCAAAGGCAATGATTTCAAAGACCGTATTCCACTTAACGCCGGAAAAGAAGAGGCTCGTTTTCGATGAGATAGCAAAGCGCTTGAGTGGGTTAAAAACATAGGGCATCATCGACTGCTACGCATCATATTTTTATACGTTAATGCTGCTAGTTATATCTGATGAAAAAGACATCTGAGCGGGAACTTGACATTCCTGTGGTCATTGAGAAAGACGGGGACGGGTATTATGCGTTCTGCCCTACTTTGCAGGGATGCTACGCCCAGGCGGAAACCTATGAGGAACTCATGGGCAATCTCGCAGATGTGATCAGGCTGCACATCAAAGTATCATCTTGAATGACATCGGCATAAGCAAAAGCGAGTTTAAGGCCTTATTAAAGAAAAAGTAATTCTTACGGATTACCCCATCTTCCAGACATCATCACCGACAAAATACTGGCTCTTCACGCATTTCCCGCTTTTTTTGGCCGCAATTAAGCCCAATGCCTTAAAGCTGCAGCATTTCCAGGAATTCGTCCGGGCCTTTAAAGGCCAGCATGTCTTTGATTTTCATCTGGGTCAGCCTTCGGTTGCTCGTGATGAAGACTTCACACCCTACATGAAAGCATGCTGCAATATGTGGGATGTCGTCCAGGTCTTTTACCAGTCCTTTGAATTCGCCCAACCCGTCCTTGATTTCGGAGTCTTTTACAATCACAAGCCCGGGGATGCTGAAAATCAGAGCTCGCAGAGAACTGGCGACGTCCTTACCGAGATTTCGTTTTGCATTTTCAATCATCTCGGCGATGCCGTATTCAGAGACGAAAGGCGTAAATGCTCCACTGCTGCAGATAGAGATAATCTTTGCAGAACTAGAGCCGGGAGAGTGGAGCATATTGATAAAGACGTTTGTATCCAGGTAGGCCTTCATCCAAAATGCTTCCTGAAGATTTCTTTCCGGGTGAGTTTCAGGGATTTCAGTATCTCCTCATGAGGCGGCTTTGCGGCTCCCGTGGCCTTGGCCTGTTCCTGGATCTCTGTGATGAGGTCATCCAGGGTTATCTTGCCCTTTTCTATCAGGCCTTTGATTATTTTGGAGGAATTAATGTCTCTGGTGTCTACTTCCATACCTATTATTTCTGTTTATTCACCTTTAAAAAGTATTCCCACAAGAGCCGGGATAAAAGGGATTGAAACAATCACCCCATCTTCCAGACATCATCACCGACAAAATACAAGCTCTTCACGCACTTGCCCGTTGCCTTCCCCTCAAACTCGCTCCCATCCCATAACGCCTCCCCAATCCCAATAGCCTTGCTGTGGGTCTCCTCCCTGATTATAACGTAATCGCCCTTCTTGATGCCCACATCCCACTTGACAACCCCGGGCCGCATAATATCGGCCCCATTGATAACAAAGGAAATCGCCCCCTTGTCAACGACCACGGTCCTTTTTTCCTTGTCCTCTATCAAAAGCGCCCCCTTGACGGTAGGGAAAAAGCCCTTCTGCGAGCCAAAGACAAGCACCCCGCTCTCGCCGATTACGTATTTATTGCCCTTCATCTCCACAACCTCGACGTTTTCGGGCAGGATATCTGCAAATTCTTTTGATATGTTAGCAAGGTCGCCTTTAATAGACGCAAGCAGGTCTTTGCGGGCAAAATAACGCTTCATGAACCGACTTAGCACCGTCAGATTTAAATACGTTTAGACGAGAGGATGTTTACAAATGACTACACAGAAACCGTTGGATGTACTTCACAATGCTCTTGGTTCCCCTGTCATTGTTTCAATCAAAGGCGGAATAGAATATCGAGGGAAATTGACGGGGTATGACATGCACATGAACCTCGTGATGCAGAATGCGGACGAGGTAAAAGATGGAAAGGCCGAACGCCGGCTTGGCATGGTCATAATCCGCGGGGACAGTGTGGTTTCAATTTCCCCGTAGGTGAGTTAAGAAAATGAGCAAAGGCACGCCCGCACAGGGCAAACGGACCAAGACTCTTCATATCCGCTGCAGAAGATGCGGAAGCAATTCATTCCATAAAAAGCAGAAAGTTTGCTCTTCATGTGGTTTTGGAAAGAGCAAAAAACTGAGGAATTATTCTTGGCAGAACAAAAAGCACGGCAAGAGACTTTTATAGGGCTGCGAGATAAGTGCGGCGTGGTCGGGACTTATTCCGAGAAGGGGGACCATGTTTCGCCGTCTTTATTCTACGGCCTTCTGTCCCTTCAGCACCGTGGCCAGGAGTCCTGCGGGATAACAACATATAACGGCGGGGAGTTTCACACGGAAAAAGGGATGGGGCTTGTTGTCGAGTTTTTCGATATCGAAAAGGTTGACAACCTGAAGGGGCATGCGGGAATCGGGCATGTGAGGTATTCAACGACCGGGGAGTCGATGATTGAGAACGCACAGCCCTTTGTGGTCAGCTATTCAGGAGGCACGATGGCCATAGCGCACAACGGGAACATCGTTAATTCAAGGGAGCTTCGGGAGCGCCTTGAGGGGCTTGGCCAGACTTTCACTTCCACGACAGACACAGAGGTCATAGCGCACCTGATAATCAGGGAGCTCATGAAAACAGACGACCTTGTAAAGTCGATTGCCGAGACAATGAAAAAGCTTGTCGGCTCCTATTCCATTGTTATACTTACGGAAGCCGGGCTCACCGGCGTGCGCGACCCTCTTGGCATAAGGCCCCTCAGCATAGGCCAGATAGACGGCCAGACAATCATTGCCTCAGAAAGCGTCGCGTTCGATGTGATAGGTGCAAAGTTCAAGCGGGACGTAAAGCCGGGCGAGATATTCACTGTAAACCAAGATGGCCAGAAAAGCCACCGCGCATTCAACATCAACAGGACCGCACACTGCATGTTCGAGTACGTTTACTTCGCAAGGCCGGATTCGGTCCTTAACGGCATCCCCACGTACAAGGTGAGGGAGAAGATTGGGGAGATAATAGCGGGCGAGGACGACGTCGATGTGGACTTCGTATCCCCGATACCAGATTCATCGATTCCATTTGCGCTCGGGTACGCAAAAGCAAGCGGGATACCCTACAAGGAGAGCCTCATAAGGAACAGGTATGTCGGGAGAACATTCATCCTCCCTGACCAGCAGGCAAGGGAGCTTGCAGTAAGGCTGAAGCTGAACCCCATGCTATCAGAGGTCAAGGGCAAAAAAGTACTCCTTTTTGACGACAGCATAGTAAGGGGGACGACATCCGGCAGGATTATAAAAATCCTAAAGGACGCGGGCGCAAAAGAGGTGCACATGAGGGTCGGCTGCCCGCCAATTAAATCGCTTTGCAAGCTCGGGATTGACATGCCCACAGATAAAGAGCTTGCCGCATCGGATAAGTCTGTAGAAGAGGTTCGAAAAATGATAGGAGCGGACTCCCTAAAATATTTAAAGCTGGGGGGCTTAGCACAAGCAATAGGACTAAGCAAGAAAAGGCTTTGCACGGGATGCCTCACGGCAAAGTACCCCGTGGAGATAAGGAAGTACGAACAGGTCCTTTTGCCCACATTTGCAAAGCATTAAAAAACAATTACGGGCCCGTAGCTCAGACTGGAAGATCGCTCCCTTGGCATGGGAGAGGCCCCGAGTTCAAATCTCGGCGGGTCCATTTCAATCCACTCAAAATCAAGCGCTAATTGACAGATTGAGTGGATGATTTCTCGTGGATTGGACCCACAAACAGTTCGCCTCCGGCGAACTGGTTTTCCGCCAACGGTTTTTTAAATTATGATAGGAAGTTAAGGAATACGCTAGTTTTGATGGAAAACTTTCTGATATTCCTTTTTTCAGTCGCAGTGATATCGCTTTCAGGCGTCCTCTCGCCGGGGCCTGTTCTGGGAGTCACCATTGCAAAAGGATATTCCGAGAAGAATGCGGGCGTCTGGATTTCGCTTGGCCACGGCCTTTTGGAGTTCCCGCTGATGATGCTCCTTTTCTTTGGCCTCGCGCCCATTTTCACAAACCCAACATTCAGGATGGCAATCGGCCTGGTTGGCGGCGTGCTATTAATCTACCTTGGCTACGGAATGCTCCGGGCAATGGGGAAGGCCAGCGAGAACAGCATGGACCTCCCGTACAGCTCGTTTACGGCAGGGGCCATCACAACAGGCGCGGCCCCGTATTTCTGGCTGTGGTGGGCGACAATAGGCCTTAACCTGATAACAAGGGCCGCAGCCTACGGCCTCGCGGGCTTTGTGATATTCATGATTGTCCACTGGCTCTGCGACCTTGCATCGTACACAGTTATCTCAAGGACCATCAACAAATCAAAAAACATCTGGAGTGAAAATGTACACAAAGCGGTCTTCGGGGGATTTGGCTTGATGCTTGCAGTATTCGGCGCCTGGTTTATTGCTACCGCTTTTTAAGGGAGCCCAGCACACGCAACTGCATCATGTCTTCCAAAAGTTCAGGAGAAAAAACTTCCCCTTCATCCCCATCATTCAATAAAATGCCTGAAACCATTATGCCGTTGTCCCAGAGAAGGTTCTTTATCTTAAGGGCACTTACAACGTCTGATTTAATTGGGTCAAGCATTAAAACAAGCTCTGTCATATCTACCTCTGTTCAAAAATTCGCACAACCTTCTCATATATACCTTCGGGTAAAAGGGATTCAAAAATTGTACTTGTGGATGCAGTCCTCGCCCCTTATGCGGTCGTAGTCATCTGCAACTTCCTTTGACATCCATGCGGGGACCTTCTTCTGGGCGCCGAGCAAGGCATCCATCGTGATTTCCTCTGACTTCCCCTTGCTTTTATCCACCACATCGAGCTTGGCCTTCCTGCACAATGCCTCTATATCCCAGCCCACGTAGTAGTCGGTGAGCTTGGCAAGTTTCTTAAAATCGACATCGCCTGCGACCTTCACGTCCCTTAGATAGTACTTGAATATCCCGACCCGCTCTTTTGCGTCTGGCCTTGGCACGTAAATCTTCCTTCCAAGCATGGATGTGCGGGTGAAGGCCTGGTCAAGCACGTCTATCCTGTAAGATGATGCGGCGCAGATTACGTTCTCGATTGGCGCGACCTTAATCACTGACTCAAGCACTGCCCTGTGCACCTCCTCCGAGCCGAACTTGTCGGGCTTCCCGATATCAGAGCCGTCAGGCCATGAGTAGTCGGCGTTCTCGCGCGGCGCAAGCCAGTCGATGTCCATGAGGTTGATAACGCAGGGTCCATTCTCACTCGCCCACTTGAAACCCTCGCGGATTACGTCGGGGTGGTCGGTGCACTCGCGCCCGCGGATGATAATGTAGTTGACGCCCGCCTCATCGGCCGCGGCCTCAATCATATGGGCTTTCCCGGAGCCAAGAGGGCCCCAGACATTAACGCCTGTTGGAATAGATACGCCGGCGCGCTTGAGCGCGTCAGGGTATTTTAGGGGAACGACAATCATCTCCCTGAACTTCTCTATGATATCCTCATAACCTGCAAAGTTGCTGAACTTGAAGCGCGGCTTCAAAACGTCAAGATAAACACGGTCGTAGCTTGTTTCCATCCAGTTGCCCATTTTCATCTCCTAGTACATGTAGCGGTGCTTGCACTCCTCTTTGTAAATCTCCATATATTTGCCGATTGTCTCAGGTGTAAGGGACGAGGGAATCTTTTTCATTCCAGTTTCAAAGTGCTTCATCTCCACCTTGTCGAATTTGTCCCCCTTTTCTCTGATGGCCTCAAGCGTCACGGTCCTTGAGAGGGATATTAAATCAGCGCTCGCGTAATTCTTTGTAAGCTCTGCGAGTTTTTCAATAGATACATCACTCGCAAGTGGGGTGCTGTTGAGTGACATTTCAAGTATTTCCATCCGGTCATCGAAGTCAGGCACAGGTATGTAGACCTTGCGGTCAAGCCTGCCGTTTCGAAGGAGAGCTGGGTCCATGACATCTGGCCGGTTCGTCCCTCCTATTATTTTTATGTCCCACCGGTCAGATATTTTGTCGACTTCTGCGAAAAGCAGCCTTGTGGCATCTGTCGATCCAACTTCTTTTGGTCCGGGAATTAAGGTGGACTCAGCCTCACGTCGTGGGGCGAGGATGTCGACCTCGCCGATGTACACGATGCACGGTGCGAGATTCACGGCCTCCTCAAAAAGGTGCGTGATGTAGTGCGTGTCTTTTATGAGTTCAGCGGAGCTTGCAGAGATGTAGCTTGCGCCAGCAGAGTTTGCCGCTGCTTCTGCAAATGCGTTGAACCCTGTCTTTGGGGGCCCCCACATTAAAATGCCGTTGCCGGGGCTCATACCGGCCCTGTCGAAGGCGTCAGGGTGCTTCAGGGGGAGCGACACCATCTCCTCAAGGCGTTCCTTGACATCACTATAGCCGCCAATCTTCTCCCACGTCGCAACTGGATCTTTTATTTTATAATGTTCGCCTGGTTCTAAAATCTCACACATTACAATCCATTCCTCGTAACTTCACTTCGCTTGTTCCTCGTCATGTCTTGACCCTTTCACAGTTCGCCTTGCGAACTGGATGACAAACGACGGAAATTTGCCATATGCAAATTTTCCGGCGTTTAAATACCAAATTCTCTTGCTGCTTTTACCATCCTGTGTATATTTTCAAATGGCGTGCCGGAGTGCAGCCCGCAGCTGCTTGAGACAATGTATCCCTTATGACCTGCATCATCTATGCAGTTTTTGACGTTGTCCTTTATCTGTTTTTCACTGCCTTCGAATAGGGTGCCCACAGACACATTCCCGAAAAGCGAGACCTTATTTCCCACCCTTTCCATCGCATCGGCGAGGTTCACATGCTCATCCACGCTGAGGCATTTGGCTCCCGTCTTTGCAAGGTCCTCGAGGATTTTCGTTGTGTCGCCGCAGATATGGATTATCACGTCGCCCCCGTATTTGTTGAGCGCCCTGCATACTTTTTTCTCATACGGATAGGCGAATTCCCTGTAGTGCTCAGGCGAGATGACCTGGGACGCGGCCGAGGGGTCCTCCATCATGATGCCGTGTGTGCCGATGTCTATCTGCTTTTTTCCAGTCTCTATTGCAACGTCTGCCATGAAATCGAGCAGGCGGTGAACGTCTGCCGGCCGCATCAGCATGTCAAGCATGAAGTCGCTCATGCCGCGCATCCACTCGGCCGCATAGTGGAATGGGGCCTGGATTTTGCTGCAGATGTAGACAGACTCCCCGGTCTGCTTCAAAAGCTCTTCGAGGGGTTCCATGCGCCCGGGTTTGTCTAGGTCAGGCATCGCAAGTTCATCAAGCTGCGAGTAATCCTTAAGCGCGGGCTCCTTTACAGCAGGCCCCCCCAAAAGAGGGATCTTGATTTTCGGGCCGAGCTCTGTAGGTATTATTACATAATCCTTGTCACGGGTCATCGCCTTTTTCTCGTCCGCTGTGATGCCCTGTATCGGCTGGTGGTTGAAAATCCAGTCGTAGCCGTACTTTTGCTGCGCCATAATCTGGCCTTTCACATAGAGCTTGTTGTCTGTAACGTATTCCCAGGGCTTCACGCCAAGCACGCGGGAGGCATGGGGCACATTAACCATCGGGGCGACCGGGATGCCGTCAGGTGTGTCCATATCCATGGCAATTGAAAACCGCTTTTTGGAATTCATCGCCGCTCACTCATCAATTTCTCGCAGAGCCTCACGGCCTTGGCCGCATCTTCAGCATAGCCGTCGGCGCCAATCTCGCGGGCAAACTCCTCTGTCGGGGCCGCGCCGCCTATAATAAACAAAACGTTCTCCCTCAAACCCTCTTTTTTGAACTCTTCTATTACTTCCCCCATCTTCTCCATGCTTGTTGACATCATCGCGGAAAGCCCCACGATGTCAG
>Ga0180009_10007609_pt1 | contig 11000 bp, 15 predicted proteins | sample OS_PC_MetaG_FD_123537 | JGI IMG/M metagenome (GOLD analysis project Ga0180009, IMG submission 123537) | Groundwater microbial communities from the Aspo Hard Rock Laboratory (HRL) deep subsurface site, Sweden - OS_PC_MetaG | ecosystem: Environmental > Aquatic > Deep subsurface > Groundwater...
AAAGAGAAGTTGCAGATGTTGCAGGTGTTACTGAAGTTACAATTAGAAATAGGTATAAAGAATTATTAAAAGAACTTAAGTTAGATACAGAAGTTAAGAAGAAAAATATTAAGGTGGAATGAAAATGAAATACTTAGTTGATGAAGGTCATGAAACTTTTGATGATGAGACTGATGTAATATCTGGTGGTTATATGCTTCCAGATGGTACTAAATGTTATGTAAATGAAGATGAAGTAAATTCAGTGGAAGGGACAGAAGATATAGAAGTTCCTTTGGTTGAGCCTACAGCGCATGATAAAAAGGTTGCACGTAATTTGATTAAAGGCTGTACTCTTTTGGCGAGATGCGGAACTCCTACTGAAAATAAGGGTATAGCAGATAGAACTATTCTTGGTTTAATGTTAGAGGATGATGAAGAATCTGGAGATAATCTTCTTGATTATGAATTTGGTTTTTTTGAACTTAATGGAGGAGAATAAAAATGGTAATAGATTACTCAAAATTAGATCCAGAAACAGGATGTTTAGAAGAACAAGAATTTGAAAAAGTTTTAAGTTATTTAAGAACAGATGAAGGCAAAGAGAATATGGCTGATGTTTTAAGAAGAATCCCTAAGGGAGATAGAGATGCTATATTGAATGATATTGTAGAAGGCAGCAGGATTGTTTTTTAGAAACATTTATAAATCTCTTTCTTTATTTTTAAATTATCGAAAATAAGAGGTTGATATTCATGCCTAGCTCAGAAACAATAATAAAGGAATTAGCTAAAAACAATATTTCTCTGCAAAAAGTAACTATTAAACTTGTTGAAAATACAGATAAATTAAATAAAAGAATTGATAAATTGCTTGGAATCTTTGAAGAAGCATCTAAACATGTTGGGGATGTTGATACTGATAAAGTTAGACAACTAACTATGAAATTAGATAATTTACTTGATCAAAATAGAGATTTAGCTAAAGGTTTACTTTTATTAGAAAAGTATGTTAGGGACAAAGAGTTTAGTACCCCTTTATAATGGACGAAATCAAATTCTTAGTTGATGAAACTCTTGAAGGAAGAGAGAAATTATTGAAAGATATAAATGAATTACTGGAATATAAACCAGTAGATCAACATGCGAGATTTTTAAGAGATTTTACTCATTGTTTGATTAAAGCTTCTGGTTTTAAACCTAGTACAGATTATAAACAAGTGCAACCTTTTGTTGGAAATACAAATGTTCATGTTATTCAGAAATCTAGACCCTTAAAACCGTTGAGTTTTAAATTGCCCAAAGTTAGATTGATTCCAAGAGGTTCTAAAAAAGTACAAACTATGCGAACAGTTTCTAAGAAAAAAAGAGCACCATTAAATGTCCCTAAACCAATTCAATCTGGAATGCTTGATGATAAATTAGAAGTAAAGAATGGAAGTTATTATTATAATGTTAAGGAAAAAGTTAAACAAAATGAGTTTAAAGAAATGACAGCTTTGGTGCAAGATAATGATGTTAAAGCTATTTATTTTGAAGGAATGGGAAAACCAGTTTTAATTGATTATAAAGAAAAGGAAAAAGTTTATACTAAGGTTTTTTTGAAAGATTTGAAGAAAGTAAATAAAACAATAATGATTATTGCAAAAAAAGCTAAAGTTAAGATTAGTAAAAAAGATTCTTTCTTTGATGTTGTTTATAAAAATATGAGGATACAAGGAAATTTAGGTACAAAGTTTGCTAGTCCTAAATTAGTTATGAAAAAACTTTAACTTGGTCTGTTCTTTGGTAAGGATAAATTTTTGGATCTTTTGTTTTTAATTTGTATCCTGCTTTTACCATGCTGATACCTGTTGTTGCTATCATGGCACCGTTATCTACTAAATATTGATTTTCTGGAACAAAACATTTTGCATTTCTTTCTTTACACATTATTTTTGATTTTTCTTTTAGAATAGTGTTGCAAGCTACTCCTCCGCCAAGTAATAATTCTTTTTTGTTACAATGTGCCATTGCTCTTTCTGAAACTTCTAGAAGCATTGCAAAAGTTGTTTCTTGTAAAGAATAGCATAAATCTTCTACTTTGTATTTTTTTGAATCATATTTTTGTTTTAAATTTGTTAACATTCCTGTGAAAGATACATCCATTCCTTTTACAACATAAGGTAATGGGATGAATTCTTTTCCTTTTTCTGCTAGTTTTGATATTTTTGGTCCGCCAGGAAATCCTAAACCAATGTATCTTGCAAATGAATCTATGAAGTTTCCAACACCTTGATCTAAAGTTTCTCCAAAAATTCTGTATTTTTGTGCTTCAAATGCAATTACTTGAGTGTTAGCTCCTGAAGCGTAAAGTAAAACAGGATCTTTTGCTTTTGTTAAGAATTTTCCAACTTCTAAATGAGCAACACAGTGATTAACTTCTACAAATGGAAGTTTTAGTTCCTTTACAATATTTTGAGATACTTTTAAACAAGGTCCTAATCCTGGTGCTGCTGAATATGAGATAAAATCAATGTCTTTTAAAGAAACTTTTGCATTTTTTAATGCTTTATTTATTACTTCTTTGTATATTTTTTCATGGTGTTTTGCAGCTTCTATTGGGATTATACCCCCAGATTGGGTAGTGTAACTATTCTTTTCATTAGATAAAATCTTTTTAGAATTAGCTACAGCTGCTCCGAAAGTATCTCTGCATATTTTTTATTGTGCAGTACTTTCGATGCCAAGACACGTTATTCTATTTTCCATTTTGATTTTGTTTCTCCTTTTGTTTATTCCTCCCTGTCTAATTATAATATTATGATTATTTAATACTTTTTGCATTATTTTTGTTGAAGAGAATCCTTCCTTTAAATAATTATCTACTTCTTTTCCTAAATAAGCTGGCCAGTGATGATGAAGGCGCTTCGCTTTCATAATTTTTTCCATGAGTTGATACCTATAAGATTTAACATGTGGACTAAATAGGGGCAATTCAATTGCTTTTTCTAATCTAAATTTAATTTGTCCTAAACTTCCTTTGTGCAAATAACTTTCTTCCCCATTTATGTTTATAGTTTTTAATAATTCTTTAATGAATTTAGTATTTGGGCCAGTAATTATCCCTGCCCTGTGTGTTGTGATATCAATGTAACCATCAGAATCGGCTAAACCTTGCAAAAAGTAGATTTTAAATTCTTTTGGTGCTTTAATTAACCAGTTAGCTTTAATTGGATCATAAGTTGTTTTTTCTTTATTTTTTAATCCCAAACACACCTTGAATATCCATTGAATAAGTAAAGAAGATTGAGAGTGCCAAGCATAGAAATCATGTGTATTCCTTTTTCCTTTAGGGCAATTTTTACCTTGATTCATTCTAAGCCCTATATTATTAGCACATAATTTAGTGAATTCTCCAAGCATTTTGTTTGTTTTGAATCTAGTTGAGAGTCTTAGTTGAATTCTTCTTGTGGTTCTATTTTTTCTTTTTATTTCCTTTTTAGAAGTATCTCCAACAAACATTCCCAATAAGTATGCGAAAAGAAGAGGTTTCATTTTTTCTATTGATTTAAAATTTATGTTAAATTTATTGAAATCTTTTAAATTATTTATGGATTTAAGTTGTTTTATTACTTTAATTAAATCTCGATAACTATTTATCTTCTCCGGAACTTTTATCCACGGTTCTTTTAGTATTCCACCCCTTGTAGAATTTATTGCCAACCACTTATAATCTTTTTGTGGTTTTCTAAGATTTTTGGAATATTGTGAATAATGAACTAAGTATGGCACACTTTTCAATCGGATCCATTTCTCGATTGTTCCTTTTGGGGTTTTTGTTTTATTTGATATTTCTTTCTCTAAAAATCCCTTTTTCTTTAAATAATCAACTTCTAAAAATTTTTTGAATCTTTCCTTTTCTTTATCGGAAAAATTTATGCTCCAAAAATAATTTATAAATTCTAGATCGTTATTCATATTTTATTGATGAGGTTTATTCTTTATAAATTCTTTTGTCGTACTTGTCATTGTTGTCACAGTGTAGAAAAGTTAGTTTTTTAAGTTTTTTGTTATTGTTATATTATGAGAAAATGATGAATTTGAAAGGAATAAAAAAAGGACTTGTAACAATTTTATTGACTTGTTTTGCTACACCTGCTTTTTCTATATCAGAGCCTGATTCTACCTCTCAGCTAAAGAATACTTCTTTTGGAAAATATTATAATGATATATGTATTATTGATTCTGAAGGCAAAGGAGAGCCTGTTAGGATTGGATGGAGCTCTAACCCTGGATGGTCTCCTGATGGGAAGAATATAGTTTATCAAGTAGAATACCGTTATTAGCCTATTCCGAAGTTTTATATATTTTTTGATACTCTTTAAATCATGCATTTTGGGGCAAAAAGTAGGATTGCTATTTTTTTGTTAGTTATTTTACTGTTTTCTTTTTTTGTTTATGCAAAAGGAATTTCTAATCTTGATTATATTGAACAGGAAGGGCCAAAGGAAATTGAGGATATAGAAGTTGTTGTAGAAGAGATTTCTCCTATTGATTTATGGATAGAAAAAATTTATTTTGAAGATGAATTAATTGCTAAGGAAGAATTGGATTTAATTGTTGAAATTGGTTCTAATTATCTTGAAGAAGTTGAAGTTGAAGTTAAAATTGAGATAAAAGAGATTAGAGAAGGAGAAAATGATTTTGAAAAGGATAAATTTATGTTTGAATATAAAAAAGAAATTAAGTTTGCCAAAAAAGAAAAATTAATTTTTGGCCCGATAATATTTGATAAACCAGGGGAATATGATATTATTGCAACTATTGAATCTTCTGTAAAAGAAAAAGATAAGAAGAATAATGAAATTAGTGGTTTGTTTTTCTTTCCATTTTTAAGTTGTGAAGATGGAACTTACCATGATGAATGTAATAAAGATTTATTGTTTTGTGATAATGGAGAGTTAGTGGCTAATTGTGGTAAATGTGGTTGTGAAGAAGGTTTAGTTTGTGTTTCTGATGAATGTGTGGAAAGAGAATATGATGAAGGGATGTTAGGAACTAAAACTTTTTTTTATGTTGGAAGAAAATTAGTTGCTCAGGAAAAAGATGATGAATTTAGTTATTATCATCATGATAATTTAGGAAGTGTTAGAAAAATTACTGATGAAAATGGAAGTGTTGTTTCTTCTTTTGAATATTTTCCTTTTGGTGAAAAATACAGTCAAGAAGGAGAAAGTGATTTTGAGTATACAGGACAAAAATTTGATTCAACTGGTTTGAATTATTATGGTGCTAGATATTATGATAGTTCTTTGGGTAGGTTTATTACATCTGATCCAGGACATGATGGAGTTAATTGGTATGCTTATGTTGGAAATAATCCTGTAACTAGGGTTGATCCAAATGGATTAGAAGATTATGATGTTAAATTAAAATATAAAGCATTGGGTTTTTCTTCTCCTAGGGAAGAGGGAATTAGTTATACTTATAGTGAAGGAATTGGTATAAAATATGATTCAGTAAAAGGAGAATATTTAGATAATGCAAATGATGCTGGATGGAAATCTAGTTATATACAAACCTTACCAGATGGATTTTTTACAGGTGTTGGAGCTTGTATAGGAATTGGTTTAGGAACATTCAAAAGTCACATAGATACTTTAGAAAGAGAGATTATGGAAAATGCTAATAACGAATTTAATGTGGGTAGTTCTTCTAGTGGTGGAAATATAATTGCCACTGGTTTAAGTCCAGAAGCTAAATCTAAAATAGATTTGTGGTATGCTGTGAGTGGTGTTCCTTTAATGGAAGATTGGCAGAAAGTTTATATGCATTATACTTTATTTGTTATTGTACGTGTTCCTGATTTCATAAATGGATTAGAAGATTTTCCAGTTCCTGATCCTGTTACTTGGGTGACAGGTATTTTATTTCCCCATAGGATTCATGGTTTTAGTATGGTTCATTGTGATCTAAATGGTGCTGAACTTATTCGTGAAACTAGGCAATTAACTGCAGATAAGTTAGCAGGAAATAATCCTGATCCCTTTGCATGGAGCGGGGTTGTTCTTCCTGGAGGAAGGATGGATAGAGAACTCAATCCACATGCGTACAGTTGGCCAGATTTAGAAGATCAAAGAAGTGAAAGAACCGTTAGTGCAGAACTTATGTATTTAAATTAATGAGTATAAGAATCAGCTATTTTATCTATTTCATCTGCTCTTTTTTTAAGCTCTGGATTTCCCGAATTCCTATAAAATTTACTAGCAAGATCTTTTGCTAATTTAAATTGTGATTTTGCTTGATCATTCATTCCCATTTCTAAATAAGCTATTCCTAAATCTAACCTATATTCTGGGAGATTTGGTTCTTTTTCCACACAATCTGAATAAGACTCAATTGCAGAAGAAAAATCTCCCCTGTACATTTCTCTATCCCCTGTATAATTTTGGCTAGCTGTTAAAGCTAATTGTGAACTTCTTTTAAAATCTAAATAAGGTCTATATTCATTAAAAAACAATCTTCCTTGATCTACACCTTCTTCTTGGAAAGGCATTCTTATTCCTATTTCACCTGGCTGATTTGCATAACTTGGACAAGTACAACCTAAACATGAAGCGGCTATTGCTGCAGCTGTTAAAAGTGCTAATGATGTTTTTGCTATTCTTGAGTTTTTTATTGACATTTTTACAAAAATTGAATATCAGTAAAGCTTAAAAATCTTTGCTTATTAGCTAAAATACTATGAAACCATCTAGAATTGGGGCGATTGTTGCAGGAACATTGTTAAGTGTTGCTACCTTAACTGGTTGTACTAATTCTCCTGATCCACAACTTTGGGAAACTGCTCCTGTTATTTATGTTTCTAATCCTTTTGTTGAAAAAGAGTGTGAGAAATTTTATGAGGAGGGGATTTACAAGGCACAGATTGGGGACCATAAGGGAGCACTTGATAGTTTTTCAACTGTTCAAGGATACAATGATTTTTATCAAATGGATGTTTCTTTTGAACAAGAAATAGATCTTAGATGTAGAGTTGCTATTTCTAATTATGAGGTTGGACATGAAGGGCTTGCTGAGTTCGTTTTATTAAATGCAGTTCAACATTTAGAAAAATCTTTACAAGAAGGGTTAGATCCTTATGAAGCAAAAAAAGCTAAATTAAAAATTGCTGGAGTTTATGATTGGATGGGAGAACATATAGAAGCTAGAATACACTTTTTAGAAGCATGGGATTATACCGTGGATAGCCAACAATTAACAGAAGATATTCAAAAAGCTAAAGAGAAACTTGGAAAGTATAAGGGAAGAAGTCCTTCTGAGTGGAGGCAGCAAAGAAGATGAGAGGAATCGCTAGAGCTGGTTTGATAACATTGCTTGCATTGGGTGTAACTTTTGGTGGTTATGCTTCTGCAGAAATTCCTGTTAGTGAATCTATTGAAGTTCACGATGAATGTGATTGTCTTGCTATGGATGGGGCAGTTTTTCAATTAATAGGATTTAAATGGGAAGATTTAACTGATTTACAAACCTCCTTGGATTACTTTGAATCTGCTCGAGATTGTTTTGAGGTTTCTGGAAAAGCTACTAATTGGAATTTTGATTATTGGAGCAACCTTGTTGAAGGAGATATTCATTTCTTAGAAGAAGATTATGACGAAGCATTAGTAGATTATCTTGATGCTTTAGATCAGGAAATGAATATGACTATTCTTGAAAAATTAAGAAATACTCAATCAATGAGATCTAAGGTTCAACCTGAAAGAGAAGTACTAACTTTTGAACCAATTAGAGGAATGTATAAACCAGTTCATGAAATTCCTATTGAAGAAACTTCTTTGGGAAGAATTAAAGCTGTTTATCGTTAAAATGGATTTAGGATATAATTCAAGATATAATAGAAGTTGTTCATCTTCTTTTAGTTGTGATTATGTTGGTTTTAGTGGGGAACCTGCAAAATATTTTTCTTTTATGAATGAATGTTATGAAAATCTTCCTGGTCCAGATTTGGAAGCTTTAAGAGTTTATGAAGAAGGTGGAGATAGAGCTTACAAAAGCTTAGGAACTAGTTAATATTTCTATAATATCCATATTTTTTAATTTGTGTTCTTTTCCAATTGCTAATTTTGTTCTAACATTAATTGCTTTTGCAAATTTATTTCCAAAATCAGTATGAAGCCTGAAAGCAAAGTCTAGTGCAGTTGCTCCATTTGGCATTAAAAAACAATCAGGAATTACATTTCCTTTTGAATCTTCTAATTTTTTTACTCCACCAGGGAATAAACAGATTTGATCTAATATTTCAAATACTACTTTGTTTAAAATTGCTTGAACACCTGTACTTTCAAATTTTTTAAGAACATTTTCTTGTATAAATTCTAAACCAGATTTTTGTTTTTCATTTATTTCTTTTTTTATTTCAAATTTATTTTCTCCTGGAAGATAATCTATTAATTCATGAACATGTGCTTCTTTTAATGCAAGTTCTGATTCTGCAGAACAAGGGATGATTGTTAAGTTTGGAAATTCTTCTTTTAATCTTTTGTAGTTTTTTTCTGCACCGGGAACATCTATTTTGTTTGCTGCAATTATCATTGGTTTTGTTATTCTTCTTAGTTCTGATGCTAATTCTAGTAAATCTTTTTCCGACCAGCTTGTTGGATCTTTACTTAAATTTGCTACTAATGGTTTAACTATTTCTTCAGTTACTTTTAAACCAGATAGTTGTTTTGCTAAAGATTTACTTATATCTTTGTGTTCTTGATGTACTCCTCTAGCAAATTTTTCCCAACCTTTTTTTAAAATGTCTAAATACCACATATCTAATTCTAATTCTAAGAAACGAATATCTTCACTTGGATTATAGCTTAATGACTGAACTGATTCTCCTTTTTCATTTGTTGAACCAGAAATATCAACAACATGTATTAATGCATCTGCTTGGTTTAAATCATTTAGAAATTGTGAACCCATTCCTTGTCCCTTGTGGGCTCCAGGAACTAAACCAGCTACGTCAATTAAATCTATTGGAACAAAACGAAAATCTTCTTGAACATAACCCATTCTAGGGTTTGAATGTTTTCCAAAGTCTACTGCGGGATCATTTATTTTTACAAAACCTACTGCATGATTTGGTTTTATTGTTGTGAATGGATAATTAGCTATTTCTACATCTGCAAGTGTTGCAGCCTTGAAAAAAGTACTTTTTCCACACGATGGTTTTCCTACTACACCAATTAACATGAATTTAAAAAAATATGGTGGATTAAAAAGGTTTTGTTTAAAGGAAAAAGTTTAAATATCGGGTTTTTTTCTTATTTTAATGTTGGGCCCATAGCTTAGCCTGGCTATAGCACTGGTCTTATATGACCCACAGGTTGTGGCTAAGACAGCCAGAGAATAATTTATTCGGCTAAAGGTCGCCGGTTCAAATCCGGTTGGGCCCACCTTATAGTTAAATTTAAAAAGGCCTGGAGTTCTCAAAATCTTATGCCCCGTTGGTGTAGCCCGGTCAAGCATTAAGCCCTTTCGAGGCTTAGACCCGAGTTCGAATCTCGGACGGGGCATTTATTATGAAAAAAATTAGATTTTGTCCAAAGTGTGGAAGTAAGGATGTAGATACAATTTATTCTGTTTTGTCTTATATGGTTGGTTTTGAAAGAATGGTTTGTAATAAATGTGGTTATCAAGGAATGTTTTTTCCTGAATGTTATGAAGAAGAATATAGAAAGATAAAAGCAAAATTTAAATAGTTCTTTTTTTAAAATTTTATTATGGCAAATATGGTTATAGATAAAATAGCTGCTTTAGTAACAGCTGCTTTTGGTTTAGTTGCAGCACTTGCATGGAATACAGCAATACAACAGGTTTTTAAGAATTTTTTTGGTGAAAATAGTTCTGTTGCAGCAATGTTGACTTATGCAATCATTGTAACTATCATAGCAGTGCTTGCAACAATTTGGATTGGAAAGGTAGCTCAAAAATCTGAAAAATGAACAATAAGATTATTTATTGTACATTGAATATGTTTGTAATAGCTTTAGTTGGATTTATTTTTTATTTTTTTGCTCCACCTTTCTATAGATATGTTGGTTTTGTAATAGCTTTAGTTGGTTATATTATTTTACATAGGAAATTTTCTCAGTTTGAATTTTGGAAAAGTTATCTTTACAGTTTGATCATTTATTTGGTTTTCTTTTTATTATTTTTTTATGTTAATAGGATTTTGTAATAGAAACATTTATAAAAACAGAATTTTCTTCCAAATCCACAAATGAAGAGAAGCTCTAGACGTTGGAAGAAAAAAAGACAGATGAGATGGAAGTGGCAACGTAAGAGGATGAACAAAGAGAAACGTAAGAGAAGAGCTGCTAAGTAATTCTAATTTGTAACTACTTTTTTAAAGTAACAAATAGAAAGTTTTATAAAGTCAAAAATTAAAATACAATTTAGGAAAATATGTGGCAGTTCAACATTTGTTCTGCTAAATTCTAAAAAAATCAGCGAAACCTTTATAAATAAGTTATTTCCACAAAACACTACTTCATGAAGAAGATAAGAGAATATATCTTCTAAGATCGTTTTCTTTTTTTAGAGAAAACTATAGAACACTTTTTTAATGAGGGTGTTCAATATGTGATTGCTTAATCGAATGATTAAGTATGATGTATGAACGAGGCAAAAATGTAGTGAAGTTAAAATTTTTTGCTAATAACTTTAGCGGTCAAAAATAAATCCCGTTGATCCTGCGGGAGATTGCTGCTATAGGAATTCGAATTAGACATGCAAGTCAGGGGTTCTTCGGAACACCGGCGAAAGGCTCAGCAACACGTCGATAATCTGCCCTTTGGTTCAGGATAAGGACGGGAAACTGTCTCTAAAACTGAATATGGAATTTGTGCTGGAAAGCTATTTTCCTGAAACGTAAGGCCCAAGGATGAGTCGGCGGCTGATTAGTTTGTTGGTGAGGTAATGGCTCACCAAGACTGAGATCAGTAGGGGAGATGAGAGTCTAAGCCTCGAGAAGAGAACTGAGATACT
>Ga0180009_10007610_pt1 | contig 11000 bp, 4 predicted proteins | sample OS_PC_MetaG_FD_123537 | JGI IMG/M metagenome (GOLD analysis project Ga0180009, IMG submission 123537) | Groundwater microbial communities from the Aspo Hard Rock Laboratory (HRL) deep subsurface site, Sweden - OS_PC_MetaG | ecosystem: Environmental > Aquatic > Deep subsurface > Groundwater...
CAGCGAGGCCGGAGCCATAAAGGCCACATCATTGTGTACTTGAACCTCGGTGGTCATGCCCAGTGTGCCAGTACTGAAAGATTCATTAACCTGTACGAAGAAACCCTGACCTATCGGGATATACTGAGTTCCCAAGTTGGTTCCGCCTGTTACGTTATAAGTCGACCAGTTAGTGATAGCCGGATTCCAAATCCAGATGCCACCATCCACATTGGTTTTAGTCCAGCCTGTTGCTGCATCCCAGTCGATGGCAGAAGGGTAGGGGTTTCCAACGAAGTTATACCCGTGGTCGGCATCAGGGACTGAATTTACCACATTTACCGGAGTAAGCGAGGATCTCAGGTTACCTGTAAACTCAAAGGTTTGAGCAGTTGCGCCGCCTATCCACACCATCCAACCTTTGGCATCACCTAAATCAGTAGATAGTGAGGTTACCGGGTCATAGGTATTAGAGGCTTCAAGATAAGTCTGCGCCCATACATTCGGACTTCCGCCGAAATAGAGGCTGTTGAAGTCGTCGTTGTCTAACGGGCCGGAGATGCCGTGCCATGTGCCGGCGGTAGCATAACGTTCGATGGTGGTGGTGCCGTTAACGGTAAGGTAGTTTTGGCCTAAGAGCGAGCCGGAGCCTGTGGCTGAGCTTTCGATGGTGAGGTTGTTGCACGAAGCTGCTGAAGCAATGGTGGGGTAGTTGGTTAGGTCGGCGGGGATGATGACGTTGGTTGAAGCTGTAGGTACGCCGTAATCCCAGTTTGCAAGGGTATGCCAGTCATTGTCTGATGCACCGGACCAGGTATAGGTATTAGGAATGACGTCAATTACCACATCATCCATAAAAATATTATTACCCCATTGACTCACCGCTTCAAATATGATATACCTGCCACTTCCCGTAGCTCCGGTAGGCATAGTAAAGGTATATTTATACCAGCCTTCAGTACTAACAACAGGCGAGAATCCGATAACTCTGTGAACAGTCCCAAGCAGTGTGCCGCCTGATGATGAAGCTGAGGTATTGTAATAAACATTGACGGCTTCATCACCGTAAGTGGGATAAGTGTTGTCTCTGTACATCCAGAAGCTTACATAATAATTGTCGGCTGGAAATGTTATAGATGGTGTAACCAGTTCTGCCTTATTTCCGGCTGATAAACTATAGCAATTGTACCTGGCCATGGCTGCTCCACTGTGAGGAGTACATGTTGGGTTGGTGCCGGTAGTTTGTCTGTCCCAGATGCCCGGGCTTCCAGTACCTGCTGTATGAACGTTTGTCCAACCGGCAGGAGCGAAGGTAGCCTCATCAAAACTTTCTGAATAGGGGAATGTGGAAATCACAAACGAATTTACAGTAAGCACTCCTGAAATATTGGTTGTTCCATCCCATGGGCCTCCACCTGTTGAGGTGTATCCTCCATACGTATAAGGTCCTTCAAGGTAGCTGTACCGGCTTGCATAGTAATATGTACCGGCAGTAAGTCCCTGATCTGCACCAAGGTCTGCCATGTATTCATCGTTGTTACCTGCATCTCTGTTAAAGGTGGTCTCCACCCAGTTGGTCCAGGTGTTGGGGTTGGTGTTGTCGGTGCTGTAACCAATCCAGCATTGTATTCCTACACCTCCACCTGTACCTTGTCCGGTCACTCCATCTTCCCAGCATTGGGAATAGACAGTCAGGTTCTCAGCTTCATTGATTTCACCTGTTCCGGGCCATTGGAGGTTGTACCAAGACAAGGTAGATGTTGGAATCAGTTCAAAAGTAACATCATCAATATAGATTGATCTGTAAGTACCTCCTAATCCGTGCTTGAATGCAATGTAGGTGTCGGTATCGGTGTAGCTACTGTTAAAATCAACAGCATATTGGGTATAAGTTGAAGTTATGGCCACTGTTTCGAAAGCGGTAAAGGTCGCCTCATCTGATGGATCAGACATGGTACCAACAACAACATTATACCCTGTGCCCCCTTTGGCGAAAAACTTAATTCTCCTCGCCTGAGTGGTCAGGTCGCTGAATTCAGGAGAAATAAGCAAGAGGACTGCGCTGGCATCATCTGAATTGTATAGGTAAACATTGTTAGGAGTCGAATTTGGACTAGTGGTTGAATTCTCCACTTTTGCAAAAGAAGAAGTTGAAGATACAATACTTGACCAACAATTGGGTAAGGCAGGGGCTGTAACGGCATCAAAGTTTTGCGAGTAAGGAGCGGTAAAAGCGTTACACAGGGTTGTAAAACTATCCGGCCCTGTCCATGGGCTTACATCGGTATTATCTTGTCCACAATCGCTGCGCACATACCAATCGTAAGGTTGTGCTGCAGTTCCTCCTGTCCAGGTATACGGATTGGCGGTTATATCATTAATCGTTGGGTCAGTTCCTGCATCAGGAGCCGGATCGCCTGTGGCTACAATATATAAATCCCAATGTGAACCAGAGGCATCTGTCCAGGCTAAATCGGCTCCGGTGGTTGTTTCGTTGCTACTGATAAGGGTTGTTGGAGCAACACAAGAGGGGGTTTCAATTATTGAAATATCATCTATTGAAATATACCATGGGGTACCATTTATGTTTCCATTAATCCCAATAAAATAATTACCGCTTGTTGCAGGTGTAAACGCTCCCGTTAATTGCTGATAATTCCCATTAATAATCCCAGTTTGGGCAACGATGGCATTGGTCATCGCAGCAGCATTAGGATTGTCACCATAACCTACCGTAATACTCGCATTTGCTGCCGTAGCACCATCCTGCCGTGCATACATTTCAAAAGTATAACTTGTTCCGCCAACCAAGGCCACTTCCTGAAACATCCATTGATTATCTCCATAGTGCAAATAGGCATTCCAACTACCTGTTCTTGGGGTTCTATTATAATCTGTTGAGGTGTTATTTGCCGTCCAAACATCTGACCCGCTAACGCTTTCCTGAGTCCAGCAGTTGGCAATAGCCGTGCCATTTGTATTTCCTGTTTCAAAACCTTCAGTATAAGGAATAGTATAGGCTTCACATTCCGTAGTAAAGTCCCATTCAGTCCCAACAGCTGACCCGCCCGAATACACTGTTGTGACAGTCCAAAAATATTGTATTGAATAATCCCAATCTGAACCAAAAATATACTCGCTTGTTGGGCAAGCGGCCTCATTCACAATATCCGTTCCTCCGGTGGTTGTTCCAATGCTAATGGTGTAGCTGGTTGCATCTCCGACATCATCCCAGTCGAGTGTGGTGGCCGTAACAGCGATGTCGCTTGCCCCATCTGCCGGAGTTGGGTTGGTGGCTTTTCCATCAGAGGTAGTAAAGCTGTGTGGGCCTGTCCAGGTACTTCCACAATCAGAACGAACATACCAATCGTAGTCAGAATCAATCATCAAACCTGTGTAAGTATAAGGATTGGTTACGCCTGTTTGTGTTGGAGTTCCCGTAGGGGTAAAACCATCCGTACCTAGTTCAATATCCCATGTTGTTGCGGTTCCGTTTTCAGTCCAACTTAGTATAGCACTTGAAATGCCTGGAGTAGCTGCCTGAGCAGTAGGTGCAGGGCATGACGGTGCTTCAGCTACACTAAAATCATCAATGGCCATATCTCCGGTATAATCTGCACCCCTTTCTCCCCTAAACCTGACTTGAATAGTTCCGCTATAAGATGAAATGTCTACAAATTGTTCTAACCAAGGTTGACTACCGGAAGTCTGTTGTTGTCCGCTGATGCTGGCTACTGCATTATTCCATGAAGTTCCATCATGAATGTCAACATACAAATTTCCCATTGTGGCTCCATACATATAATAGTAGAACGTTAAGGCAGGTGTTGTAAGCCCACTAATATCAATATAGGGAGAATACAATTCGGCAAAATCACCTGATGCACCTGATGAAGCTTCTGTGTAGGCATATTTAACTCCGCTGTGAGCAGCATCAGGGCCAGTAGAGCCAGAAGGGGTTGACCCAGAACCATCCAAATCCCACCTAAAAGCAGTTGTTGTAACCGCAGGAGAAGCGGACCAGCAATTTCCCCAGGTGGCATTTGTTGTAACAGTATGAGCCTCGAAATCATCTGACCAAGGAGCAGTTTTTGCTGCACAAGCCGTGGTAAAACTGCTGGAACCTGTCCAATCACTAACGTCACCCCCACAATCAGCACGTACTTTCCAGGTATATTCTGTATTGGCTGATAATCCTGTTAAGTTATATGGGTTCGTAACACCGCTAATGGTGGGAGTACCTGTGAAAGTGTAGGGGGTAGCACCATATTCTATATCCCAAGAAGTGGCAGATCCGCTTTCAGTCCAGCCCAAATCAGCAGATGTGCTTGTAATATTGGTTTCTGTTTGAGCTGTTGGGGGAGGACAAGCAGGCACAAAAATTTCTGGACCTGTAACATCATCAAGACAAACACCATAATCCCATCCCCCAGTACCGGATTGTCCAACAAATTTTATTTGAATTGTTTGACCATCGTAGGCGGCGAGGGAAATGTCGGCTTGTAAGTATGTTATGCTCGCGTAATCAATCACTTGATAAATTATGTCTGTGCCCACCATTACATCAAAACTTTGTGGGTAAGATGAGCTTTCACACCGATACCAAAACTTTAGGTTTTCCGCGCTGTTTGAACTGGCATTCACTTGTAAAGTTGTCAATACAGATCCAGTGGTGTTTGAATAAGCCCACTCATCTCCGGTGTGTGCAGCGCCATATAAGCTTTGATCCCAATCCGCATTACTCCACCCCGTTGGCGGAAATGCACCTTCAAAACTTTCGTTGAGAAATTGTTGTGCACTGATTAGACTTGAGATAAAAAAAAATCCCAATAAAAATAGTAATTTTCGTTTCATATTTATAACATTAAAGTGAATAATCGTCAGGCATAAAAGGCATTAAAGAGCGTAAAGTTAAAAAAAATGTTAACTTTCCTAATGGTATCTTCATCAAGTTTATAAGCGAAGTTAAATAGCAAATAACTGTAAATGATAAGTTAATAAATGTGTGCAACCTGTGACCGTTCATGGAGATAAAATTTGTCAGATTTCGACTGAAAACGGTTAGGGCTGGTGTGAATTGCCCAACCACAAGAGGATAAACGCCTGCTTTTTAGTGGTTTTCTACATAGAGGAAAAGGTCTGCTCTTTTTCTGGCGGATACCGGGATTTTTGAACCATCGAACAGAACAAGCTGGCCTCCGTTGGCTTTTGTGTACTTCGCGACCGCATGCATATTTACCACGAAAGAGTGGTGGGTTCTGAGAAACTGTTCGGGATGTAGTTGATCGCTTATTTGCTTCATGTTTTTCGATACTATCAGGGGAGGATTTCCGGCCGTGTGGATTTTGGTGTAGGCTCCTTCAGAGGAAAGAAACAGGATGTCGTTTTGATTGATGAAGTGAATTTCGTTGTCGGCATATATGGTGAGGATGGCTTTTTTAACTCCGTTCGGCTGAGGGTGGCTTGCCCTGCCCATGCGTTGTTCCAGAATGGCGTAGCATACATCGATCAGATCTTTGGTCATCCGGGTTTCGTTAAGGGGTTTGTCCCATTGCCTGAACAGGTGAAATTTAAGCGATCCGGGCATTTCGTCGCGTAGGGGGTAAATAGCCATCAGCTTAAACGGCATGTGGGCAAGACATTCGATTAGAACCGACACATCCTTATCATTGGGGCTTTGTTCTATTATCACCAAATCGGGATTGTTTGCCAGAATAGCCCCGACACCTGAAAAAAGGCTGTTGCAGGAGGCCGTGTTTTGTAGAAAATCGAAGTATTTGTTTATGGTTTCGAGCACAAACCCCTCGGTAGATTTATCCTGATATATGAGAACAAATTTTATCAACGTTTTTTTTTTGTAAATGTACAAAAAAAAACATCCTGCCGGGAGGTTTTCCGGCAGGATGTTAAGGCAAGCTATTCTTCCAAAGGTTCTTTTTGGTCGTTGAAAAGCGTATACAGCTTTTTGCCGCCGTAGGCTGCGCCCAGAGCCAGGAGGATACCGATTCCGTTGCCGATGGGGGCACCGCCGCCGATGGGTACATCACCACCTCCGGGTTCGCCACCGGGGTTGCCGGGACCATCAGTTTGTGCTGACATAAATAGTGGGAAGAGCAGCATGGCTGCAATCATCATCGTGGAAAATATCTTCTTTTTCATAAGGCTTTTTCTTTTTAATTAATTACAACTTTTGTAGTAACAACTGATCCTGAACCCGTAACTTTTACAATAACCGGGGTGTTTTTAACGTCAAGGGGTAATTGTGTAAGTGTTGACGGAGGTATTATGGTGTTTAGTATTATGCGACCATACATATCATATACCCAAACGGATTTGGAGGTGCTTGCTGCATCGCCGGTACTTCTGATATAAATTTCATTTTTGAAAGCATAAACATGAAGATCAGTATTGCTGTTGAGTTCATTAAGCGTGGTGGGTGTTGGGTTAAAATACAACGCAAATCTTTCCGGGTCATCACCTTTTTCTGCTTCAAAGATATACTCAGGATTTTCATTCAGGTCTTGAACAGCACCGGTTAGTATGTCTTCCAGTACAACGGTGGCCTCTGGCAAGGATTCCAGGTTAGCAAGTAACCGCTGTTCTCCGCTTTCGCCAACATGGTACATTACTGATACTGTCCGTCCGGCTTCGGTGAGTGTTGGCAAACCATCAACGCTAAATTTCTCGTCTTGCTCCAGGGCATAAATTTGTGGGGCGTTACCGCTAAACGCCATCATTTTCCTTGCATCTCTTCCGTTGTCATAACCTTCCGTCGCATCATCAGCAAAAACAATGGTTAACTGGTCATTTTTCTCTCCTTTTATGGCTTTTATCCACATGTGATCAGGGGTTGAGGCAGCTCCTTTATAATAAGATTGAGTGCTATGTACTCTGGCATCCATTGGGATGGTAATCGAGGCTGCTGCGGAAGTGGTTTGAACAAAGAACCCTTGTCCCATGGGGATAATACCATTGGTTAAACTTCCAACGCCTCCTACCCAATCCAGGTAAGTACTACCATTCCACACCCAAATACCATCTGTCATATTTGATAAAGCCCATGTTCCTTCATCCCAATCCAACGGACTGGCAAAAGGATTTCCGATCAGGTTGTAACCCAGAGGTTCAGCTCCTGAGTAACTTAATGGCGGTGTTGATGAGGTTGTTAAAGTCACATTAGCTGTTTTCAGGGGTCCATCAAAACTTACTGTAACATTGTTTCCTGTTTCCACCCAAATTTCAAAACCTGCTCCTGAAGATAATGGTGCAGATAGAGAGGTGATGTTTGTCCGGCTATTATCAGGTTCATTATACGATTTTAACCAAACATCAGGATTATGATCAAAAAACAGGTTGTTAACCGTTTGGTTTTGCGTTGATGCGGACAAATCGTGCCATACGCCTCCGGTGATGTAACGCTCTACGGAGACCGTACCGTTAACGGTGAGGTTGTTGTCGCCAAGGATGGAGGCGTCTCCGGAAGCGGTGTTTTCGATGGTGAGATCTTTGCAATTAGCTGATGAACTGATAGTCGGCATGTTATTTGCGAACGCGTTTATTAAAATATTTACTGTTGCATCGGGTATTTGAACATCCCAGTTGGCAATAGTTTCCCAAGCATTATCAGTTAACCCGGTCCATCCTGAACCAAAAACCCCCAGGTTGTAAAAATGATCTTGATCGAATACTATCCATTCCGAATCAGTTGCATTTGTTCCCGCTGAAGCAGCCCAATTTGTATTTCCGGTTGTAACGGAAAGTTTTCTTACCAAAGTATGATCAACAGTACCACCTGAGACGCCGGCAACATCCCATGATGAACCCGGATCGACACCCTGGACTCCAATGGCATCGATAAGAACATTCTGATAAAACAATCCCACCGCATCATCACCATTGAAATAGGTGACTGTAGAAGTCACGTCAAACCTGTCTTTTATCGTGGTTACCGCAGAAGCATTGCCAATAACATACACTTTTCCTTGATCGAGCGAACCTGATAAAACGATAGAATTCCCCCAGTCACCCCCATTACTGGCCAGTTTTACAGCGTAATCCGAAAGGTCAATTGTACCAGATGTTGCATTAACAATTTCAATGGCTTTGTTGTTGCTACTGCCTTCAAGATATTCGGAAATAAAAACATTCGGGGCGGCAGGGGCATCTTCTGTTGCCGCAGTAGCTTCCGGCACACTACCATCAGTTTTATAATTGATGGTTCCATCAGTTCCATTGTAGGGGTAAATTTTAAAATAATAGGTTGTTGCAGGTGTTAGGCTGGTAAATTGATGTGTTTGAGTACCGCTGGCTACATTTTGCACCAAGGCATCATTGGCTTCAGGTGTTCCATCTACCGGAGCGACAATAGACCCCAGGCTTGATGTACTTCCTTTTATCAGGTAACCGCTGGCATCAGCATCTGTCCACGAAAGCGTTATTTCTGTTGCACTATTAGCAGTGGCCATAAAAGAGGTTACATGGGCTGAAGGTTCATCTGTTAACACTTGATATGATTGCTCCGGAGAGGTTGTTTCGCCAGCCTCATCATCCAACGCATAAATTTCGTAGTAGATGGTGGCGCCACTGGCTTGCGCCGGGATATCGCTATCGCTGGTGTAGGTGTTGCCTGAAGATACCGACATATCAATGCTGTTTGTTAGGTTTCCTGAGACGGTGCCCCAATGCAATTCAGCTCCGGCAATGGTTCCATCCGAATCGGTAATGTCTGCTGAAACAGATACCGCATCTGTGGCATTAGGCAGCACCGGTGAGTGAGAGATGTTGGTGATGGAAGGTGGGGCGTTGCCGCTTGCAGAATAACCTGTCCAAATTACATCATCAATATTAACTTGTCCGCCGCCTGATTTTTGCAAAAACTTAACAACAAAGGGGTCAGAAACATTAATGTTGTTAATTTGCCCAATTTGAACGTCTGTGTTTGTTGTCGTAAAAGTTCCCTTTAAAACACCATTAATATATAGTTCAAAATTAGCGTTTGTTGTAAATGCACGCTTATAATTAAAGGTTAAATTACCAATTCCATTAGATACTGTGCCAGACTCTATAAAGGAGGTTGGTGTTCTATCCTTGCCCATCATGCAAGCTTTTCCGGTAATTGTTTGATCTGTTCTACATTGAGTCATTGTCCAGGTAGAGCCATCTTGTCCAGAAAAAGTGGAATTAGTGTAAGTTGATCCTGTACTTGGCGCATTGTCAAAAGTTTCATTTCCTTGTCCAAGGAGGTTTTCTCCCCCCCACACCAGCGCCACGGCCAGCATCAGGGTCATTAGTAATCTTTGTTTCATAGCTTAATTATTTTATTGGTTTGAAATATCATGGTTTTGGGCGCAAAGATGCCCTATTAATCTTAGCTGGACTTTAATTTGTCGTTAAGCTTATCTGTGGAATATCACCATCCAGTTTGTAGTCGATGGAGGTTCCGCTGCCTGTGTAGGGAAATATTTTAAAATAATAGGTTGTTTCGGGGGTGAGGTTGCCAAAGGTTACGGTTTGCACGCCGTACAATTGGTTTTTGTTGTAAAAATCGTTGGAAACTGCAGTGCCATCGGAGGGGGCAACAATATCGGCAAACCCTATGGCGCTCATGCGAATTAAGTAACCATCGGGCAGGGTGGTTCCTGTGGCATCCACCCAGTTGAGCACGATGCAATGGGCCGAGAAATCGGTGACATAGTTGCTGGGCTCTGGATCGAGGCCATCGCCCCACACCAGGTTAACGTATTCAGGATGATCGATGTAGGGGTTGCGGTTGTTTTGAATGGTGTATACTGCATTGTTTCGGTCAATTTCTTTTTGCGAAACAGGGTCAAGGTCGTTCCAGTCCATTAGTAAATCGATTGTCCATTCAGTATAATTGTCTCCGCTGATTATGGGGCATGTAGAAGTCCAGGATGAGAAGCTGTTTTTGTATCTTGTAGCCATGTAGAAATAGTTTCTGGCAAAATCGCCCTTATAGGCATCAACAGGCTCAAAAACCACATCCGTATAGCCACCAGGAAACGTATTAGGACCAACTTTGCTCCCATTGGTGGAAGTCCATGTTGGAGAGGTAACTTCTCCAAAAGCATAGTTGCTTCGTCTGTTGTTTACATATCCATCGGTTGGTACAAGATGAAATAAATCGGCATACTGAATAACGCCGGTGCTTCCACCCCACCATGATTTGGGAAAAGAATGCTCTTTGTTGTAGCAATCTCCTTCGGCACTATAGCTTCCACATTCATCACCAGTATTATAGTAATAATAATATGCCGCAATACCGTTTTGATCCATAGCGTACATATCCCAAACCTTTGAACTTCCAAGGTTATCCGTGTAGTAAAAATCATCTTCTAAATTATCGTAATCATTAGAAGTATGTCCGTTTGTTATGATTACTCTGAGTGCCTCTCTCAAATTTTCTCCCGTCAAGCCGGTTGCAGCGTTATAATAACCTGCTGGTTGTGCTGAAATGGTGAGGTATACCGAAATGGTGAGAAACAAAAGAAAGCTTCGTAAGGTTAGATAGAAGTTGGTCATCTTACTTAATGCTAATGAATTTGCAGGTTAACCCAAAAATATTTTAAAAATTTACCGCCACAAAACTAATCCATTTGTTTTAGTGGGTGTTTTTTTGCGAGTAAAATGTTGCGTAATTTAGAAAGCGATATAAATAACGCATGTATTATTGGGATTATAAGAGGGATGTGGTTTAGAGCGAGGGGCTTTTCCGCCTCGCTATGGTATTGCGCCCTTTCCCCCGAAAGCCTTTGGGGGCTTGGGTTTATAGCCCTGAAGGGGCGGTATATCTAAGCGATGTGGTGTAGCCCATCGCTAAGGGGTTTTGTAAACTCACAAAAAAGGCAGGTCGCAACGACCTGCCTTTTGACTTAACAAAACCAAAATCCTTCGTGGGATAGTTTTTAATTCTATTCCTCGAGGGTTTCTTTTTGACCGTGGTACAGCGTATACAGCTTTTTGCCGCCGTAGGCTGCGCCCAGAGCCAGGAGGATACCGATTCC
>Ga0180009_10007611_pt1 | contig 11000 bp, 14 predicted proteins | sample OS_PC_MetaG_FD_123537 | JGI IMG/M metagenome (GOLD analysis project Ga0180009, IMG submission 123537) | Groundwater microbial communities from the Aspo Hard Rock Laboratory (HRL) deep subsurface site, Sweden - OS_PC_MetaG | ecosystem: Environmental > Aquatic > Deep subsurface > Groundwater...
AGAAGTCCGTAAACCGGACGTCAACGAACCTTTCGCGTCTTTAGCGTTTAAGGTCCAAACCGACCCCTATGTTGGTCGGCTGACCTACATTCGCGTCTATTCGGGGGAACTTCCGGCCGGTTCTTATGTTTTAAATTCCCACAACGGCGAAAAAGAACGGGCGGCGCGGATTCTTTTGATGCATGCCAACAAGCGCGAAGAAATCAAAAAACTTTCCGCCGGTGAGATTGGAGCCGTCATCGGTTTGAAAAACACTTTTACCGGCGACACTCTTTGCGACGAGAAAAACCCAATTGTTTTGGAAGCAATTAAGTTTCCCGAGCCGGTTATTTCCGTCGCCATTGAACCCAAGACTCGCGCCGACCAGGATAAACTCGGCCAGGCCTTGCACCGTCTTTCCGAAGAGGACCCCACTTTCAAAATTAGGTCCGATGAGGAAACGGGGCAGACGATTATCTCTGGGATGGGAGAGTTGCATCTCGAAATTTTGGTCGACCGCATGAAGCGGGAATTCACGGTTGAAGCCAGCGTCGGCCAACCCCAAGTGGCCTACAAAGAGACTATCCGCCAGGTGGTCGAGCAGGAAGGGAAATATATTCGCCAGTCGGGGGGGCGCGGCCAGTACGGCCATGTATTTTTGCGGCTTGAGCCGCGCGGTCGGGGTGAGGGTTTTGAATTCAAGGACGAAATCCGAGGCGGTTCGATTCCTAAAGAATTTATTTCCGCCGTCAAAAAAGGTGTTGTTGGGGCGCTGGAAAAAGGAGTCCTCGCCGGCTATCCTCTGATCGATTTGGGCGTCGCTCTCTACGACGGGTCGTTTCACGAGGTCGATTCTTCGGACATCGCTTTCCAAATTGCCGCTTCGGAGGCCCTACAAGTGGGGGCCAAAAAAGCCAAACCGGTTTTGCTCGAGCCGATTATGAAGATTGAAGTGACCACTCCCGAACAGTTTATGGGGGAAGTGATTGGTGATTTATCCTCAAAACGTGCTAAAATAGAAGGCAGTCAGCAGCGAGGTAGTGTTAGTATCATCAAAGCGTCGGTTCCTTTGGCGGAAATGTTTGGCTACGCAACCACGATCCGCTCCTTGACGCAGGGGCGGGCGGGCTTTAATATGGAGCCGAGTCATTATGAAGAGGTTCCGGAGAATGTTGCGGAAAACGTTGTTAGAAGATGAATCTACCCCGCACCACGCGCCACGCCCTGTACCGACTCTGGTACAGGGCAAGCTTGGGTGCGGGGCGTAAGAAGGAGGTGAAAAGTTATGGCAGAAAGTAAAGTATTTGAACGGACCAAACCCCACGTTAATGTGGGGACAATTGGCCACGTCGACCACGGAAAAACAACTCTCGTGGCGGCGATGACCAAGTATCTCGAAGGCAAAGGTTTGGCCAAATATATGGCCTTTGAGGAAATTGATAACGCGCCCGAAGAAAAGGAGCGCGGAATTACCATTTCGATTTCCCACATCGAATACGAAACCGAGAAGCGTCACTACGCCCACATTGACTGTCCCGGACACGCGGACTATATCAAGAACATGATCACCGGAGCGGCTCAAATGGACGGAGCGATTTTGGTCGTTTCCGCCGCCGACGGACCGATGCCCCAAACCCGCGAGCACCTTCTTTTGGCTCGCCAGGTGAACGTTCCGGCGATGGTCGTCTTTTTGAACAAGACGGATTTGGTCGAGGACGAAGAGCTTTTGGAATTGGTCGAAGTCGAAATCCGGGAACTTTTAAACAAATATAAGTTCCCCGGCGACGAGATTCCGATCGTTCGCGGCTCGGCTCTTAAGGCCCTGGATGGCGATGCCGAAGCGCTCAAGAGTATCGAAGAATTGCTAAAGGCGGTTGATGAATATATTCCGACCCCCGAACGCGATTTGGACAAGCCGTTTCTGATGCCGATTGAAGACGTTTTCTCGATCAAAGGTCGAGGCACGGTCGTTACCGGCCGAATCGAGCGCGGGGTGGTTAAAGTCAACGAAGAGATTGAGATTGTTGGTCTCAAAGACACCGAAAAAACGGTCGTCACCGGAGTGGAGATGTTCAAGAAATCTCTCGATCAAGGTCAGGCCGGTGATAATGTTGGTGTTCTTTTGCGCGGAATTGAGCGCGGCGATGTCGAGCGCGGTCAGGTTTTGGCCGCTCCCGGTTCAATCAAGCCCTTGACCGAGTTTGAAGCCGAGGTCTACATCTTGAGCAAGGAGGAAGGCGGGCGGCACACTCCGTTCTTCAGCGGCTACCGGCCCCAATTCTACCTGCGGACAACTGATGTGACCGGCGCGGTTACGCTCCCCGAAGGAACAGAAATGGTCATGCCCGGAGACAACGTCAAGATGCAGGTCAAGTTGATTACACCGGTGGCTTTGGAAGAGGGTTTGCGTTTCGCTATCCGCGAAGGTGGTCACACCGTCGGGGCGGGCGTAATGTCTAAGGTAAGTTAAGATGCCAAAAGGACGACTTCGAGTTCGGCTCAAGGGCTATGACCACAGGGTCGTGGACCAGTCGGCCGAGCAAATTGTGGATGTGGCGGTGCGGACCGGCGCAAGGGTCGCCGGTCCTGCCCCGTTGCCAACGAGAATAGAGAAGTTTACGGTTCTTAAAGGTCCTCATATTGACAAGAGATCAAGAGAGCAATTCGAAATCCGCACCCACAACCGGTTAATCGATGTCGTCGATCCGACTTCCAAAACCCTCGACGAACTCTCCCGCCTCAACCTCCCCGCCGGGGTGGGGATTGAGATTAAGATGTAGTAGAAAGGACGGTAAAGCGTATGTCGAGAACTGATACACTTCGAGCAGAGGCCCAGAAAGTTAGCGAGCAGATTGTTAAAACTTACCAGCCGGAGCGAGTCATTTTGTTTGGCTCTTTAAGTAATGGGGTTGAGAACCCCGCGGACATTGACTTGCTTGTTATCAAAGAAACTAACGAAAATAAAATTAAGCGGGCCCAACAACTTTACCGAAAAATTGACTGGTCTTTCCCTCTTGACCTTGTCGTTCGCACACCGGCAGAAGTGAAGGATGGTTTGGAGAAAGGGTTGCCCTTTTACCAAAATGCACTTAAAGGGGAAGTTCTTTATGAAGCCAACTAAAGAAGCTGCTCAAGCCAGTTTTGAAAACGGCGACGCTGACCTTGCCAATGCCTATCTTATCCTGAACAACCCTCAAGCGGAGGGTTTATTTGGTATTGCCTGTTTTCATTGCCACCAAGCAGTCGAGAAGTATCTCAAAGGACACCTGCTTTTGAACGGCGAACAACCTCCGCTGATTCACGACTTGAAACTCCTGTTGGATAAATGCGTCGAACTCGACGAAAATCTCTTGCGATTTGACAACGACTGCCGCGACCTGAATCCCTATTACATCGAGACCCGATACGAGCCTGGCGCTCCCGGAGATTTCGATGAGGATGAGGCTCAAAGTGCTTACCAGAAAGCCGAGGGCGTTGTTGAATTAATCAAAGTGCTTCAGGAGTAAATGCCCTCGACGAACTCTCCCGCCTCAACCTCCCCGCCGGGGTGGGGATTGAGATTAAGATGTGATTTGACAAATTAACAAGCGGTCTGATATATTACAAATGTAAATTGCTGTCCTCTCAAACTCTCACGAAACAGCGTCCACGCCCGCAGGGGACAAAGGAAGGTGAAAGTAAACCATGATCGATATTACCAAAAATGTATTAGCCGAAGAGCTAAAGTATTTTGAGGACAATAAAAAAAACTGGTTAGAAACCTATAAAGGCCAGTTCGTGCTTGTTGAGGATCAAAAGCTTATTGGGGCTTTTAGCACCCAAGAAGAGGCTTACAGAAAGGGTGTGGGAAAATTTAATAACGAACCGTTCCTGATTAAACAAGTTGTGGAAGAGGAGCAAGTAGCAAGCGTCCCGGCGCTTACCATTGGACTAATAAATGCCCGTTTATAACAATGTCTTTCTCCGAAACACTCCAAATGGGGCCCAAATAAATCCAAATGTGTTAGCAACGGTGGGTCCTCTAATTGCGGTTGAGGTATCCGTCCCCGCAGCTCTGGCGGAAAAACTCACTAGGGAAAATAAACCGATTCCACAACCCAAGTCTGGTTGGGCTTTAATAGATACGGGGGCAACTCACAGTTGCGTTGATGACAATGTTATTTCTCAACTTGGGGTTAATCCTATCAGTCGAGCTAAAATACACGGGTCTGCGGGAGCACACGAGGTAAATGTCTTTCCTGCCCATTTGCGTTTCCCCGCCATCCCGAATTTCGAGATTGACTTTGCGGCCGCGCTTGGAGTAAACATCCGAGCACAACAGTTCAACAACCAGCCAATAATTGCCTTACTGGGGCGGGACGTGCTTTCGCGCTGTGTTTTCGTGTATAACGGCCCACTCGGCATATACACTCTTGCTTTTTGAGAAAACGGAACTTTTGCCAACTTTCTCACCCCCAACCTCCCCAACCCCCGCCACCACAGCGATATCAAGGGCTTCGCTCTTGACAACATCCTACTTCGTTCGAAGCTCGAGAAGTTCATTTTTGATTAATCGGATTCTGGATTTAAGAAAATCGTAGTCGGCTTCCAGTGCTTCAAAAGCGGGATTATCGTGCCAACCGTCGCCGCCGTGCTCAAAGGCATCTCAAAGAGGAAAATTGAGGGTCGATGTTTCCTTGTTTAATCATTCTTGCAGTTAAACCAATTGTCTTTTCGGCATACCACTCTGCCTCAACAAAATAACCAAAATCTTCTTCCTTGTGAATATCCACTCCGCCGCTTTGGAGCTTGTTCCACTTTTCCGTCAGCCGCCTCATCGTTTCCATATCCTCTTTCATCTCCTCCTGCCTCTCGGTAACGCCGAGCCCGAAAATAATCTCTGCCCCGTCGAGTCGATTTTCTTTAAAAAGTTTCTCAATTACTTTTTTGTCAACTTTACTTTTGCTAAACGACCAATGGGCCAAAATTGCTACCCCACCGGCGCTACGGATCACTTTGACCGTTTCGTCCAAATCGGTGTAGTAGAGATAATCAACATAGATATCTGGGATATAGGCAGCGCTATCAAGAAACAAAACATAAGGATATTGTTCCTCACCGCGCTCGATCATCTTCTCATACTTTTCTTTGAGTTCCGGATCGCCCTCGGTGTCTTTGGCCATTTTGTTTTTAAGTTCCTCGATAATTTTGAGATTTGGTTCTATCTTTTTGAGGGCAGCAACGATGTGCGGTCGACCGATCGACTCTCCACCCGACTCTTTTAGACAGTCGTCCACGGATATTTCGAAGCCCAAACCCTTCAAGTTCTTGACCATGCGTTCCATTCTTTCCACACGGGATTCTTGAAATTTGCGGTTTCTCTCGAGTAATTCTTTATTGAAAGGATCAACGAAAAGGCCAACGATATGAAAGCTGCTCCCGACCCCCCCAATTTCTTTTGGCCAACCAGAGGAAAGTTCACAACCAACAACCCACTTGGTCGGGTGGTCTTTGTTTGCTTGGAGTTGGTCAACGGTTTGTTGATTGGGGAGAGCGTCGTGGTCGGTAAAGGCGACGACGCCAATGTTATTCTGGGCGCAGGCATCGAGAACTTGCAAATGCGTCAGTAGGCCGTCGGAGGTTGTGGTATGACAATGGAGAGTTTCATACATTCTGGGAATATTTTAACAGACCTTAAGACTGCCCGCCCACCCCAACCTCCCCGCCGGGGTGGGAATTGAGATTAAGATGTGAAAGTCTTAGAATCTAAGCTACTTTGATCCCGTGTTTTCTGATCTGATCGGCGAGGGGGTCGTATTTTTCTTTCAAACCCTCGGGGGAATAGGGGTGGGGTTCTATCCTCCAATCCACATCATATTTCATCTTGGAGAGCCGTAACGACTCTTCAAAACCATCCTTTCCAAATTGGGGAGAAACCACACACAGATCGATATCGCTCCAGGGCTTGGGTACACCGTGCACATAAGATCCAAAAAGAATCGCCTCAACAACATCTATCCCCTCAGACTTGAGGTGTTCGACATACTTTTGGACGATATCTTTTATTTCTGAATTTACAACTTTTCTGTTAGCCATTGGTAAACCTCTTTCGCTATTAAGAACCACTTTTTTGCATATTCTCTAGTTGCCTTCTTGTAAAATGCGAGTTTGATATTATCGTATCTGGCTCTGATGTTGAAAGTGGTTATTTCTTTAAGTTGCTCGACCGTCTCACGCGGTATTTCAATTTCGGTGCCTTGAGCTAACTTTACAAGATCGTGAATAGGCAAAGGATTCTCGCCGGTGTCTTTGACAATCAGCGCTTTGATAATCTTCTCGACAAAAAGATGGCAAAAGAAAAGACAATAATGATAATGTTTGGTCTTGAAAAGATCTTCCGCCGTTTCTAAATCAAGTTTTGAGCTCTTAACCCAGTAATTTACGGCCTCTTCTTTACTCATCATAGCAATTACATTCTACTGGCTACACACCCAAAGGTCAAACAGCCTTGGATGTGATAACATCTTTACCCACAAATTCCTGCAAAACCTCCGGCACCACCACCGATCCGTCCTCCTGCTGATTGTTTTCCAAAATTGCGAGGATTGGTCGCTGGGAAAAAGCCGTGCCGTTGAGGGTGTGGACATAACCGGTCGTCCCGTCTTTCTCACGGTATTTGATGTTTAATCTTCGCGCCTGAAAATCGGTGGTTGTACTGGTCGAATGAGTTTCGCGGTAGCAATTTTCCGACGGAAACCAGGCATTTACATCATATTTGCGCGCCGCCGGATCGCCCAAATCTCCGCTGCACATCTTGGTCACTTGGTAGGGAAGTTCCAAACTTTGCATCAGTTTTTCTTCCATCGAGAGCAGGAACTCATGTTCCGCATCGCCGTCTTCGGGTCGAGTAAAGCTAAACATTTCGATTTTATCAAACTGGTGGACACGGAGAATCCCACGGGTATCTTTGCCATAAGACCCCGCCTCGCGACGAAAGCAGGTCGAAAAACCTACATAACGACGGGGCAATGTTTTGCCGTCAAGAACTTCATTCATATGCATCGGGCCAAGTGATTGCTCCGAAGTTCCGACCAAAACCAAGCCGTCTTTTTCCAAGACAAACATACTGTCCGCCCCACCGTGCTCGAGGTAACCCATCCCTTGCATCGAATCTATCTTAATCATCACCGGCGGGATTACCGGAACAAATCCCTCTTTGGTCAACATCTCAAGAGCCAATTTAACCAGAGCGAATTCCATCAAAACTGCCTCGCTTTTGAGATAGCCAAAACGAGCACCGGAGACCTTAGCCGCCCGCTCGGTGTCAATCAGATCAAGAAGTTTTCCTAGTTCGTCGTGGGCGCGGGGCTTAAAATCAAATTCCCGCGGCTCCCCCCAAGTTTTGACGACCACGTTTTCGCTCTCGTCTTTTCCTTCGGGAACATCCCCGGCCGGTGGGTTGGGAATTTGAAGCAGAGTATTATTAAGTTGCGCCTCAACTTCCTTTAGTTCCGGTTCAATTCTTTTTAACTCCTCTTTGATTTCTTTACCTCTTTGTCTTCCATCTTCTGCCCCCTGCCTACTAACCTCGTTTCTCTCTGCTCGCAGTTCCTCAACCTTTTGGATCAGCTCCCGCCGCTTCTCGTCAAGCTCCAAAACTTTATCTACCACCAAAGGATCCCGCTGCTTCTTGCGGGTCCCTTCTTTGACCTCTTCTGGATTTTCGCGAATATAACTGATATCAAGCATGTTGGAGTTCTAGTTCAACAGGACGCTCGCCGTGAGTTTGCAAAACGGATTCATGGGTATCTAAGCGGTTGTTTATTCTTTCTAATTGTTCCTCCGTCCGACCCAACCGTCTTTCAACCCCATCAAGACGCTTCTCAACCGCAAAAATTCTGCCCTCGACAACATCTAATTTACTCTCAACTTTAATTAACCTACCTTCTATTTTCTCTAATTGGCTATCGATTTGGTCAAAGCGTTTATCGTGCTCCTTTAGTTTAGAAAAAACTTGATCAAAAACCGGAAGCAGAACCTGATCGTAGGCGCCCATAAAGCTTTTCCTGAAACTTCCTTCAAACTTCTTTTCGAAACTTTTGTCAAAGCTTTTTTCGAAGCTGGGCTCGAACTTTCGATCGAAGCTCTTGTCAAAGCTCTCATCAAACTTCCTGTCGAAACTCTTGTCAAAGCTCTTGTCGAAACTTCTATCGAAGTTTTCCTTGAACTTTCTGTCGAAACTTTTGTCAAAACTCTTCTCGAAATTGGCGGTGAATTTCTTGTCAAAACCCTCGTCAAAGGCCGTTTTAAAGTGTTTGTTGAAATACCTCCCGAAGTTCTTTTCGAATCCTTGATCAAAAATATTCTTGATGTTTTTGAGATCTTCTTTGGTTAAAGCCATTTTCTAGATCCTAACAGAAGACTTTCGAAATTACAATCCCAAATCTTCAGAAATACTCTGCATTGCTTTGAGACAAATGTCAACAAATTCCTCCAAAGAAAGTCCCAGCTTTTCACATTCCAAAATATTCTCTCTTTTAGCGCCTTTGGCGAAACGGGGTTCTTTGAAGCGGCGCAAGACCATTTCGGTGGTGACATCGGCTAACTTTTTGGAAGGCAAAACGAGGGTGGAGGCGACGATCAAGCCAGTCAGCTTTTCGCCGGCAAAAAGAGCCCAATCCATTTTTGATTGACACTTGACACCAGTTGACGGGTTATGCGCGGCCATGGCCTGAATTACTTCCTCCGAAACCCAATCCTTGACCCATTCCCCCACCGTCGCTCCCTGTCTTTCCGGCGGCGTCTTTTCGGCATCGGCATCGTGAAGTAACCCCGCAATCTCCCACTCGTCCTCGTCAACTTTGAACTTGCGCGCCAACCCCCGCATCACGGCGCCAGAAGCGAGACAGTGCTTAATCATGTTTTTATTCTCAAGATTTTCCTCAAGGATTTTAATCGCTTCGTCTCTGGTCATTTTTTTCTTCTCAATTTACTACTTCTAACCCATCTCCCATAAAAAGAAACCGTTTATTGTAAAGAAAGTTTCCCTGATCATCCTTCATCTTGAAAATTAAATAAACTTCGTCGCCAAATGTTTCCGAACTTAATTCATCGACCAGACCATCGAAGGAAAAATCTTGATCAAACCAATCGGTAAAATGTGTTTCCCAACTACCTTTTTCCTCGGAAAAGAGATAATCCCAAACCGCCAGTTGGGTCTCCTTGTCTCTGGTATCAACCAAATAAACCCCCTTGCAAGCAGTACCACAATGTGTTGTGAAAAACACATGGTTATTCCCCAACCAGTGGGGATCCCCTGTTCTTTCTTCCCCCGTGAATACATAATATTCCCGCTGGTTTTCTATATCTGCAACCGCGACAATAATGTTGTTGTAAAAATAATCGTTATAGTACCCGCGGTAAAAATCACTATCGAACACCATTTTATACAAAATAACCTTTTTAGATCGATCAGGAGAAAACTCCTCGTGCTCGATTTCCTTTATCTTTTCCTCAGGTCTCCGTAACTCCAAATCGTCAACCGCCTCCTGAATTGCTCCCAACACCGTATCTTCCTCCGACTCGGAGCACCATCTTGGCTTATTTAAGCGCACAATTGCAATATTTACCGCCACCCATAATATCGGTGCGAGCAGTGCAAGAACGACTAATCTGATTTTGTGCTTGCGAAAACTACTTTTCAAGTTCATAGAAATAGATATCCCCCAACTTAACCTTAAAGTTTTGCTCCGTCGCCCAAGAAGGGAATCGAAACCGCTCTTTCTCCGAAAACGAATGAAAGTTGGTAGCGTTCAAAGTGGGGTCGGTCAGGGTCCCAGCGAGCACACCCTTGGCCACCCCATACGAGTCGCTCCATTCTTTTCTTCTCTTTTCTCCGGCATCAGCAAGGGGATCCCTAACTTTGTCCCGAGTATTCTTATTCCACAGGGCATCGTACTGATCCTCCTTTAAAACGACCTCTCTATTTGTAAAACCCCAGTTCGGCCGTTGCTTTTTAACGCGATTAAGAACAGTAAATCCGACTCCAACCTTCGCTTCCCTGGGCTGGTTTTCGGCTTCTCCAAAGATAACTCTCGCCAGCAACATATCCTCTGTATCGTCATCGAAACTCCCCGTCCATTTGGGGTCGTCAATGGTGGGGACTCTTTTTGGTGGTTGTGGTTTTTCTCCAAAATCAATAACTAGATTGTGCAGAATCGGCATCCGGTCGGCGTGGAATTCGATGTAGTGCAAACCTTGAGGAAGGTTGGGTGTGAAAGTTTCCGTTTCGGTCAGAGTTGGAAGAATTTTGGGAAGCAGCGAACCAGCGAATCTCCAAAGGAAATGCTTAATGGTTGTAAAGACATTTTTATACGTCCTACCGTCAATTTTAACCTTGACATCATCGCTATCCCATTTTCGGCGGGAATAGGTTGTGCTAATGGTAACAGAAGCGAGCGGTAGGTTATCCAAAGCAACAGTTATCCAAGACCTTCGGTCTCCGTCTTCGGCCTGCTTTTCGATTTTTAACTTCAACTTTTCATCAAGGTCTAGAGTGTAGATTTTTGCACCTTCGAAGGTAGCCGTGTTGTGGGGTTTGTCTGTTTCCAAGATTATTGTGTGGTCATTACCCTGGAGGAAAGTTAAGAAATAGACAGTTTTTGAGAGATTGTGAATCTGGCCACCGTTGAAGGCCGCCGGCGAGTCAAGGAGGGCTTCTTTGGAGCCAATTTTGGGAAATGTTTTCCCGTCTATCTTAACAACCAACTCCTCGTCGTCCGTCTCTCCTTTGGAAATTTGTTTTTCACTTCGTGCTCGAGCGGTGATGGTGATAAGGTGAAAGGAGGAGAAGCTAGAAAAGCGAATCTCGTCTTGACCTCTGATAATTCTTCTTTTTTTATCTTCAAATATTAGTTGCATTTACTACTGCTCCGTTTTTGATTTACCGACTAGTTTCTCGACACCGTCAATGTTAGCGGGGATGATGTAGGATACGGGGATTTCTCCCTTTTCAATCAAAACAACCTCCTTCTTCAAATAGC
>Ga0180009_10007612_pt1 | contig 11000 bp, 10 predicted proteins | sample OS_PC_MetaG_FD_123537 | JGI IMG/M metagenome (GOLD analysis project Ga0180009, IMG submission 123537) | Groundwater microbial communities from the Aspo Hard Rock Laboratory (HRL) deep subsurface site, Sweden - OS_PC_MetaG | ecosystem: Environmental > Aquatic > Deep subsurface > Groundwater...
ATTGAAAAAGTAGTCCTTGGCCATTTGACGGATTTCCTTTCTGGAATGTTGAATTCAATATGAACGGTTGTACGTTCCTAACATGCCCCCAGGCCCCGGGTCAAGCCGGAAAACCGCCCGCCCCAACCGGACGGAACCGGACACCGGCCGGGTTGTGAACAAGGGTTTGTTCATATCATGTTCATAACTTTTCAAGCAAATATAAGCAGTTGAATTCGTTTTCGTCAAATTCACCGCCTCGGCTTCTTCCGGCCGGGGTGATCCCGTCAGGCCGTCCGCTTGACAGTCCGGATGTTCTGGCTTAGTCTCGGGACCCATCGGAGAGAGGTCCATGGAAACCGGACATCGAATTCATTTCAAGAACGCCGCCCATATGACCGACATCGATGACGCCGGGGTGGAACTGGTTGTCACCTCACCGCCCTATCCCATGATCGAAATGTGGGACCCGGTCTTTACCAGGCAAAACCCGAGGATCGAACAGCCGCTCTTAAAAGGGGACGGAAGAAAAGCTTTTGAGCTGATGCATTCCATGCTCGATCAGGTCTGGAAGGAAACCGCCCGGGTCTTGAAATCCGGCGGGTTCGCCTGCATCAACATCGGCGACGCGACAAGGACCCTGGACGGCGAATTCGCCCTGTACCCGAATCACAGCCGAATATTGCACTTTTTTTTGAACGCGGGCTTTACGGTCCTGCCCTCGATCATCTGGAGAAAGCAGACCAACTCGCCCAACAAGTTCATGGGCTCGGGCATGCTCCCTGCCGGCGCCTATGTCACCCTGGAACACGAGTATATTCTCATAATGAGAAAAGGGCCAAGAAGAAGGATCGAGGACGACGAGGAAAAGCAAAGGCGGCGGAAAAGTTCCATTTTTTGGGAGGAACGAAACAACTGGTACTCGGACGTCTGGTTCGACGTCAAGGGGGCGTCCCAGGTCCTCAACGATCGTGAAACCCGGTCGAGAAGCGCGGCCTATCCCTTTGAAATCGCCTATCGCCTCATCAGCATGTATTCCCTGAAAGGCGACACGGTCCTCGACCCGTTTCTGGGCACCGGCACGACCACGGCGGCGGCCATCGCTTCCGGAAGGCACAGCATCGGCTATGAAATCGATGACACACTGACCGAAAGCATCCTGAACTCGATGAATGATATCGCGGAAAAATCGAACCGGTACATGAAAATACGAATCGAGAATCATGTCGCTTTTGTCAAGGAACGGCTCGATGCGGGAAAACCCATAAAGCATTTCAACAGCCGCCATAACTTTCCCGTGGTCACGGCCCAGGAAAAGGACATCCTGATCGGTCAAGTCGCGTCGTTTCAGATCGTGGACAGCGGCCACTTCCAGGCCACATATTCAGATGGACCCATCATGACGGAATCGACATGGGAAACCGGGGATTCGGGCGACGATCCTGAACGGATATCCCACGGCACAAACGAAACATCCAGGGAAAAAACAAAAAAAACGGGCTCCGACTCGGGCCAGTTCAGTCTGTTCAATTAGCATACGAGAAAACCAGGACCGCCTATTTCTCGGTTTTCCATTGATAGACGCTTGTCATGGACGTCCCTGGTTTTCGTCCCGATGATTCACGATTTGTGCGAGGCCGTGACAAACCGAAATCCCCCGGTGATCCGGCCGATCAGCGACCCGTTATCCCTTTTCAGAAAGGCTTGTTCGATCTCCTGATTGTCAAGATGGGAGAGAGGCTTCAATCCTCTTTGTTCCAGAAACGATTCGATTTGACCTTCATCGACCGAAAATCTGAAACTCTCGTTTTCACGATGTTTTTTCCAGGTTTCAGCGAACTCTTTTGCCCCATGGTAATTATCGATATTGGCTTCGGTAATGGTGATCGTGTAGTCGAAGGCGATGACGCTTTCATTATGTGAATAATGAGTTACAAACGCCAGCGTGGAATCGACCGATTTCGGATCGAGATAGTAGCTGACCCCTTCCCATATAAAAACAGTTTTTAGATTCTTGTCGTATCCCGCCTTTTCCAGAACGGACTCGAAGGAATCCCGGTTGAAATCCATGGGAGCCAGGGTCATGTTTTTCGGAATGTCGATTCCGGCCTTCAGGATGCATTTCATCTTTCTTCGCTGGGTCGTTTCGATATCCAATTCAATGATCCTGGTTGAATTTCCCGGCCCGGAAAAGCGATAGACCCTTGTATCATATCCTGCCCCGAGCAGGACGATTTGTGGTATGTCTTGGATCAAGGCCTCCTTGAAGGCCTTATCGAAAAATGCCGTCCTTGCGATCATGTATTCGTAGATGCCAGGGGTGAGTTTTGTCGACTTGATCAGTATTTTATTTCTGATAAATCTGAATTTGATCAGAAATCTGAAAAGCGGGGGTAAAAACAGTTCGGCCATGTGGTCCGGTCCGAATCTTTCGTCGCTGAACTCTTTGCATGCAATGGCTCGATACAGGGCCGCGAACAGGGCGGTTTGTGAATGCTGCTCTTCGACGCCCTTTTTACCCATTCGTCGCCTCCTTCCCTTGCCGTGGAGTAATACAGGATGGGCCGCGATTTCCTTGATTCCGGCATTGTAACACGGTTAGTCCGCGTTTGAACAGACCTTGACCTTGACCAAATGCTTTTCGACGCCATGTCCAAAACCGATCTTTACCCGTTCCTCAATACGTTGGGTTCGCGAACCGTAATCCGACATGCTCCTTATCGGCTCCAGACCCCGCTTTGATTGGAACGGTAGCCCAGGCAGCGATAGGCCGCGTCGGCCAGGGACTGGCCGCGTTCGTTGAGAAAGATGCCGGGCCCCATCTTGTTCATGGTGTAACCGAAAGCCAGGCCGCAATCCGGGTCGGCAAATCCCAGGCTTCCGCCCGCGCCGGCGTGCCCAAAGGCTCTTTCCCCGATGATCAGGCTTTCCACATTCCCTTGAGGCCGGTGGCGGTTGTCCATGGACTTCATGAAGCCCAGGCTGAAACGGCTCGGTACGAGCAGGTTGGCGTCCTTTTGCGTGGCCATCGAGACCTGGCGCATCCGGATGATTGCCTCCGGACTGATCAGGCGGCCCCCGGGATAGTCGCCGTCACCGGCCAGGGGAACGTACATGGCGGACAGATTCCGGGCGTTGGTGATTCCGCCGCCCCCGCCGATCACGGCCGCGTGGGCTTCCCGCGTATTGACGTTGAATCCCCCGGAGTTGAGCAGGGACAGGTACTGGATCGAGGTCGAATCGGAAATCAGGGCCTTGATGAAATCCGTGACCGGATCGCCCGGGCCGGGCGTGTAATAGATGATGGGCGACACCCGGGGCTCGACGGCCTCGGGCAGTCCGATCCAGAAATCGAGGCCCAGCGGCCCGGCCACTTCCTCGGCAAAGAACCGGTCCAGGGGCCTGCCGGAAACCCGGGCGATCACTTCGCCCACGGTCCAGCCGAAACTGATCATGTGATACCCGTTCCGGGTTCCGGGCTCCCAAAAGGGGGCCTCCTCCTCCAGCCGCCGGACCATGTAGTCCCAATCGTAATAGCCGCCCGGCTTGATCGGTTCGCGGAAGGCCGGCAGCCCGGCCGAATGGTTGAGCATCATGGCCACCGTGACCCCTTCCTTGCCATTGCGGCCGAACTCCGGCCAGTACCGGGTCACCGGGGCAAAGGGGTCCAGCAGGCCCCGGTCGATCAGGATATGGGCGCAAAGGGCCACCGCGGCCTTGGTGCACGAAAACACGATGGAAACCGTGTCCTCTGCCCAAAGCGCGTCCGTCTCCGGGCTGAACACCCCGCCCCACAGGTCCACCCGGGTCCGGCCGTCCACCCGCACGCAGACGCTGGCCCCGACCTCGGATCGCTGGTTGAAATTTTTCAGAAATTCATCCAGCACGCCTTCGAATTCCGAATCACAGAACCCGTGGACCTCGCCTCGGGCCACCCGCTCGTTGACTTCCATGATCGACCTCTTCCTCCGCCTCGATTTGATTTGGATGCGCAGTGACAAGGCGCCGGCGATCCGGCCCGGTCAAATCCTGAAACCAGGCGCAATAGGCGGCGTTGGGGCATGGTAACCCGGGGGGGCCTTCCCGGTCAAACGCTCTCCCGGTGCGCCTGGAACACGAAACCCCGGACGCTGTAACTTCATCGTAACAAAATCCTGATAATCATTTAACAATCAGAATGGAATATCCAATGTATATAGGTGGATCATGGAACAGGGCGCGGAAAGAAAAGAAATTGGCGAGGAGCGGGATTACCGTCTGGAGCGGGCGGTTTCGGACATTCCCGATGAAGAAATCGGGCTGTTTTTCAGTTTGACGGAAACGGAATTGACCCGGGACCAGATCGACCGGGTAACCGGGCCATGGCGGGTCATACCGGACCAGAGGGATGTTCTGGCCGTTCATTGGCATCCGGAATGGATTCCGCTGGACATGGCTGAAGAAAGAATCAGGAAGACCTTCCCCGCCAGTGAAAACGATCTGCTCATTCCGACCCAGCACAACGACTTGTTGGTCATGGGCAATTACGCCGGCGTGGAGGTGGACTGCTACTCCTCCGGATTCAATCGTAAAATTCAGTTGCTCCTCCATTTCAGGGCAGACCGGGTCGCCCGGGCCTCTGCGTTAAAAAGCATGCTGGCCCATACGTTCAAATATCGGTCCGGACAGCTCTTCGAATTTATGGACTCGATCATCGAGCCCGGATACTCCGAGCGGATGGATGAGGCCACCGCCAACACGGGGGCGAGCAGTCAGGTAGTCGAGGTGGTCCGCTTTTACACGGCCCGCCTCAGACAGTTGATCAAGGAGTTCGGCTCCCGCGTCGATCCGATGATGATCAAGAACAAACTGGTGGCCGAGTATATCGGGGCCAGGCGCGGGCTTGAACCCCAGAACATGATCAATCGGGCCCTGTTGTTGGTCAAGGCGGTCAAGGAGATCGTCAAGCGGGACTTTTCCGTCGAATACTTTTTCAAGGCAAGTGAAGTGATTGAAGAGGCCCGCGCCCTGGGGGGCGGGATCATCATCCCGCACCCGGAACAGTTCTGGCCGGTGCTTCTGGCCGATTACGACGTGGACGGCTGGGAGGTCTGGAACCCCCAGTCCCAGGAATATACGGAGTTCCTGATCCAGGCCCTCCACAATCAGAACAAGATCAACCGGCCGAACCGCCGGAAACTCCTGGTCTTCATGGGGGACGATACGCACCTGTCGGTCAAGATACGGGACCCGGAGACCATGGAAAAATCGAAACTGGAGCGGGAAATCGGCTTGCAGCCGGCCTGGGACGCCTTGGGCATCAGGAAGAAACTGAGCCTGAGCGGGTCCGACCGGCGTCGGACCATCGAAGAATACAAGGGACGTTTGGCGTAGCAGGAGGAGCCATGTCACAACCCAGCCGTTTCAAACACGAATCGATTGAAGATACCGATACCATAATCAAGTATTTGACGGCCTTGAAGGAAGGCTTTGAAAACGGGTCCCTGCTGTTCAGCTCGGAAGACCGGAAGTTGATCCTCAAGCCGTACGGGCTGATCAACCTGGAAATCGAGGCCAAACGCAAGGCGGAGGAAATCAAGCTGACCCTGAAGCTCAAATGGTCGGACGAAGGGGAGGAAACCAAGGCCAAATCCTCGTCCCTGACCATCCAGCCCATGATCAAATCCTGATCCGGGCCATGGTTTTCAAATGCTGACACCGGTTACCCAGAATCTGCACTTCATGGTCCATGAAGTCGTCAGCCAGGTGGAACAGACCCTGCAATTTTTCACCGAGCCGAACCCGAAGCTCGTGGAAAAAATCCGGGACCGGGACGACTATATCGATACCATGAAAAGCATGATTTTGGAAAAAACGTATCAAATACTTCAATCTTCGAACCGGCTGGGCAGAATGCAGGTCAACCTGCTTCGGTCGAGCAATACCATTGCAACAAACCTGGAACGAATCGCCGATTTTACGGTCAACATGATCCGGCAGTCTGGACATATGACCGATATTTCATTCTTTCGCCGGTTCGACTACCAGGGATTCTTCGAAGAGATTCTCATGGGACTGGAACACATTCCCGATGCGTTGAACAGACGCGATATCGGTCTGGCTTTTCGAATCTGCCAGTCTGAATTCAAACTCGATGAAATGTACGCCGCCAGCTTCAACACCATTCTCTATGAACTGACCGCCCGGGGACATACCGGCAACCTGGTGACCAGCCTGATGATTTTTCATTACCTCGAAAGAATGGGGGATTCCATTCTGAATATCGGGGAAGCGATCATTTACGCCATCATCGGCGAAAAGATGAAAATTCATCAATACAAGGCCTTGACGAAAAGTCTTTCGGATTCAGGCCTTGAAACACCCATCTCCGACGTCGAATTCGAATCCATCTGGGGGACCCGGTCCGGGTGCCGAATCGGCGTGGTTGGAGAAAAACCCAAAGAAACGGAGCCGAATCGGCCGGTCCTGTTCAAGCACGGCAACCTGAAAAAGCTGGTCAAAGAGAAGGATAACATCGCCCGCTGGGAAGACCTCGTTCCGGGACTCCCGCCTCAGGTCTGCGGTTTTTACGAGGGGGACGGAGGGGACGGTTCGATCCTTCTGGAGTATCTCCCGGGTTGCACATTTCAGGAGATCGTCCTGAACGGCAACGAGAACATGCTCAAGGACGCGCTGTTCATGATCACAAGCATTATAGACGAGATATGGACCAAGACCAAAAGCGACGAGCCGGCCAACGCCGGCTTCTACCGGCAAATCACCAATCGAATGGATGCCGTGTATCGGCTGCATCCATATTTCAATTACAACGCGGGACGGATCGGTGATTTGCGGATCAACTCCTTCGGGCAGCTACTGAATTCGTTAAAAATGATTGAAAGCGAGCTGATCGGACCGTTCAGCGTGTTCATACACGGCGACATGAACATCAACAATATCATCTATGACTCCCATGCCGAGCGTCTGCACTTCATCGATCTGCACCGGTCCGGACAATCGGACTGTGTTCAGGACATTTCCGTATTCCTGATCTCCCTGTATCGCCTGCCGGTATTCGACATCAAAGCCCGGCACCGAATCAACCAGACCATTATGGACTTCTTCGAATTTGCAAAAAACTATGCGACCCACCACAACGACGACACCTTCGAGGCCCGTCTGGCACTGGGATTGGGACGGTCTCTCTTTACCTCGACCCGCTTTGAAATGAATCGGAAGTTTGCCAAAAAAATGTTCAAATTGTCCGTTTACCTCATTGACAAGCTGGTGAGCCACCATCCCGAATCATGGGCTGATTTCGAGCTTCCCGGTGAAATATTGGTGTACTGATGAGTCAGAGCAGAAAGATCGGCGTGATCGGAGTGCCAGGCGGATGGTCTTCGGAAAAGCTGGCCGATATCGTCGAAAACATGACCGGTTATCGTTTCTTGATCAACTTGGGCGAACTGGCCCTGGATTTGACCCGGGGCGAGGCGGAGTATCGGGGCCTGAAACTCAATGATCTGGACGGGCTGATCATCAAGAAGGTCGGCCCGGCCTATTCCCCCAAACTGCTGGACCGTTTGGAGATTCTGCGCTATCTGTCCGGCCGGGGGCTCCGGGTCTTTTCCCCGCCCGAACATATCGCCGCCGTTCTCAATCGGCTCAACTGCACCCTGCGCTTGAAAGAGGCCGGAATTCCCTTGCCTCCGACGGTCATCACCGAAGATGCATATATCGCGGTCAAAGCCGTCGAGACCTTCGGCCAGGTGGTCATGAAACCGCTGTATTCCAGCAAGGCCCGGGGCATGGTCGTCCTGGAGGCGGGAACCAATACCCTCGAAGAAATCCAGAACTACCAGGCCTCCATTAACGGGCAGAGTCTTCTCTACATCCAGAAGCTGATCGACCTTCCCGGTCAGGACCTGGGGCTGGTCTTCATGGGCGGCAGATATCTGGCCACCTATGCACGCGTCGGAAAAAAAGGGGCCTGGAATACCACGACCCGTTCCGGAGGCCGGTACGCGGCCTACGAACCTTCACCGGAAATCATCGAACTGGCCCGGCGGGCCCAGGAGCCGTTCGGGTTGGATTTCACCTGTGTCGACGTGGCCGAAGCCGAAGACGGCCCGGTGGTATTCGAAGTCTCGGCCTTTGGCGGTTTCCGGGGCCTCTGGGAAGGCTGCGGACTGGACGCGGCCCGGGCCTATGCCGAGTACGTCATGGGGAAATTGGATCAATGACGCCGGAAACCATCCAGGGAATCCTGGACACCGTTGAAAAATCCTGTCCGGCCGCGGAATCCCTTTGGCTCAAATTCGGAGAGGTCAGACTGGTCATGCGGACCAACAGCCCGGCCCTGGTCGAACGACTGACCGGGTATTTTACCGGCTTCATCGGGACCCCCGGTCAGTACGACATCGCCGTATCCGCCTACGAGGGGCCGGAACTCAAACTGGGCCTGGACTACATCATCAAGGAGCCGGACCCGGGAAAGACGAAAATCAAAGAGGAACACGTCGATCTGGCCGACGGACGGATCGTGCGCAAACGGTTGACCGGCCTGGTGTTTCTGTTCGGATCGGGCCTGAATGCCGCAGTCGGGCCTTGCCTGGAAAACGACAACCAGGTCATCAACTTCATCAACAATCGCCTGATTCAATTCGAACTGGACCGAGGCGCCCTGTTGCTGCACGCCGCGGCGGTCAGCCGTGAAGGGAAAGGTCTGGCCCTGGCCGGTTTCGCCGGCATGGGCAAATCCACCCTGGCCCTGCACTTGATGGGTCGGGGACTTGATTTCGTCAGCAACGATCGCCTGTTGATCAAAACGGAAGGCCAAAGGCGCATCATCCGGGGCGTACCCAAGCTGCCCCGGATCAATCCCGGCACGGCCTTGAACAACCCGGACCTGACCGCGGTCATTCCCGAGGAGGAAAAATGGGGTTTCAGCGCCCTCGACGAGTCGGATATCTGGGACCTGGAACACAAATACGATGTGCGGATAGACGACTGCTTCGGCCCGGGCCGTTTCGTCCTGGAAAGCGAGGCCGTGGGGCTGGCCATCCTGAACTGGCAAAGAAACGGCCGGCCCGCCCTGGCCGAGCGGGTCGACCTGAACCGGCGCAGAGACCTGCTGGATGCGGTCATGAAATCGCCCGGCCTGTTCTATGAACCCAACGAGCGCAATGTCGATCTGAGCCCCGAAGCCTATCTGGAAGGACTCAAGGACCTGGCGGTGATCGAGGTTCGAGGCGGGGTCGATTTCGACCGGGCGGCAACGGCCTGTATCGAAGTCATGCAAAACCGCGCCTACGGTCATGGCCATTAAACTGAAAATCGCCAAGACCATGACCCTCCCGGACGGCCTTCGGCTGGCGCGTTACGCCAGGGCGCCGGAACTGGGTCCGAAAATCCTGTTCTTTTCCGGCGGCAGCGCCTTGAACCCGGTCAGCCGGTTTCTGACCCGGTTCACCCACAACACCATCCACCTTGTCACGCCCTTCGACTCGGGCGGCTCATCGGCCAAACTTCGCCAGTCCTTCAATATGCCGGCGGTCGGGGACCTGAGGAACCGCCTGATGGCCCTGGCCGACCAATCGGTCATCGGTAACCCGGAAGTGATCCGGCTTTTCTCCTATCGACTGCCGGCCGGACTGGAAAACCGGGACCTGGTCGCGATCCTGGGCCGGATGATCGACGGCGTGGACGACATGGTCGCGGAAATCCCCGACCCGTTGCGCAAAATCATCCGGACCCACTTGAAGTTTTTCCATGACCGCATGCCGCCTGATTTCGATCTCAAAGGGGCCTCGATCGGTAACCTGGTTTTGACCGGCGGATACCTGAACAACGGGCGGCAGCTCGACCCGGTGGCCTATATTTTCGCCAAGCTGGCCGAGGTTCGGGGGACCGTCCGGACCATTCTGAACAAGGACCTGCATCTGGCCGCGGAACTGGCCGACGGGCGGGTGATCGTCGGGCAGCACCGGATAACCGGCCGGGAGGTCCCGCCCCTGGCCACGCCGATCAGGCACGTTTATCTGACCGACCGGGTCGACAGACCGGTCCCCGTCCGACCGGTCATCCGGGAAAAGACCATCGACCTGATCGCCCAGGCCGAATTGATCTGCTTTCCCATGGGCAGCTTTTTCTCGAGCCTTATCGCCAATCTGCTCCCCAAAGGCGTCTCCCGGGCCGTCATGGACAATGACTGCCCCAAAATATTCATTCCCAATACCGGCCTGGACAAGGAACTGTTCGGGCATGATCTGGCTTCGCAGGTGGAACTGCTGGGCTTTTACCTTAAACAGGATATCGGGGAACAAGCCCCGCTTAAAGGGCTGCTCGATTTTGTCCTGCTGGACAGCCGACACGGGGACTACCCCGGACTGAATTATTTGCCCGGACGCTTGAATGGGGGGGCCAAAATCGTGGACGCGGAACTGATCACCCCCAGGAGTCACCCCTATCTCGATCCGGAAAAAGTAAGCGAGATACTGCTTTCTTTTGTTTAACCCGGAAAATGTCTGAAAAAGGAGAAAAAAAATGAGCAAACATGAAATCGACTTCAAGTCGGTGATGGAGCTGGAGCAGGTGGCCGCCTATCTGGGCGACCTCGCGGCCAGCCTCAAACAAGGCGTGGTGTGCATTCAAAAGGGTTCGGACTTTGTCGTCCTGAATGCGCCCGGCCTGGTCAAGGTTGAAATGGAGGCCAAGGAAAAAAAGGACAAATGCAAGTTCAGTCTGGAGCTCAGTTGGAAAGGCGAAATGGAAGCCAAGGCTGACAGCTCCGACCTGAAGATTTCCTCGGTCGTTCCCGAACCGGTCCAGGAAACACCGGAAGAGTCGAAAGACGAATCCGAACCAACGGAAGAAAACCAGGATAACGACGGCCCCGGCGATATGTAGGCCGGAATGTGAGGCGGCGGGACCCCGCCGCCTCCTGGCCGAAGGCCGCCCCGGTAGAAAGCTTATGAAGTGGTCGGGCCGGTAGAATTGCGATTGGAGCCCGACAAAGGGATTGGGTGAACGAGGGCCTTTGG
>Ga0180009_10007613_pt1 | contig 10998 bp, 8 predicted proteins | sample OS_PC_MetaG_FD_123537 | JGI IMG/M metagenome (GOLD analysis project Ga0180009, IMG submission 123537) | Groundwater microbial communities from the Aspo Hard Rock Laboratory (HRL) deep subsurface site, Sweden - OS_PC_MetaG | ecosystem: Environmental > Aquatic > Deep subsurface > Groundwater...
ACCCCTGAACGTCCGCGTCAGGATCGTTCGTCCTGCTTGGCTTGCTGCCACAAGACTTCCATCTCGTCGAGGTCGCTCTCGGCCAGCGTGCGGCCCCGGCGGGTGAGCTCGGTCTCGACCTGGGCGAAGCGTCGAGCGAATCGACGGTTCGTGCCGCGCAGCGCCTCCTCGGGGTCGATCTCCAGCTTGCGGGCCCAGTTGACAAGGGCGAACAGCAGGTCGCCCAGCTCCCGCTCCATGGCCTGGCGGTTGCCGCCCTCCGCGGCCTCGTCGAGCTCACGCAGCTCCTCGGCGACCTTCTCCCGCACGGCCGCGACGTCGGGCCAGTCGAAGCCCACCTTGGCTGCCTTGCTCGACAGTCGGTGGGCGCGGGGCAGGGCCGGCATGGCCCGAGGGACGCCGTCGAGCAGCCCCTGTGGCTTACCTCGCTCCTGCTGCTTGATCTGCTCCCAGTTCACGAGCACCTCCTGTGCATCGCGGACACGGACCTCGCCGAAGACGTGGGGGTGACGACGGATGAGCTTCTCCCCGATCACGCCGATGACGTCGTTCATGGTGTGTCCGGCGAGCTGGGTCTGGAACACGATCTGGAACAACAGGTCCCCCAGCTCTTCCACGTGGTGTTCACGGTCGCCCTCGTCGATGGCGTCGAGCACCTCGTAGGCCTCCTCGAGCAGGAAGGGCCTCAGGCTCTGCAGGGTCTGCTCCCGGTCCCAGGGGCAGCCGTCCGGCGCCAGGAGCCGGCGCATGATACCCACCAGCCAGTCGATGTCCGTTGGATTCTCCATAGATTTCAACTTGCCGCGATGGTGCGACCCTCCATGCGGTCCCTGGTGAAAAGCAGCCGGGACGCGTTGTGACCAGGTTGCCATTCTGCTAGATTCGCTGGGAGTGGACCGTTTTGCATAATTTCAACGGGGGGCATTAACCGCCGGGAGTACTAATGTCCAGACACTATCTGATCGGCATCGCCGCGACCACGGTCTTTTTGTTTGCGGCGTGCATCAACAACCAGGAGGCCGGGCCGGCCAAGCAGCGGGAGCAGCGGCTGATCTCCATCACTGCCAAGCCGGGCACGGGCGCGGTCAAGCCGCCTGCGCTGCCCAAGGACAAGTACCTGACCTACGTCGGCGGCGAGTACATTCTGCCCGCCTACAAGACCAAGTGGGAGCGGCAGATCGAGCGTCTGTCGGCCGGGGCCAAGGCGGGCAACCTGTCGTTCGCCGATCAGTACGACGACTACCGCAAGAACAACTTCGACAAGTTCTTCATCACCAAGGCGCCGACCTCCACCAGCTTCCGGGCGCCGGCGGAGTACGAGCCGTCTCAGGCCTACATCCTCCACTGGGCCCAGTACACCCAGACGGCGTGGAACAACATGTTCGGCGAGATCGTCAAGGGCGCGTGGGGCAAGGTCCCCGTGCTGATGGTCTACAACAACGCGGCCCACAAGCTGTGGCTCGAGGGCCAGCTCACCGGGCTGGGCTACACCGCCACGGCGATCCAGGACCCTCAAAACATCATCTGGTGGAAGCACGACACCGACGCCATCTGGGCCCGGGACTACGGCCCGGTCAGCCTGGTATCAACCCCGACCACCGGCACCGGGTCGCTCTCGTTCGTGGATTTCCGCTACTACCACGCGCGTGTCCAGGACGACGTGATCCCCACCGACCTGGCCCAGGACTGGGGCATCAACGTGTTCCGCCCGGACCTGGACATGGAGCCCGGCAACTTCATGAACACCGAGGACGGGCTGTGCGGCATGACCAAGGGCGTCCTGTGGTACAACCCGCAGCTGTCGCAGAGCGCGATCGAGGACATCTTCACCAAGTACGTCGCCTGCCAGAAGTTCGTCTGGCCCGAGCCGATGTCCGGCGGGGTGATCGCGCACATCGACATGTTCTCCAAGTTCGGCCCCAACTACAAGATGATCGTCGGCGAGTACACCCAGAGCCAGGACGCATCTAACAAGGCGATCCTGGACGCCAACGCCACCCTGTTCGGCTCGACCACGACGCCGACGGGCAAGACCATCGCCGTGACGCGTATCCCGATGCCCAACAAGGGCGGCAGCTCGCCCAACTGGGTCTGGCGCACCTACACCAACTCCCTGTCGCTGACCAACGGCACCGACAGCGTGATCCTGGTGCCGGTCTTCGCCCAGGAGACCTCGATGGAGGCCGCGGCCATGACGGCCTATGCCACCGTGTACCCCGGCTGGACCCAGGCCAAGGTCACCAGCGACGTGATCATCCCGGGTCAGGGCGCGACCCACTGCATCACGATGCAGATCCCGCTCGGCACCAAGGCCAAGATGGAGACCGACCCCACCGATCTGTGCGGGCCGACCAAGATCGCGTGCGTCATCGCCACCTGCGGCAACATCGGTGCCGAGGGCTGCTGCGACGGCACGATGCTCAAGTACTGCGACGGGGGCAAGCTGGCGGCGATGGACTGCACGGCCAACCCGAGCTGCGGCTGGGACAGCTCCAGCTCCTGGTACGACTGCGGCACCTCCGGGGGCGCCGACCCCTCGAGCACGTACGTCAAGAACTGCGGCGTGCTGACCGATGCGCCGCTGCCGGACACGGGGCCTGATGCCATGACCGGCTGCGGAAACGTGACGTTCGAGGGCTGCTGCGACGGCGAGACCGTGTGGTACTGCGAGAACGCTCAGCTCGAGCACATCAACTGCGCCCTGAGCACCACCGGGCCCAAGTGCAGCTGGGATTCCACCAACAGCTTCTACGACTGCGGCACGTCCGGCGCGGCCGATCCGTCGGGGACCTATCCCCAGTCCTGCGGCCCCGCCTTCGGCGACGCCGGTCCGCCCCCCACCGACGGCGAGACCCTCCCGGACGGCCCGGTTGTGAGTCCCTGCGGCAGCATCACCTACGAGGGATGCTGCGAGGGCGAGACGCTCACGTACTGCCAGGACGGAGCGCTCAAGACCCTCGACTGCTCGAACAGCCCCTCCTGCGGCTGGCAGTCGAGCGGCAACTTCTACGACTGCGGCACCGACGGCTCGGCCGACCCCAGCGGCAAGTTCCCCAAGTCCTGCAGCGCTGCCAAACCGGACGGGACCGTCACCACCCCGGATAGCAAGCCTGCAGTGGTGGATCAGAGCACGGCCCAGCCGGACCAGAGCACCGGCACCGACGGAGCAACCAAGAAGGACGGCGGCGGCGATGACGATGACGGCGACGGTTGCGGCTGCCGCGTGGGACAGGACAGGTCCGGGCCCAGCCCGGTGGGCATGGGGCTGCTTCTGTTCGGTCTGGCCGGCCTGGTGCTGGTCCGGCGGCGCGCCCGCAGGTAGCGGTGGCAGACAGGCTTCATGATACGAACCTACGAGCTGACAAGGCGGACAACGTCGGGCACCGACATCCTGGACCTGACTGACGACGTGGCGGAGCGGGTGACGCAGAGCGGCGTCCGTCAGGGACAGGTGCTGGTGTTCACACCCGGGTCCACGGCCGCAGTAACGACCATCGAGTACGAGGCAGGGGTGGTCAATGATCTCAAACGAGCCATCGAGCGTATGGCTCCGCAGGAGTCGCACTACGACCACGATGCCCGCTGGGGCGACGGCAACGGCTACTCCCATGTCCGCTCCGCGCTGCTGGGGGGGTCGTTCACAGTGCCGGTGCTCGAGGGCAAGCTGGTGCTCGGGACCTGGCAGCAAATCGTGTTGCTGGATTTTGACAACCACGGCCGCCAGCGGCGGGTCGTGGTTCAGGTGAGCGGGGAGACGTCTTGAATCAGGCTGAGGCACCCGAGGCGACCCGCGAGAAGATCACCTTCGAGGAGAACGCAGTGCTGGCCCAGCTGGTCGGTCCCGGCGACCGGAACCTCAAGGCGCTGCAGCGCGAGCTCGGCATCAACGCCCACACGCGCGGGAACGAGGTGACGCTCGTGGGCGCCCAGGAGCCGGTCCTGATGGCCCAGACGCTGCTGGGTCAACTCTACGGCATGGTGCGCCGGGGCTTCGACGTCACCACCGAGGAGGTGGTGAGGGCGGTGCAAGTGCTGCGCGAGGATCCCACCGCGGACGTGCAGCGAATCTTCACCGACACGGTGCTGGTCACTCCGTCGACGGCGCCGGTCACGCCCAAGGGGCTGGCGCAGAAGCGGTATGTCGATGCCATCCGTCGCAGCGACCTGGTCTTTGGTATCGGCCCGGCCGGCACCGGGAAGACGTATCTCGCGATGGCGATGGCTGTCTCCTTCTTGCTGGAGCACAAGGTCAAGCGCATCGTGTTGACGCGGCCCGCCGTCGAGGCGGGAGAGAAGCTGGGCTTCCTGCCAGGAGACCTCGCGGAGAAGGTGAACCCCTACCTCCGGCCGCTGTACGACGCGCTGCACGATATGATGGACATGCGCCGGGCGCAGCACATGGTGGAGCGGGGTCAGATCGAGGTCGCCCCGCTGGCCTTCATGCGGGGGCGAACCCTGAACGGGTCGTTCGTGATCCTGGACGAGGCCCAGAACGCCACCAGCGAGCAGATGATGATGTTCCTCACACGGCTCGGTTTCGACTCGAAGGCGGTGGTCACAGGGGACGTGACCCAGACCGACCTGCCCGAGGGGCAGACCAGCGGGCTGTCCGAGGCCAGGGAGCTGCTGAGTCAGATCGACGGGCTGCAGTTCTGCTATTTCACCGAGCGAGATGTGGTGCGCCACCCGCTGGTGCAGAAGATAATCAGGGCGTACGAGGCACGCAAACAGAAGAACAACAGGGGGGCATGACGGTCCGATGGTTGAGACACTAGCTGACATCGGTGGCCTGCTCGAAGCGGACGGCGCGTTCGAAGGCTACCAGCTCGTCACGGTCGACAGGGAGAGCCTGGTGGTTCAGCGAGGCAGCACAAGCGCGGCTCTGCTCGCGCTGCCGTCACTCTGGCGGGACGAAGAGCGCGTCGCGCGAGCCATCGCCAGCTGCGGGTTCCAGGGCACGCTGCTGGTGTGCCTGGGCAGCCACGAGCAGATGGCGCTGGTACCGGGAATCCGTCGGCAGTCTCCCACCACCTGCCTGGCTCTGCCTACCTCGCCCGAGATGCTGGGCGCCATGTTGGGTATCAACCTCGACACGGTGGAGACCCAGATGCGGGCCAAGGAGCGCGGGCAGCTGGCCGAGCGCTACCGCTTCGAGCTCGGGGAGCTGATAGCCATCGCCAACGCCATCAACTCCGAGCGTGATATCAACCGTCTGCTCGGCCTGATCCTGGAGAAGAGCCGCTACGTCACCGGCGCCGACGCCGGGAGCATCTACGTACTGGTACCGGACCTCGAAACCGAGGAGAAATTGCGCAGCTTCATCCCGGAGCGCCCTGAAGGGGCGCGAGGACCGCAATTGCTGCGATTCGAGGTGGCGCAGAACGAATCGCTGGCCATCGACTTCCGCTCCTTCACCATCCGGGTCTCGAGCCGTTCCATCGTTGGCGCCGCGGTGCTACGGCGGGAGGTGATCAACATCCCCGATCTCCACGACCTGGGTCGCCACAACCCGTGGGGCGTGGAGCACGACCGGAGCTTCGACGAGCATACCGGGTACCAGACCCGCTCGGTTCTGACCGTGCCCTTGATCAACCACCGGGACCAGGTCATCGGTGTGTTACAGCTGATCAACAAGAAGACCACGCCGGGCAAGCCGCTGATAGGTAGCGACTTCCAGACGAAGGTTGTCCCGTTCGATGACCACTCGGTCGAGCTGTGCAAGACGCTGGCAAGCCAGGCGGGGATCTCGCTGGAGAACGCGCTGCTCTACAACGAGCTGCAACAGGTGTTCGAGGGGTTCGTCGACGCGTCGGTGCAGGCCATCGAATCGCGAGACCCGACCACCAGCGGGCACTCGCGGCGGGTCGCGGACCTCACTGTGGGACTGGCGGAGGTGGTCTGTGGCGAAGAGCGGGGGCCGTACGGGACCGTGGTGTTCAACTCCGACGACATCAAGGCCATCGAGTACGCCGGGCTACTCCATGATTTTGGCAAGATCGGCGTACCGGAGGCGGTGCTGGTCAAGGCCCGCAAGCTATACGACTGGCAGCGGGACATGATCGTGGTTCGATTCGACTACATCCGGCAGTGGCTGCGTAGCGAGACGATGAGGAAAAAGCTGGATCTCGTGCGGCACGGCGAGGGTGCGGGCCTCCTGCAGGCTCTCGACGAGGCCCTGGCCAAGCAGGAGGACTACCTCGACCTGTGCGTCGCCACCGTGCTGGAGGCCAACCAGCCGACCGTGATGGACCAGGACCGGCCGGCACTGTTGAAAGACATCGCCAATCAAACCTACATCGATCCCAGGGGGGAGACGCTGCCATATCTGCACAACCACGAGATGCAATGCCTCAGCATCATGCGTGGGAGCCTGAACTCTGTCGAGCGCGGGCAGATCGAGTCTCACGTGGTGCACACCTTCAACTACCTGTGCAGTATCCCGTGGGGTCCAAGGTTCGGCCAGATCCCCAAGATCGCGGGCGCGCATCATGAGAAGCTGGATGGCACCGGCTACCCCAACGGCAAGACATCGATGCAGATCCCGGTCCAGGCCAAGATGATGGCGATCGCTGACATCTTCGACGCGCTGACCGCGTCCGATCGCCCCTACAAGAAAGCGGTGCACTGGAAGCGCGCGCTCGACATCATCGGAATGGAGATGAAGGCCGGCAAGCTTGACCCTGAGCTGGTCCGATTGTTCACCGAAGCCAGGGTCTACCGTCGAGTGATCACGGAGGAGTAGGGGGGGGGATCGCGCGTTGACAGATCACCCCCCTGGTGCCATCCTGTGACCTTGATCACATCAGAGTTCCGATGAGCTCCGAGGAAACGCCAGCCAAACCGAAGCTGCGCGCCGACCCTCATCGGGTCATGGTGTGGGCCGACAGCGCTCTGGCGCGCCGGCCGGTTCAGCTCGGTGTCACAGGCCTGCTGGTGCTCCTGCTCGCCCTGCTGCTGGGCGCCCGGCTCTGGACCAAGGACACGGTGCTGGAGCGGCTGAAGGTCGGGGGCCTCGCCGAGGGCAACATCAAAGCTGCCCGCGACTTCGACTACCTTCCGTCCAACGAGGAGCTGGGGCGCGAGCGGGGTGCCGCGGTACGCAAGATCCTGCCGGTCTTCGACTATCAGACCGACCTCAACACGATCATCATCAGTCGCATCAGCAAGGCCTTCGCAGCCATGTCCCCCCCGGACGCGGGTGTGCCGGGCGCACCCGAGCCGACGCCGGCCAAGAAAGGTCGAGCGGAGAAGCCGAAGGAGGTCGCACCCAACGTCGACTGGGAGGCGCGGCAGAAGCGGTTTGCGGAGCTGCTCCAGGTTGATGTCTCGGATGCGGATTTCGCCGCCTTGCGCCGGAACAGATTCTCGGCCGAGGTGCGGTCGGTGCTCCAGGTGATGGTCGGGTCGGCGATGACTCAGATCGTCGTCTCGCACCGGGCTGTGCTGGCGCCGTTCAAGGACAAGTCGATCCTGGTGCGGCACATGGTGATGGGTCAGCTGGGGCGTGGTGGTGAGGAGAAGATCGCCAATTTCAACCGGTTCAAGGATCTGGCCCAGGTCAGGGAGGAGCTCAAGCTGCAGGGCAGCGTTCACACCGCCAAGCTGACGTCAGAGCTGGCGCGCGTGATCGAAGGGCTTGTCGTGAGGCTGGTGGACTCGAACCTCGCCTTCAACCAGGCCGAGACCGAGGCGCGCCGGGAGGCTGCGCGCCAGAGCGTCCGTTTGCGGCCGGTCTCCGTGGTGAAGGGACACGTGATCGTCCGGGACGGCGATCCGATCACCAAGGAGCACCTCAACATCGTCCAGGCGATGGAGAGCTGGAGCAAGGGCGTGAACGTGGTGCAGGAGATCGTGGGGCTGGGGGTGTTCGTCCTGCTGGTGCTGGCGGTGGTGTTCCGCATTGGGCGGCACCAGTTCAAGCGGTTCTACCGTCTCCCGCGGGATCTGCTCGTGATGGGTGTGCTCCTGGTCGGGCTGGTGGGGCTGGCCAAGGGCGTGGTCTCCGTCGGCGGGGGTGTGGCCCGGGGCCAGGAGCTGCCCATCTTCCTCTACGTTATCCCGCTCGCGTCGGGGGCCATGCTGGTCAGGTTGCTGATCAGCGCCGAGGCGTCTGTTCTTTTCGCCGTCGTGCTCTCGGCGTTGTCGGGGCTGCTGATCGATAGCAACCTGGGTATCGCGACCTTCTACCTGGTGACCAGCCTGGTTGGCGCCTCGGGCGTGGCCCAGGTCCAGTCCCGCAGCACGATTCTGCGGGCCGGGCTCGCAGCCGGGCTTGCCGGCGCGGCGCTGCTTCTGGCCACGCGCCTGTTCCAGGGGCAGCTGGCCCAGGTGGACGCGCTGTACGGGCTGATGGGCGCGGCGGCGGGCGGCGTGCTGGCGGCCTTCATGACGCTGGCGCTGCTGCCGGCGATGGAGTGGCTGTTCGCCTACACCACCGATGTTACCCTGCTCGAGCTGGCCAACCTCAACCACCCGCTGCTGAGGGACCTGATCCTGCGCGCGCCGGGCACCTACCATCACAGCATGGTCGTGGGCAACCTGTCCGAGACCGCCTGCGAGGCGATTGGCGCCAACGGGCTGCTGGCTCGCGTCGCTTCCTACTACCACGACATCGGCAAGGTGAAGAACTCGGTCTACTTCGCAGAGAACTTCAAGCCCGGGGACAACCCCCACCACAGGCTCAAGCCGTCGATGAGTGCCCTGATCATTCGCAGCCACGTCAAGGACACGACCGAGATGCTCCAGGAGCACGGCGTCCCAAAGCTGGTGATCGACACCGCCACCCAGCATCACGGCAAGACCCTGATCGAGTTCTTCTATCACAAGGCCAGCGAGCAGAAAGAAGAGGACGAAGAGGTCCACGACGAGGACTATCGCTATCCGGGGCCCAAGCCGCAGAGCCGCGAGGCCGGCGTGATCATGCTGGCTGACGGTGTCGAGGCTGCGGCCCGCAGCCTCGGCGAGCCCACGGAGGACCGGCTGCGCGCCGTGGTCCAGCGGGTGATCAACGGCAAGTTCACCGATGGACAGCTCGACCACTGCGACCTGACCCTGCGCGATCTGCATCTGATCGCCAAGAGCTTCCTCCAGGTGCTTCGTGGCATCTACCACCAGCGGCCGACCTATCCCTGGCAACAGCAGCCGGCCAAGGAGAAGCGGGGGGACGAGTCCCGTGCGCGGGACACCACCAGGATGCGGACGATCGAGCGGGAGAGCGCCGAGGAGGGCAAGGAGAGCCGCGAGGGCAAGGAGAGCCGCGAGGGCAAGGAGGGCAGGGAGAGGAAGGGGAAGCAGGACAGGCACGAGAAGCAGGACACTTTGCACCCGAAGAAGGGCAAACAGGACGCGACCGCCCGGCATTCCAACGGCAAGAAGGGCAAGCAGGAAGGCAAGGGAGACGCGGCCGACAAGCAGGACAAGCAGGCGAAGCAGGAGAAGCAGGAGAGGGGCGATAAGACCGAGAAGCCTGACAGGCCCCACAGGTCCGACAAGCGAACCAAGGGCGAGGAGCATGCGCCCGAGGAGCGAGGCGAGCGGAGTGCAGCAGAGTCTGAGCCTGAGGGTGAAGGGGAGAGCTCGGGCGATGTTGAGTCGAGCAACGCGCCAGAGGCTCCGTCGGAGAGCAGCACGGATCTTAGGCGCCTCGGGCTCAGCTGAGGCGGAGTTGTCGGTGGTCTTCACCGACGATGACGAGGTCCGGACTCTCAACCGAGACTACCGCGGGATCGATGACACGACCGACGTCCTCTCCTTCCCCATGCGGGAGGGGGAGGGAGGGGGTCTGCACCCGGGGCTGCTGGGTGACGTTGTGGTCTCGGTGGAGCAGGCCGGGCGCCAGGCCCCGGGCGGCGATCTGGAGCAGGAGATCGTGCGCCTGATGGTGCACGGCCTCTGTCACCTCCTTGGTATGGACCACGCGGCGGCCCGACAGACCAGGCGGATGCAGACCGAGGAGCGACGGCTGCTCCAGTTGCTCGCCATCGAGCCCAGGGCGGGGTTGACCACACGATGAGCGACAGCGACGAGGACAGACTGCGCATCAACACCTTGCACCGCTTCGCCAAGCGCTCGAGCCGGCTGGTCCTTCAGGAGTACAGCCACTGCGAGGTGCCGGCGGGCTGCGGCGGCTATGTCTTCCGCTGGCGGGATCCGGCGGCGGGTCTGCCGGTCGTGGTGCACGTGGCCTGTCACGCCGAGGCGAGCCTGTGGATCGATGGGAAGCCCCGGCCTGGGACCCACACCGCCATCCCGTTCGGGGAGTGCGTGCTGGCCCTGCATCTGCGTCGCGTCAAGCAGCCCGCGGTGCTCGCGCTGGTCATCACGCTGGACCACCCGGAGCGCTCCGACGACGACGGCGATCAAACAGTGCTGGCGTCGGCGGGGTCCGTCCGGTGGCGGGCCACCGTGACCCCACCGGACGAGACCTGGACCGGCGGGGACTTCGACGACGGCGACTGGTCGCCTCTCGCGGCAGCAGAGCTGGACGAACAGGTGACCCACGGTGAGTCGTGGCGCTACGAGTATGTCGTGGGGATGGGGGCGGAGGCGCTGCGTCTTCCGGGCGAGGAGGTCTGGATCCGCGCGAGGTTCCTGGCCGACGCCACCCTGGTCGCGGACCGGGACTGAGATGCGCGCGGAACACAGACCGTCTGCTGAGTGGGTGCTGGTCCCGCAGCACTTTGGCAGCCTGGTCTACCAGCGCTCGCGCTCGCGCTACTTCCCGTTCGATCACGAGAGCACGGCGCTGCTGTCCGCACTTCGAACCCAGCCGCTGGTGCTCTCCCGCCAGATGTCTGTGCCGGACCGGCGCGAGGCCCTGCTCGCCTTCTACCGGGCGTTCTACCGGCTGGGGATGTTCACGCTCGACGGCGGGTTCGATGCCGATCTGCTCGAGCTGGTCCCTGCGCCGGATCATCTCGCCGGGCCCCTGGCGCTGCACCTGGAGCTGGGCGAGCAGTGCAACCTGCGCTGCGCCCACTGCTTCGCCGCGCGGGATCT
>Ga0180009_10007614_pt1 | contig 10998 bp, 7 predicted proteins | sample OS_PC_MetaG_FD_123537 | JGI IMG/M metagenome (GOLD analysis project Ga0180009, IMG submission 123537) | Groundwater microbial communities from the Aspo Hard Rock Laboratory (HRL) deep subsurface site, Sweden - OS_PC_MetaG | ecosystem: Environmental > Aquatic > Deep subsurface > Groundwater...
AGGAATAAATATTTATTATTATTGAATAATAGCATAATTATACAAATGTGCTATTATTATATATCATTTTAATTATTTTGTCGAGATTATTTTAATTATTTTGTCAAGATCTTTTTAAAATATATACTTAAGTATTTTTTTTATACTAAATCCTTAAAATTTTTTATAAATTCATATAGTTCAAAATACGATATAATTCTTTATACATTTCATATAATTGTGAATTTATATTTTTAACTCTATAGCCGAGAAGTCCCCTTGCGATAGCTGGGGGTAGTTCACAATAATATCTCAAATTAGAAAGGTAATTTAAAATCATAGACCTTAAATAATTAAAAAGGTTAAAAAATATGAAAAGGGGGAATGTAAAATTGAATGACATATTACAAAGACTAAGTCCAATTTCCAGTGAAAAGGCAATAAAGATCTTAATAATAATTATTGGAGCTATTTTATTTACTTTATTGGTTAGACTTATTATCAATCAGTTCACCAGGTCAAGGTTTTATAAGGATTTATTTATAAAAACTGCACCTAAAAGAAGGCTAAAAACATTTATAATGATCACAAAAAATTCTTTGACAGCTTTAGTAGTATTAGCTTCAATTTTTTTGATTTTTGATATTCTTTTAGAGCCTAAAGAACTTACAACTATATTGGCAAGTGCTGGAATAATAGGAGTGATTCTTGGTTTTGGAGCTCAAAGTTTAATTAAGGATGTTATTAATGGAATTTTTATATTGTTAGAAAATCAATATGTTATTGGTGATTCTGTAAAAATTGGTGATATTGCGGGAACAATTGAAGATATAACCCTTAGAGTTACATCAATTAGAGACATAGAAGGACACCTTCACTTTATCCCAAATAGTGAAGTTAAAACAGTTAGCAATCGTAGCAGACAGTGGTCCCGTGTAATTCTTGATGTTGGAGTACCTTATAATGAAGATCTTAAGAAAGCTTTTGACCTCCTAAATGAAATTGGTAAAGAAATCTCAGAGGATGAAAATTATAAAAATTACATAATTACACCTATTAGAGTGTTAGGGATTACAGAATTTGGAGAATCATCTGTAATTATAAGAGTCTGGGGAAAGGTAAAACCTGGAAAAAATTTCCCAATTAATAGAGAGTTTAGAAAAAGACTTATTGAAAAAGCAGGTCAATTAAATTTGAAAATACCTTATCCAAAACAGGCCATAATTTTAAAACAAGAATGATATACGATTTGATATTTATTATTTAAAATATTCTTTGGGAACCACGACTACTCCACCTTCACTAACAGTGAATTTCTTTTTATCATCCTCTAAGTTGTATCCTATACTTGTATCAGGAGGTATTTTGTTATTTTTATCTATTATTGCTTTTCTAATCTTACATCCTTCTCCTATATTAACACCTTCATAAATAATGGAATGTGAAATATCAGAATAATCATTCACTATAACATCATTAGATATTATAGAATTGAAAACTTTTCCACCTTTAATTAAACATCCATCAGCAAGTAGTGATGAAATTGCCAAACCTTTTTCTTTATTCTCGATCCCGATTATTTTTGTTGGAGGGCATTGAGTTTGCAATGTAAAAATAGGCCACTCTTTTTCATAGAGATTTATTTTTGGATTAATTCCAACTAAATCCATATTAGCTTCGAAGTAAGTATCAATTGTACCTACATCTCTCCAATACCTCGGTTCACCAGTTTCCCTATCTTGAAAGACAAAAGCATAAACATTTGTATTTTTTATCATACTTGGAATTATGTCTTTTCCAAAATCATGAGTTGAATCTACCTTTTTTGCATCTTCTATTAACTTCTTCTTTAAAAAATCAGTATTAAAAATATATACTCCCATGGATATAAGACTGGACTCAGGTTTCCCTGGAATTGGTTTGAGCTCTTTTTGTTTTTCCTGAAATCCTACAACCTTTCCATTTTCATCAATCTCTATTACTCCAAACTGTGATGTCTCCTCCCTCTCCATTTCTAAAGTTGCTATTGTTAGATCAGCTCTTTTTATCTTATGAAATATGACCATATCCTGGTAATCCATTTTATATATATGATCTCCTGAAAGGACGATCACCCTCTCGGGTTTTTCCTTATCTATGAAGTAGATATTTTGATATATGGCATCTGCAGTGCCAAGGTACCACTCATCCCTACCTATCTTTTGAGCAGGAATAACATTTATATATTCACCAAGTTCACTTTTGAAGAAATTCCAACCCAGTTTTATATGCATATATAGTGAAAAAGATTTATATTGAGTTAGAACATTTATTTTTCTCAAATTGGAATTTAAACAGTTGCTGAGTGTGAAATCAATAATTCTATACTTACCACCAAAAGGGACTGATGGTTTTGCTCTATCTTTGGTAAGAGGGTAAAGCCTTTCTCCCTTACCACCTGCCATTATAAACGCTAAAGTTTTTTTCATTAATATTCACCTCAAATTAACTTTTTAAAAATTTGATAATTTGTTTTATGGGTTTGGTGTTAATTATATTTTCAGGTTCTAACCAACCCCTTCTTGCTACTGATACACCTAAAGCCATATAATCCAATTGATTAGTTATATGACTATCAGTATTTATAGATATCATTACCCCATATTCTTTTGCTTTCCTACAATTTATATCATTTAAGTCTAATCTTTCGGGGAAAGCATTAATTTCTAATGCAATTTTATTTATTTTAGCAACTTTTAATATTTCATCAAGATCAACCTCATATGCATCTCTTACTCCTAACAATCTTCCTGTAGGATGCGCTAATATATTTACATGTGGATTCTGGATAGCTTTTATTATCCTTTTAGTCATCTCATATCTTGACCTTCTAAATCGAGTATGTATTGCTGCTACTACTATATCTAATTTTTTCAGTAACTCATCTGGATAATCTAATGAACCATCAGCTTTTATATCAACTTCACTACCTGCTAAAATAGTAAAATTCTTATATTTCTTATTTAGTTCTTTTATCTTTTCTATTTGCTCTACTAATTTTTCCTCTGATAGACCACCAGCAATCTTCAAACTCTGCGAATGATCACATATGGCAAGGTATTTATATCCTCTTTTTTGTGCATCTTTTATCATCTCCTCAATACTATTTCCACCATCACTCCAAACTGTGTGTACATGAAGATCACCATTTATCTCAGATAGTTTAACTAAATCTGGTAAGTTATTATTTTTCGCAACTTCTATTTCTCCCCTATCCTCTCGAAGCTCTGGAACTATAAATGGTAAGTCAAGAATTTGATATATTTCCTCCTCATTCTCACCTGCTATTTTTTTATTATTCTTTTCATCAAAAACTCCATACTCATTTATCTTAAGACCATTTTTCATAGCTATCTCTCTAATACGAATATTGTGTGCTTTAGAACCTGTAAAATATGCCAAAGCAGCTCCATAGCTTTCAGGTTTAACAACTCTTAAATCAACATGTATCCCGTCAAAAGTTACAATAGAGCTTTTAGTTTCACCGCTAACTAAGACCCTCTCAACTTGTGGCAAATTTATAAAAGTATTCATTACCTTTTTTGAATTAGATGATGTTGTTAAAATATCTATATCACCAATAGTTTCTTTTCTTCGTCTAATACTTCCAGCTGTACTTATTCTTTTAACTTCAGGAAGTTTACTTAATTGATTTACAATTTCATTTGCAATTGGTAAAGCTATACCCAAATTCATCCTCTCTAACCCCTTCTTCAGCATTTCAATTCCTTTTAGAATATTTTGCTCAGTTTTTTCTTTTATTCCTGGTAATCCAGCTAAATGATGTTCTTTAGCCATCTTTTCTAATTGCTCTATGTCCCTAATATTTAATTCATCATAGAACTTCTTAGCCAATTTAGGGCCAATACCAGGTACAGAAAGTAACTTTACCAAACTTGGTGGAATCTCACTCTTTAAATCTTCATAAAATTGAAGACGACCAGTGTCCAAAATCTCATATATTTTCTCTTTCATTCCTTCTCCAATACCGGGAATCTGGTCTAATCTACCCTCATCAGCAAATTTTTCAAACTCATCTGTTAAGGTCCTTATATTACGAGCAACTTTTCTATATGCTCTTATTCTAAAAGGGTTATCTCCCTTTATCTCAAGCATATCTGCTAAATCTTCAAAAATCTTTGCTATTTTGTTACTTATCATATTATCCCTGTAAAATTTTTAGGGTGAAAGAAAGCAGAAATTAATCTCCTGTTGTGAAGTTATTTACTAATGAATATATACTTAAATCATCTTTTCCATATATCTGATGATAAACAACATAATCTCTTAAAACTTTTTTAACATATTCTCTTGTCTGCTCATATGGAATATTTTCAATAAAGAAATCTGCTTCTTTTTCATCATACTTATTAACCCATTTTCCAACTGCTCCCTGTCCAGCATTATAACCTGCTGTAGCTAACATCTCTACTCCATCGAAATAATCAAGTAGAAATCTTAAATACCATGACCCCATTCTAATATTAGTTTCTGTATCCCACATTTTTTCAACATCAAAATTTCGAGAATTGATTTTTTCAGCAATCCATTTACCAGTTGGAGGAATTATCTGCATTAAACCTCGGGCATTAGATATTGATAGAGCAAAAGGATTATAATGACTTTCTTCTCTTATTACTGAATAAATCAAAAATGGATTGACATTTTCAATATTTGCCCACTTCTCAACAGTATCATGATATCCTCTTGGATAAAAAGATTTCCAGATATCCTTTGCCTCTCCCTTTGGTTCATCACTCAAAAACTCATTCAAATAATTAACTGCAACTCTTATTGCTCTGAAATAATCACCAGCTTTAAAAAATAACTTACCAACCTCAACCATTAATTCCTTATCCTTATTCTCCTTATTTTTCACTATTTCCAATTCATTTATAGCATCATAATTAAAACCTAACATAAAAAGTTCTTTAGCTTTTTTATAATGTTCAGATTTAATTTCTCCTGATGATATTATTTCTATCTTATTATAATCAGAATTCTCTTTTAAATTTTCAATATAGTTTGGATCAATTTTCTCTAATTTTGCAATTGCCATTATCTTATAAAAATCATAAGAATTATTATCTAAAAGATCTTTGTAAGCTTGTATTGCTGAATAATTCTCACCTAATTTCTCCAGGACTTTAGATTTCCAGTATAATGATTTTGAGTAAAGAGATGAGTTGCGACCAATTTTTACTAATCTGTCAAATTTTTTAAGTGCTTCAGAAAATTCCCCTTTCTTGTAAAAAATCCATCCAGTATTCCATAATGTCCTCTTTGCAAATACTGAGTATGGATATTCTGTGATAATTCTTTCATAAGTATTCATTGCTTCTTTGGTCTGATTTTTGTTTTCCCATATCTTTGCAATATTTTCTAAACTTTCAGGCGCAAGATCACTATATGGATATTTTTCAACTAATAATGAATAGTACTCTATGGCATATTGAGTATTTCCTAAATAGGTATTGCTTTTAGCTAACCAAAACAATACATTTTTTTTCAAAGCAGATGAAATATCGCTATTAAGTAATTCAGATAAAATAAAGGCAGCTTCTTCATATTTCCTTAGTCTATAATTACAGATAGCAATATCCAATTTCACCTTTGATACAAATTCAGCTTCCTGTTCAAGATTAGCTCTTTCTTTCAACTTCAAAAGGTCTGATAAAGCAGAATCAAAAAGATATGCTTTCATTAACTTCTTGGCTCTTTGATGTAATGATGCTAATTTAGCAGGTTTTATTTCAATATCATGAGTTTCAGATATTTGCATAAATCTTACTTTAGCTTTACCTGCTTGTTCTGATAGTGGCCAATCCAGCCAGATTTGGTAATAGTTTTTTACTGCATCTTCCCATTTTTCTTGTTCCTCTAAACAACTCGAAAGTTGAAACATAACCTCAGGAATTAACTCAGATTCAGAATAATTCTTTAAAAAATCTCTCAGGGTCTCTTCTACTTTGTAAAGCTCACCTAATTGATAAAGGCAGTTCACCTTTTCAAGTTCAACTTTTTCATTCCAATATCCCTCAGGGTATTTATCCCTATATTGTTCATAATATTTAATTGCTAATGAATAATCCCCCATTTTCTGATTACTTTGAGCAAGATAGTATAACGCGTAATCAGATAAGATATAAGCGCTTTCAGAAATACGAAAAAAGCATTTCTCTGCTCTTAAATAATTTCCTGATTGAAAATGATTTTGACCTGAAATGTAAAGTTTTTTATAAATTAAATTTTTATCAACATCAATTGGAGAAAGTAATAAATTATTATAAGGATTAGATTTTAAATAGTTTTGTTGAGAGGATTTCCTTTTTGAATTATCTGCATAAGCTTTATTCATAAAAAGTATATTTTTAAAGAAAATACTATTGTATTTTGAAAAACTATTATTGTTGTTTAAAAAAATATTGTTGTCAGATATAAAATATGGAAAAAATGTAGAATTTAAAAGGAAAATGCAGATAAATGAAATAAGCAAAAATCTGATTGACTTTGATATTTTTTTATAAAAATTTTTAATAAGTAATAACATCATGTGAAATTCTATTAAATTAATTAATTAGATTTTTGGGATGGCTAAATCTTCAGGACCTATCTCTGAGAGCTTTAATTTTGGTTGATTCTCATCTATCATTTCTTTTATTATCTGAGCATATTTGACCTTTTCACGAACTATATTCGCTAATAAATCTTCAGATACCCACGGTTTATATAAACTACCAACTGAAGCACCTGGTTCTATCTTAAAATAACAAGGAGAAACTACCCTTGCTAACTCTGGTGTCTCCCACATTCTATTAAAACCTCCCATAGAATCAAATAAAAGCACATGAATATCCATTGGAATATCTACTACTTTTCTTATTGAAGCAAGCATGGGAAGTGTTAAGTCACCAACTGGATTAAATGTATCTGCTCCTAAATTCTCCAAAACCTTTGCTCCTGCTGCATTAGCATGACCAGCAAATATAGAGACTTTAAATACAACATCAGATGGAATATCTCCATTTTCTCTCATCTTACTAAGAAGATATAGAACCCCTTCATCCCAGACTAAAAAACCTCTAAATCCTATGTCAATACATCTCATAATATCCGAAACAAGCAAAGCTAAGTTGTCTGATCCCCTTACTCGTAAACCTGAAAGTGCTCCTTCTGGTGTAGCTATCTGCTTTCCTAAATCCCAGAATCCTCGTGGTCCTGGAGTAATAATAACTTCCATTCTGGCATCAGAAGCCATTTTTGCAAATTCTTTTAGTTCCTTTCTATCCAATAGAGTTGAGCCCATTACTGTTGAAATAAGACGATGAACAGGTATTTTTCTTTTATTAACCTCATCAATTAATGCCTTTAGAGTAGATGGTCTTTCAACACCAGATATTTCCATTCTATAATGTGCCCCATCAGGAAAAACTTTATTAGAATCGGGAATCTCATATACATCTCTTCCAGGAATACCCACTTTTTCTATTGCTTTTTTTACTCTTTCCATTAATCCTCCTCCTTTTATTACTTTTAATAGTTCTTTCTCATACTCAATTATTTTCTCTTTTACTTAATAGGTCTAAAAATATCTTCTTTTCTTCTTCAGAAATTTTAAATGAATGCTCAGCTGTCGGAAATTTGACTTCTTTTACATCTTTTATATAGTTTTTAAAAGCATTTTCTATTTCTCCTGATAGATTTGCATACTTTTTAACATGCTTTGGTGTAAAAGCTTCAAATAGACCAACAAGATCGTGAAATATCAATAATTGACCATCACAGTCTGGTCCACTTCCTATACTCACAGTAGGAATTGTTAATCTTTCAGATACAACCTTACTAATTTCTGCTGGAACAAGTTCTAAAAGGATAAAAAATGCTCCCGCGTTTTCCAATGCAATTGCATCATCTAAAATGTCTACTGCTGCCTGAGCAGTTTTACCTTGAACTTTAAATCCACCAAGCATTGCCATACTTTGTGGGGTAAGACCTATGTGTCCCATAACAGGAATCCCAACTTTAACTAAAGCTTCTACTGTTTTTGCCATATGCTTACCACCCTCTAATTTAATTGCATCAGTTCCTGCTTCACTCATAAATCTTCCTGCATTTCTCATCGCATCTTCAATTGAAACCTGATAAGTCATATAAGGCATATCGCCAACAACTAAAGGTCTTTTACATCCTCTTGTCACTGCTTTTGAAAATATTATCATCTCATTCATTGTAACTGGAAGAGTACTCTCATATCCAAGCATTGTCATACCCAAACTATCACCTATCAAAACAACATCCATACCAGCTCTATCAGCTAAAACAGCAGTATGATAATCATATGCAGTCACCATTGAAATTTTTTCACCTTTTCTTTTCATCTCCAAGAGATTATTTATAGTTACTTTTTTTTCTCTCATACAAAACCTCCTATAAATTTAACAAGAAAATTTTAAGTTAATTATATTACAAACATTACCTTTTAATAAAAAAAATTAAACTATACTGTGTCATTACTAGGAACGAGATTCCAGTTGTCATTACAATAAATTTTTAATATGTCATTGCGAGGAGCTTTAGCGACGAAGCAATCTCTATCATAACAGGCTGAGCAATCTCATTTTAATTAGATTTAACAACATATCTTATTTGAGATTGCCACGCCACCTTCAGTGGCTCGCAATGACAATCAGTAAAACATTATCAATGATAACCAGGAATATGCTCGTAATAACAATTAATAATATTCGTTTTTTAAATAGGTGTTATATAATTTTGATATAAAATAGATATTGAAAATAAAAAATTGAAATTCCTAAATGTTAAGACTTTATTTTAAGGTGGATTCTTATGAAAGAAGCTATGCTTTATGAAAAAGTTGGTAATAAAAAAGTACAGTGTAATTTATGTGCGCATCGATGCAAAATAAATGAAGGGAAAAAAGGAATATGTCTCGTTAGGGAAAATAGAGATGGAATTTTATATACACTTGTATATGGTAGAACAATATCTCAAGCTATTGACCCAATTGAAAAGAAACCGTTATTTAACTTTTATCCAGGTACTACTGCTTATTCTATTGCAACTGTTGGTTGTAATTTTAAATGCCAATTTTGCCAAAACTGGGAAATATCTCAGATGGTGAGAGATAAACATCTAATAATGGGCAATGAGGCTTCCCCAGAATCAATTGTTGAGAATGCAAAAAGATATGGAAGTAAAAGTATTGCATATACATATACTGAACCTACTATATTCTTTGAATATGCATACGATACAGCTAAATTAGCTCATGAAGCAGATATTAAAAATGTGTTTGTTACAAATGGTTATATGACTGAGGAAGCATTAAAAGAGATTAATCCTTACTTAGATGCAGCTAATGTGGATTTAAAATCATTTAGCGATGATTTTTACAGAAAGTTATGTGGTGCCCGATTACAACCAGTTTTAGATACTCTAAAATTAATGAAAAAATTGGGAATTTGGGTTGAAGTAACAACACTTATAATCCCCTCACTCAATGATTCACCTGATGAGTTAAGAAAAATAGCAAAATTTATAGTTAATGAATTAGGTGACGATACTCCCTGGCATATAAGCAGATTTTATCCTTCATATAATTTAAAAGACAAACCACCAACACCCATTGATACCATTCACAAGGCAAGAGAGATTGGTTTAAATGAAGGTCTTAAATATGTATATGAGGGAAATGTTCCAGATAGCAAAGGAGAAAGCACATACTGTCCAAACTGTAAGAATTTAGTAATTAAAAGATGGGGATATCAGATAACAAAAAAGGATATTAAAGATGGGATATGCCAGCACTGTAGTTTCAAAATTGATGGTGTGGGCTTATGAAGAGAACAAAAAAGATTGCTTATAGTTTTTGCTCATTTGCTTCTCAATTTGTTTCTAATACATTTGGAACTTATGTAAATTATTTTTATATAGATTTAATGAAACTGAGCCCACAACTCTTCCGTAATGGATGGATTTTATATAGTATATGGAATGCAATTAACGACCCGCTATTTGGACATTTTTCTGATAAAACAAGAACTAAATGGGGCAGAAGAATTCCTTATATTGCATTTAGCATAATTCCATTAGCAATCTGTTTTGCACTTATTTGGTCCCCACCTTTTAGAGTAGAGCGTGGTCAGACAACTCAACTTTTTATTTATTATTTAATTTTTGTTTTTCTCTTCGACACATTTTATACACTAATATTTTTAAACACATCAGCACTTTTTCCAGAAATGTTTACTAATTTAAAAGAAAGAACTGAGGTTGCTGGATACAGGAATTTTCTACTATTTATTGGATTAATAACAGGATCAGCCCTCTCCCCTCTTGTTTATACAAGAATTGGTTGGAGTGGCATGGGAATTTTATATGGATCAATTTTTATCATTATTATGAGTATATCTTTATGGGGAAGCAAAGAGAAAAAAGAATTCAGTATAGAAAAAGCACTTCCTTTCACTCAAGCATTAAAATGCTCCCTTAAAAATCGTTCTTTTATAACCTATGTTTTAGCTAGTTTTTTAGTTCAACTTAGTTTTACAATGCTCATAGCTTGCTTACCCTTCTACACAAAATATGTCTTAAAAGGTACCGATCAAGACAATACAAAAATGTTATTACCTATATTCTTAGTTGCTTTTGCCACAATACTTATATGGAAAAAAATAACTGATAAATTCGGAGCTAAAAAAGCATTTAGGATAGCAATAATAACTTTTTCTATAGCAATAATTCCTCTATTTTTTATAGACAATATAACGACTGGAATGATTGTTTCTGCATTTCTTGGTATAGGTTTAGCTGGTTTAAATTTTCTTTTTGATGTCTTACTTTCAGACGTTATTGATGAGGATGAACTTAAAACTGGTGTTAGAAGAGAAGGGATGTATTTCGGAATGCAAGGATTTATAGTAAGAATATCACTTTCAATTCAAGCAATAATGATTTCAT
>Ga0180009_10007615_pt1 | contig 10998 bp, 10 predicted proteins | sample OS_PC_MetaG_FD_123537 | JGI IMG/M metagenome (GOLD analysis project Ga0180009, IMG submission 123537) | Groundwater microbial communities from the Aspo Hard Rock Laboratory (HRL) deep subsurface site, Sweden - OS_PC_MetaG | ecosystem: Environmental > Aquatic > Deep subsurface > Groundwater...
CATTTGGGCAACATAGTGGGCTCCCATCTGCCTGCTGACATCTTTGCTAGGTACTGCAGGTTAAAGGGGTATGACACTGTATTTATTGGAGGCACTGATGAGCACGGCACTGCATCTGAAATAGCTGCGCAGAAATACGGCATTACCCCACGGCAGCTTTGCGACTTCTTCTACAAAGTACACAAAGGGATTTATGACTGGTTTGAGATAAGCTATGATAATTTTTCAAGAACATCGAAGCCAATCCATTATAAGACAACGCAGGAATTCTTGGATAAAATCTACAAGCACAAATACGTAATTGAGAAAACAATCCTGCTTCCTTTCTGCAATGAATGCAAAAGGCAGCTTTCAGACAGGTTCATTGAAGGAACGTGCCCTAAATGCGGCTATGACAAGGCTCGCGGAGACCAGTGCGAGAGCTGCGGCTCAATGCTTGACCCTGATAAATTAAAAAATCCGCGGTGCGCTGTGTGCAATTCATCAAATGTTGAGTTTAAGGAAAAAAAGCATTTGTTTTTGGATTTGGAAAGGCTTTCCCCTAAATTAGAGAAGTGGATTAAGGCAAGCAAATGGAGGCAGCAGGTAAAGTCATTGGCATTAGGCTGGATTAAGGAGGGATTAAAGCCACGGTGCATTACAAGAAACTTAAAGTGGGGAGTGCCTGTTCCTTTCAAGGGTTTTGAGGATTTGGTTTATTATGTTTGGGTTGACGCTCCTATTGGATATATCTCTTCAACAAAGGAATGGTCTAATACTAAATGGAAAAACTATTGGCAAAAGAAAGGTTCGAAGATATACCATTTTCTCGGCAAGGATAATATTCCTTTTCATACAATCTTTTTTCCAGGCATGATAATGGCGCATGGAGACTTTAACCTCCCATATAATGTTGTCGGCCTGCAGTATCTGAACTATGAAGGAGGCAAATTTTCAAAAAGCCAGCAGCGCGGCATTTTCTGCGAAAACCTTGCGTCCACTGGATTATCAGCTGATTACTGGAGATTCTATTCAACCTATCTTATACCAGAGACAAAGGACACTGAATTCTACTGGAAAGACTTTCAGGACAGGATAAACAATGAATTAGTTGGCAATTTAGGCAATTTCATCAACAGAAGCCTGAGTTTTATTGTGAATAAGCATAATGGCAAATTACCAAAAGCTTCCTTGAATGCAAAAGACAAAAAATTCTTAAAAGCAGCTGAAAAACAGATTAGTATTATTATGGCGGCGTTTGAAAGAGTTGAATTGAGATTGGCTTTGGAAGAAATAATGAGGCTGTCTGCAATGGCAAACAAGTATTTCCAGGACAATGAGCCTTGGAAAGATGCTGAGAAATCAAAGAATGTACTGCTTGTGTGCGCAAACATGTGCAGGGTTTTGGGGCTTTTGATGCATCCGTTCCTGCCTGCTTCTTCTGCAAAGGCGCTTAAGATGCTTAATGTGAAAGAAAAGGATTGGAAAAATCTTAAGAAATTTGCATTAAAGCCAGGGCACAAGCTTGGGAAAATTGAATTGTTGTTTAAAAAGCTTGAGGACAGGCAGGTTGAGGAATTAAAGGAAAAAACCTCAAAGGTTACTGAATATTTTAAGGAAAGATTAACAAAAGAGGAAAAGCCGATTGACAAGCAAAGCTCAAAGCCTTTGGAAGAGAGAAGCATGATGCAGAGGGAGGTTGGGAATATGCAAAAAAAAGAAGAAAAGAAGCCTGCTGTGCAGGAACTGAAAGCATGTGCTGCGTGCAACCACGTAAGCTATGAGGAATTTTCCAAGATGGACATAAGGGTTGGGAAAGTTGTGAAGGCAGAGCCGCATCCGAATGCAGACAAGTTAGTGGTGCTGTTGGTTAATTTTGGAAAGTGCATGGGGGCAAGGCAGATTGTTGCAGGCGTAAGAAAGCATTATCCTATTGAGAAATTAATGGGAAAGAAGATTATTGTGATTACCAATTTGCAGCCTGTGATGCTTCGCGGCATTGAAAGCAACGGTATGCTGTTGGCAGCTTCTGAAAATGAGAAACTGGGCTTATTGACTGTTGAGAATGATATTGCAGAAGGGGCAAGGGTAAGCTAAAAGGCAAGGGATTGATTTATCTCTTCTTCTTATCTTTCAGCCATTCCCTTTCTGCCATATAATTCTTAAAATCCTCAAAATAGCCATTTACTGTGCTTGCTGCTGTTGTTTCTGCATATTTTTTCTTTATGCCCATCTTGACAAACGCATTTGCCAGTTCTTTTGTAATAAGCAGCTTCTTTACAAGCTCAAGCCTTTTCAGCATGTCCGCATTATACCATTCATCCCACCATGGGATTTCAAATTTCTGCTTTTGTTTCATTTTTTGCGCCTCTGTTTCTTTTGCATTTAAATGCTTTTTCAAGCCATTCATTATCGCCCAGCGGTTTTTTCCGCTGCTCCTTTTTCAATGCCAAGCTTTTTGCATGTAACTGCGTTTATAAGTTTTGCTGCTGCTTTTATGACAGTATGTATTATTTTCGGAAATCTTTCAAAAAACCCGTAAAATTTCCAGGATTTTCGTAAAAATAAAAGTTTTTCCGGATAAATGCACTGATATCTTTCAAGCAAAAATTATCATCCAGCAAAGCTTATAAACATAGAATGCATTTCAAATAATATGAATGCGATAGAAAAAAGAAATAAGGCTCTTGACAGGAGATTTAATGCTGCATGGTCTGCTCTGGATAAATGCAGGAATAACCCGTGGAAAGGCATGACCACAATGGAGATTCTTAAGAAAATAAGGGAATGCTGAATATTCAGATATTCTCGGGATTCTTGATAAGCATCTTAAAATCCTTGCTTAGTTTGTCTGTAAAATCAATGTCAAGGGTAATAAAGGCGTTGCAGTTTTCAGTTACAGCAGAGCTGAATATGATGCAGTCGGATGAGCCCAAATAAGAGTCAGAAAATCGCACAGCCTCAACATTGTTTATGCAGGCAAAGCTTACTGCCATAATCACAATGTCAAGGCTTTTTAGCATATCAGCAAGCAAATGCATTTCTTCTTCTTTTGCCTCTGCGCTGGGCAGCTTGTTTATTGCTTTAATCACCTCGCCCATAACCACTGTTGATGTAAATATCCTATATTTCAAACCAGCTTTATGAAAGAAGGACCTGCATTCCCCTGATCTCTTCTGCCTGAATAATGCCTCTATAAAAACAGATGAGTCAACAAAATAGCTTGGCAGGTTGTTTATCCTCTTCTGAATCCGTTTAAGCGTGCTTTTTTTCATCTCTCCGCCAATATTTATGCTCTTTAAAAAGATTGCTGAAAAATTTAGTGTGTTTTTTCATAAAATACGGAGAATCAAACAGGAAATATAGAAAAACATGCTAAAAACAGCAAAACTAAAAGCATTTTTCCGGAATTGCCAAAATAGGTTTTATTTCCACGAGGGAAAATGCGCCAATGCATATAAGCCATGGAAGAAATGCCGGAGGCCTGCCTTTCGATACTTTAATATATTCTTGTCCCAATACTGCTTATCATGAGCCTTGAAACAGAAGTTAGGGATTCAAATGACCGCTTTGTTCAGCAGTTTGCAAAGCAAATACTTGATGCTGGATACTGCCTTACTGGCGCTGTCTCAACATGCGCGCAGTTTGATCCTTTATTGGATGAATCATATTGCCATGTTGCTTTGATAAGCCCTGGAAATGTAAAAAGAAAAGACGACACTCTTCTTGCGATTATAAAAGAGGTTATCCTGCCGCCGGAGTTTGAAGGCAGAAGGGTCTTTATGAAATATATTGAATTCAATCCAAATGAAAAAGAGCATAGGTTTAATTTTTAGCGCCTTGCCGTTTTATTCTAAAGCATGAATGATATCTTCTGCCTTGTAAATCCCTGTCTCTGTTATTATCCCCGCTACAAGCTCTGCAGGCGTCACATCAAAAGCAATGTTTAATGCATGCGAGCCTTCTGGGGTGACTCTTACTTCCATCCTTCTTCCTGATTTTGTCACGCCTGCTATCCATCGAACTTCATCCTCATTTCTTTCTTCAATTGGAATTAAATCGCCTGACTTGCATGCAGGGTCTATTGTTGATGTCGGCGCGGCAACATAGAATGGAATGCTGTTTTCTTTCGCCAATACTGCTTTTGTGTATGTTCCAATCTTGTTTGCCACATCGCCGTTCGCGGCAATCCTGTCAGAGCCGACAATCACCATGTCTATCTTTCCCTGCTTCATCAATGCTCCTGCCACATTGTCAGGGATGACGCGGTGTTCTATCCCTTCATTCAAAAGCTCCCACGCAGTGAGGTTTGCCCCCTGCAATCTTGGCCTTGTTTCATCAGCATATACAAATACATTTTTTCCAGCTTCTTTTGCAGCGTAGATTGGAGATAATGCGCTTCCATAATCAACAAAAGCAAGCCATCCTGCATTGCAGTGCGTTAAAATTCTCATTCCATCTCTTATCAAGTCATTTCCCAATTCTCCGATTCTTTTGCATGATGCAGCATCCTCGTCTGCAATTGCTTCTGCTTCTTTTACAGCCTGCTCTGTAATCCTTTTTAAATCCTGGTCCCCGCACATTGCCTTGTAAACCCTGTCAACTGCATAGAACAAGTTTTGGGCGGTTGGCCTTGCTTTTTTTATGGTTTTTTCTGCAATAATAATATGCCCGAACCAGTCTCTTGACTCTGTTATCCTGCTTTGCCCATTGCTTATGTCTCTTGCTTCCAAAGCAGCCTGGCACATTGCATATCCTGCCGCAGCGCCTATTGCCCCTGCCCCTCTTATTGCCATGTTTTTTATTGCTTCAACAGTGTCAAGGTGAGTTTTGCATCTGAGAATCCTGAACCTGTGCGGCAAAAGCCTTTGGTCAATCATGTAAACATTGCTTTCTTTCATCCATACTGTCCTGTAATGCTTTTCAGTTCCGTCTTGAAGTTTTACTTTCATTCTTATTCCCCCATCCCATGCGGATATAATATTACTTTCATTGCATTCTTGCCTTGAGAAGCAATCTTAAAGCCTTCTTCTGCTTTTTCCAAAGGCAGCCTGTGTGTTATCATGTCTTTTACTTCTACTTGTCTTTTTGCTATCAAATACAGGGCATCCTCATTATCTTTTGGGCCTGCGCCGTATGAAAATGCAATTGTCTTCTCATCTTTCCAAAAATCATTCAGCGGCGCAACAACATCCTCGTCAGGCCGTGGCACTGCAAAGTACAATATTGTTCCGCCCCTGTCAACGCAGTTAAACGCCTGCTTCACAGCTGTTAATGCTCCTGTGCAAACAATAACCTTGTCAGCAAGCTCACCTTTAAGTATCTCCCTTAATCTTGCTGGAACATCCTCTCTTGCATTCAACGCAAATGCGCCTGCTTTTTTTGCCAAATCCAATCTGTAATCATCAATGTCAGTTGCCACAATCCTTTCAACCCCGGATGCCTTTGCCAGCTTTATGTGAAGGATTCCTGCAGGCCCGCAGCCCATAACTAAAAGTGAATCATACGGTGCTAGATTTGCCCTTCTCTGCCCTCTAACAACGCAGCCCAAAGGCTCAATAAATGTTGCTTCCTCATATGTTACATCTGAAGGCAGATGCAGCATCCCTTTTTCAATGTTTATTGCAGGCACTCTTATGTATTCTGAGAAACCCCCTGGATAAAACTTTGTTGTCCTTAATGTGTCGCACGCAGTGTCATTGCCGTTTCTGCAGTATTTGCAAGAACCGCAAGGCACATGGTGCGTTACAAACACCCTGTCTCCTTCTTTGTATCCTTCAACATCCTTTCCTATCTTTTCAATTACTCCTGAAACTTCGTGCCCTAAAACCAAAGGCGCTTTCTTAATCCTGTACCATTCTAATAAGTCGCTGCCGCAGATGCCTGAAGCCATTGTCTTTAAGAGAATCTCATTGTCTTTGATTTCAGGTATCGGCATTTCCTCTGCTCTTACATCGCTGTTATTGTAATACATCGCCACTTTCATTGTATTGTTGGTGATTGTCTATGTGTTTATAAGAATTATGGTAAAGGAGCCAGCTTCTGTCATTCCGCTGCGCTTCATTCCGAAGTCCACTTCGCTGCGCTCGCAGACCTCCGGCACACTTTAGGCTCTGCGAGCCCAGACAGACAGGTTAAGCATGATGCCCTTCGCCTCTTTCATCTGTCAAGAACCCGCGGTTCTTGAGCATGCCAAAAATTTCGGCTGCCGAAATTTATAAGCATTTCAATGACGAGACCCTGTTGTGGCTGGGCTTTTCGCGCCTTGCAGATAATTGTTGTTTTGCTGTTATAAATATATTTCTGTGCTGCAGAATATATAGGCCCGGCAGGATTTGAACCTGCAACCCCTCGCACATCGGGCGAGTGCTCTTCCAGGTTGGGCTACGGGCCTGCATGGAAAAAAAACGCGCTTTTATCTTTTAATAATTGGCCCTTCATTCTTTGCCCACTGCATAAGCTCTTTTGTTGTGTACCATCCGGCGTTGTAAATGTTTTGCATAAGAGGGTTAAGCCACCATCTGGGCTCTCCATCTTTTCCAATACCCTTGATACTTAAAGAAAGAAATGTTTTCCCGCTTTCTCCAAGCGCTTCAAATACGCCGCTTTCCTGTTCAAGCTTTCTGTACAATACCTTCTCTTCCCTTTTCTCCCTGTCATTTTCCCTGAATCCTTTTTTCAAATCTTCAGGTATCATTGGGTAATTAAGCAATAAAAGCCCTGGATTGCCGAAAGCGCCAATTCTCCCGCCAAACATTATAACTCCCTCCTTATGTGCGAGAGCATTGTATAATCCTTTTATTGCCTCTTTGTATCCCATTCTTGCATTGACGCCAAAGCTGCTTTCATCCCAAGCTCCTGATAATTCTTCATTCTCATATAATCTTAGCACGCCATTGGTAATTCTTTCAAGCGTGTTGCCGCTATAATAAGAACTAGGCAGGTAGATTATTCCTGCAGTATTGCTCTCAAAATAAGAAAGGCATGGGGGACTTTTGTATTCCTTCTGGCTTCAAACCCCAATTCCTCTTCAAGCGGGAGCCCAAATGCTTCTATTAACGGGCATATTCCGCACTCATGCTCTGTGGTAAAATCCCAGCCAAGATTGACGCCAATTACCCTGTTTGCATTATCTTTTATGAATGCTGTGTCATTTGTAGTTCTTTGCATTTTTGCCTCCAATATGGACCCTAGGGGGAATGGACTGCATCCATACCCGCAGGTCTTATGGGCCCTACGGGATTTGAACCCGCGACCTCTCGATTTCTTCCAGGCCCAAGCCTGATATCAGTCGAGTGCTCTAGCCAGGCTAAGCTAAAGGCCCAAAGCGCCCCGGGTAGGACTCGAACCTACGACCGCACGGTTAACAGCCGTGTGCTCTACCACTGAGCTACCGGAGCAAACTGCCTTCTGCTTTACTGTTCAGAATTTAGAAAGAGGGCTCTTTTAAAAGCTTTTCTATCGCTTTTTCCTTGCCTTATTCTCAATCTCTATCTTTGAAGCAGCCATATTAAACAGCTCATTAATCATTGCAGCCTTTACAACGCCGATAACCTTCTTGTTTTTCATAACAGGAAGCAGCTCAAGATTCTGCTTTGTCATAAGCTCATACGCCTTTATGCAGGAATCATCTGCTTCAACTGATTTAATCTTTGTTAATGGGATTGTGACTGCGCTGATTTTTGTTTTCAGGTCTGTTGTTTTTGCCTTTTCAATGTGCTGCTGCAGCGCAATGCCTATAATCTTTTTTTTCAAGGCAACAGGATAAGCCCACTGGTCATATTTCAGGTATTTCTTGAAATCAAAGTTTTTGACAAGGCTATTTGCGTCAAGCGTCTTAAAGCTTTTTGCCATCACATCCCTGACTTTTGAATCCTTAAGCGCGCTCCTTATAATGGTAAACTTGTAGGTGTTTTTTGCGATTGAATATATGAAGAAGCCAATCAAGACATACCACAGGTTAAATTTGCCCCAGAATATCCCGAGCACGCCCATTACAATAAGCAGTATTCCAAATGCCTTCCCGCCTTCTGCTGCAAAATAAGTTGCCTTGTTCAAGTCCCCCCACTTTTTCCAGAGTATTGCCCTCAGCACTCTTCCGCCGTCCAATGGGAATCCTGGGACTAAATTAAATGCGCCCAAGAGGAAATTCACCCAGGCAAGGTAGCTGAACACTGCGTTTGGCGCTGATACTGTGATTTTGGTTAACAGGAAAAAGCAGAGCGCAAGAAACATGCTCATTATCGGCCCTGCAATGGCAATCTTTAATTCTTTATTCGGGCTGAACGCGTCTTCAGAAACCTCTGCAACGCCGCCAAAGAAAAATAATGTTATGCTGCTTACCTTGATTTTGTTTTTTAATGCTATGACACTGTGGCTTAGTTCATGCAGTAAGACAGACGCAAACAATAATAATGATGCAAAGCCGCCCATGAGCCAGTAGATTGTTGATGTTTTTCCTTCAATCTGCACTGGAAAATATCCAATTGCAAGAGACCATGCCAATAATGCAAATATTAAGAACCATGTGTAGTGAAGCTTAATGCTTATTCCAAAAATCCTTCCAATCTTTACGCCCCCATTCATATTGTTAGAAGTGTGAGGGATGGTATATAAATCTGATGGAGAAAGCCAGCCTCCGGCATGCTTTGATTGCTTTTAGTTTTATCCATGCTTATATTCAGGGGCAGGAACAACATTAATAAGCTAAATTAATGCAATGCAGATTAATATGGATGAAAAAGGGGTTGTTGAGGATATTTACGAAGAGATGTGCTCATATGAAAACCTTGAGAGTGCATTCATTAGGGCTCGAAGAGGAAAAACGCTTAAAACTTATGTAATTGAGTTTGAAAAAAAGCTCAAAGAAAATCTCATGCAGCTGAGGGCAGAGCTGCTGATGCAAAAGTACAGCCCGCAGCCGCTCAAGACATTTATCCTGCGGGACCCCAAAACAAGAAAGATAAGCAAATCAGCATTCAGGGACAGGGTTGTGCATCATGCTGTCTGCAATCTCATTGAGCCTGTTTTTGACAGCAGGTTTATCCATGACTCGTTTGCCAACAGAATAGGAAAAGGAACTTTTAATGCAGTAAAAAGATTTGATGAATTCAAGAGAAAAGTTTCAAAAAATAATACATTAAGGTGCTATATTCTTAAAGCAGACGTAAAAGGCTATTTTGACAATGTAGACCATAAAATCCTGATCCAGATTCTTAGTAAAAGGATAAGGGATGAAAGGGCTATGCGGCTCATAACGAAAATTATTGCAAACCATAAAGACGGAAGCGCAAATAAAGGAATGCCTCTGGGAAATCTTACATCCCAATTCTTTGCCAATGTCTATCTGAATGAGCTTGACCAGTATGTAAAGCATAAGCTCAGGGCAAAATACTATATACGATATGTTGATGATTTTGCAATCCTGCATCAGTCCCGCAAAGCGCTGGAGGATTACAAAGAGCGGATAGACATTTTCCTAAAAGAGAAGCTTTGCCTCAAGCTTCACCCTGACAAGTCCCGCATCATCAAATTAGAAAGTGGCATAGGCTTTCTTGGGTTCCGGGTGTTCTATCACCATAAACTGCTTGCAAGAAAGAACATGCGGAAGTTTGAGAAAAATCTGGAGCAGATGGGGCGCCAATATATGGCCGGGAAACTCAGGCGGGAGAAAGTGATTGAGAAATTTGAAGGATGGCTTGCTTATGCTGTTCACGCCAATACATATAAGTACAGGAGGCGAATGACAAGCAGGTTCAATTTTTTATTTCCCTTCTGGGAAAGCATTGAGATAACTTCTGTTAAAAAGCATGAAAATTTTAATCATAAAATTGACGCAAGCAGGATTGAATTTACCCAGCTTAAAACACTGCAGCTTATAAAGAAAGGAATGTCCGTAAACCAAATAGCAGAAGCAAGAGGCATAAACGAAGGTACGGTGTGGGCGCATGCAGCAAAGCTTATCGAACACCACCAGCTGCAGCTTAAATCAATTCTTGGCAGCTTGAAAATAAAGAAAATACTGGCAAATATTAAATCCCCTGAGGATAAGCTTAAGGCAATAAAAGAAAGAATTAATGATGAATCCATATCTTATGATGAAACCAACTGTGTCCTTGCAAACATCAGGGGCAAGCATAAAAAGAAAAGCGCAAATTATTTCATAAATTGGTACCAAAGGACCAATTGTTTCAGAAAATGCTATTTTAACAAAGACCGGCGGCAAGACTGCAGGGTAAAATTCCAGCAGCTTGCTGCCAAAAGTGCCAGATTATATTTTACAAAAACAGAGTTTCTTGATTTCTTTAACAGCTATGTTAAGATATGCGCTTTGCCTGAAAAAGACAAGCGGAAATATGTATCATGGAGAGAGTTCAGGCAGAGCATTCAAAAAAAGGTGCCCCAGCCATAGCCTGACTATTCCGACGAAACGGCCATTATTATTAAGATTGTTGTTGCCGTTGAGGCCGTTATTGGTATTGTTGACAAAGAGCAAGCGGCCCCCAGAGTAGCCATTTCACTTTTCTGAAGCCACCACCGCTTCACGCATTGGGTGTTGCGGTTGTATTTTATAACAGCAAAAAGCCAAAGCTTTTCGCGTGCCGGAAATTCATAATTCCTAAGCACAGCAAAGCTGTCATAGCGAAATGGCGTGTAGTTCCAAGCTACTATATTAGCCGGGACATAACAATTTATGGAGAACTGCTATAAAAAACTTTGGATTTTAAATGCTTATTTTCGCGCGCCGACGGGCGCCTCTGTCACTCCGCTGCGCTTCGTTCCGAGGTCCACTTCGCTCCGCTCGCAGACCTCCGGCGCTACCCCGACGAAACGGCCATCATAATAAAGATAGTCGTCGCCGCTGAGGCCGTAATAGGTAAGGTAGACAAAGAGCAAGCGGCCCTGCGGCTGCCGGAAATTTATTTCCCCAAGCCTGTGCCAGTTGCCTACCTTGTCAGAGCTTTTTGCCTTGTCAAAATAACCATCAAGATGCTCAAGGGTTCCTGCCCTTGCAATAAC
>Ga0180009_10007616_pt1 | contig 10995 bp, 13 predicted proteins | sample OS_PC_MetaG_FD_123537 | JGI IMG/M metagenome (GOLD analysis project Ga0180009, IMG submission 123537) | Groundwater microbial communities from the Aspo Hard Rock Laboratory (HRL) deep subsurface site, Sweden - OS_PC_MetaG | ecosystem: Environmental > Aquatic > Deep subsurface > Groundwater...
CCGGGCCAATGTCCATGTCGCTGAACGTGGCCAAGTCCGTAGAGGCCGGGAAGCCGGGGGGTTCGCCGGAGTTCAAGCTTCCGAGGGTCGAGGAAGTATTGCCAAAGCTCCCGAAGTTACCAGCGGGATTTCCAGAGCTCCCGAAGCTACCGGGGCAGGGGAAGGTTGAGACGGGCGACGAGGTAAAGCTTGGAGAGACTCCAGCACCCCGGGTCGACACGACGCCCCTTGAGAAGCTTCCAACGGTCGATCTCGTAAGGGTCGATTAGGAGCATCACGATCCTTGGCTAACAGTGCCTACGGCATTGGCTGAGGTAAAACTGGCTAAAGGAGGTTAAAAAAGTGCTATACCCAGAACTGAAAGGCACCGCCCTTGACGCCTACAACAAGATGGTGTCGAAGCTGTACGACAAGGCTAGGACAGAGCTAGGTCTCGAAGACAAAAATCTATCCTTCAGGCCGCTCAGGCCGGAGGACATAGGTCTGGCGAACCCAGCATGGTCCCTGAACTGTCCGACGGTCAACGCTTGGAACACGGTCATCTCTGGCATATCGATCTCCGACGCCCGCTTCGTCGGGATCAGCGGCGTGTTCCACAACGAGGCTGTCGGCGAGGCGACGCAGGTGAGGATAAAGCGAATGGGGAGCGACATACGCTACTGGGACGTGACGCACGTGCGGAACTTCGACGACAACATAGGGTACGCTGACGACCCCGTGACGATGGATCAGAACACCACGTTGACGGTGGACATATACTGCACCACGGCTTCGACGCTTGTGGACTTCGGCTTCATCGGTGCCATCATCGAGAAGAAGGGATTACTGGTTTCAGACTGATCCCTCTATTGAGATAGAGAGGTTTGTTGTGGACAAACATTTGACATCCTTAGCGTGAGCTATTGAAACCCGATACCAAACGTTTTTAAACACCATCGACCCAGTAATCAAGAGAGATACACATGACGTTTTCTGGGCACGATCTCAGGGTTGAAGACAACCTGAAGGTCATCTACATCGGGGGGGAGGTCAAGTACTTCCAGATCAAGTCAATGGATGATATGTTCTACCGCGATGCCCATTCCGCGATCCCGGCTGGGGGAACCGAGTCATACGCCGAAGTCACGAACTTGGACCCGCCCACGGGGCAGCTCTACTGGGTATACAAAATTGAAACTCGCCACAACGTGAAAATTTACATAAAGCAGCCTGCCGCGACGAATCGCCTCGGGACGAACAAGGCACCAGAAGGAGGGATCCTAGTAGGTGAAGGCGCGGCACCAGTTAACGGGCGGGAGGTCGACTTCTGGATCGCCGAGGACTACCCACCGAACGCGCAACTCATGAACGGCACAAACGTGAGCATAACCTCGGTGCTCTGGTGGATTGGAAAGAGGTTCGGGGTGGTGCATCTAGAGAAGGAACCCCCTAAATTTTTCACGGTCAGAATCGGGGGGATAGCGGAGTAGGTGATCGAAAATGGTACAATTCGAGGCAAAGCAGATTTATGATCCAACGACGGGCGAGATGCTAAGAGAGGTCAAAAGCAGCGATTTGTTTCACTTGGCCACGGCTGGGCAAGTTGCTGCAACCGCTGGCTCGGTCATCGCCCAGACAACCACAACGGCGAACAAGGACCTATTTCTCACAGGCTACATCGTTTCCGCCGCACAAGCGACGACAATCTACGTAAGAGTAGATTCGTCCACGATTTTGCCAGTCTACTTGGGGGACAACACAAGACTTGTGGTTATGGGTTCGATAAACGATCCGCTCTACAAAGCTGGCGGGGCAACATCGCAAACCATTGCGATTGTTTCCTATTCTGCCTCAACGTGTGCGGCTTTTCTAGCAGGCGTATACCATCCCATACCGTCCAAGTTGGAAACAGCATAGTATAGTTCCTCCACAAGCAGAGAACCCGGTTGAGGTATCCTAACCTCAGTCGACCCGAATCATCGGCGAAGCAACACGCTTCCGCACATGAACCTTCACCGCGCACCTAGGGCAGTTGGTGTAGTAGTTCTTCTTTTTGCCCTTGTACTCCCAGATATGCCCACAACGTTGGCATTGCAGTCTTATCATTTTTTGCCCACTAAATAACTCACTATACCCCCTTATTAAAAGCCTTTTCCAACCTTTACACGTGAACAAAAAGGGAGGGAAAGAATGGCATATTATCAGAAGCTAGAGGGCCCAGCAATGCAGGCGTTCGAGCTGATGGTTTCGGAGCTCTTCGACAAGGCCAAGAAGGAGCTGAAGCTCGACAAGCCCGACTTGGTGCTCAGGCCGCTCAGGCCGGAGGACATAGGGCTGACAACCCCCAAGTTTGAGTTCAACATCGCAACTGCGGACGCTTGGAATACCCTGATTGACAACAAGGCCATAGCCGACAACCGCTTCGTGGGGATTAACGGCGTGCTCTATGCGAAGTCCGCCCAAGGCGTCGTCGCCCAGCTCGAGATCAAGCGGGCCGGGGATGTGAAGCGCTACTGGCAGATACAGGACATAAACTACTGGGAGGACGCGACGGTCTTCTTCGACGACCCAGTGCTGGTCGACCAGAACCAGCCGATAAACATCAGGGCTTATGCAACAGCGACCTCATCGACTGAGCGGATATGCTTCTTGGGCGCAGTCGTCGAGAAACGCGGGCTGCTGATTAAATAGGTGGTCTACGATGGTACACAGACGAGTGCAGATAATGGACGACGCCATCGACGAGCACAAGATAGTCACCGGCGCCGTGAAGGTGGCCGAGGTGGCTTCGGACTCGGTTGGACCGGACGAGATGATAGAGACGGACGCTTTCAACCTCACCAGCACGAGTTCGACGTACGTGGGTAATGCGATGACTGCTTCCAGCGTTTCGGCCGCCGCCCTAGCGGGAACCATAATGAAGACGACGGAGTTCGCATCGGCTGGGACGCAGAGCGGGTACTTCCTTGGATTTGCCGACTTCCCAGCGGCAGCAACCTCGACGATTATCGGGAACACCGTCGTGGGAGCGACATCGAGGATATTCCTGACGGCCGACGGCAACCCGAGGGTCAGCTACGGTGCAACGGCGTCTGCGGGGAGCATCACGGCGACCGCGAGTTCGGCGCCTGGGTCTATCGTACCTCTAAGCTATATTGTCGTAACACCAGGCTAGAGCTAGAGTAGATTCAGCGATTTCCATCGGCTCCAGCGAAAGCTATTTATACCAACAAACAAACCAACAAATATGCGTTGCAAATACTGTAGTTCTACAAAAGTAATGAAATTCGGTTACTCCTATGCGGGGGGGAAACACCAACGCTGGCTATGTAAGAGTTGTGGCAGGACTTTTTTGTGAATGAGAGAAAAAATTTCTTGGGGGGGTGATTAAGCGAATCTGATGCTCCTCACTAACTCAACTCACGGCTACTTCGGGTATTCTATTGTGGCAAAGCGTGTTTGTCAGTATTTGCGCCAGCAAGGACACGATTGCATCATTTTTGGTCTGCAAACAATCGGGCGAGTTATTGAGGACGAACTGTCTAATAAAAATATCCCGCTCTTCTTCCACCCGTGGGGGGCGGATGCGCTCGGTCATTACTTGAAGGCACACAAAACTGATATTCTCATTTCGATCTTGGACCTCTTCCAACCGGGCATCGAGTATCTGCCGAGAACCGTCAAGGAGCAGAAAGTAGTTTGGGCAGCGCACATAACGACGAACCACATGCCTTTATCACCTTTTCTCGTGGGCCCGATCAAAGAGGCCGACGTGGCGATAGTTCCGAGCAAGTTCGGTTTGCAGGTTCTGAGGGAGGCGGGCTTCACCGGGCCGGATATTTTTCAGATTAGCCATGGCGTGGATACAAAATTTTTCAGTCCCTTATCAGGAGAAGAGAGGGAAGAGATTAGGCGAAAATTAGGCGTTTTAGATAAGAGCACGATCCTGCTTTGTGTCGCCAGAAATAAGGGGGGGGTTAAAAACTATCCAGACCTATTCAAGGCTTGGAAGTTGGCCCTTGGAAATATTCCAAATTTGAAAAAGGAAGGCATTCTCCTCGTGCTCTCATATCCAGAAGAGCCAGAAGGGGTTAGGATAGATCACTTAAGAAATCTTATGGGACTCCAAAATCACGTTAAATTCATCTGGGCGAAACCGACCTCCGATTGGTCATCAGTGGAACCGACTTACGAGGGCGATGCAAACGGTTTCCCGCATCAGCCAAACTGGGGTTTCGATGAAAAAAATATGCGGAAAATCTACGGCTTGGCAGATTGCATGATCTTCAGTACCCAAGCGGAGAGTTTCTGTTTCCCCGTTATTGAGTCGGCGGCGATGGGGATCCCGTCAATAGCCCCGAACCACACGGTCTTCCCCGAATTGATTGGAGAACCAAAAGCTGGCTTACTCGCTGACATAAAGATGGCGACCACAATCCCGCTCCTAAGTGACATATTCAACGTCGACCCGATTTCGCTGGCGGGTTGCATCGCCCAGCTCTACGAGGACGAGAACCTCAGGAAGGAGTTGGGAAAAAACGCCCTAGAGAACACTAGACAGTACGGCTGGGATCGCATACTGCCGCGCTGGGCCGAGGTTGTCGAGCGGTTTGGGGTCCCGCCCTGCGACTACTCGAAAGGCACTCTGGGGGTGTAAGAATGAAAGTTGAAGATATAAAACCATATTATGATGTGTATTCTAGCCTAAAGGCAATTTACTGGCTAAAGGACATCGAGCGCATAAAAAACGGCGAGATGATACCGCCAAAATTTCTGGAAGTCCACCCCGAAGCCTTTTGTTCCCATAGATGCAAGCCCTGCGCTTATCGTTACAGCGGGTGGGACAAACACGGCATGGAGTTCCTCAAGCCGGAGTGGGCGGGGACATACCCAGACTTCTCGAGGAAGGGGCCAGTCGGGAAGAGGATCCCAGAGGTCAGCGGTATGCCAAAGGTCGTGGCGCTGAACCTCCCGAAGCAGATGCGCGACGAGGGGATTGACGCGATTGAGATCACGGGATCGGGGGAACCCCTGTTGTATCCGTACATCAACGAGCTGCTCGGAGCGTGCTGCAACCACTTGGAAGACATCGCAATAGTGACGAACGGGCAGTTCTTCCACAGGGTGGTCGACAGCATAAGCCACCTCACTTGGCTCCGCTTCAGCGTGGACGCCCGCTACCCGGGCACCTACGAGGAGGTCCACGGGATACCGTGCTTCGACCAAGTGGTGGACAACCTGCGCCTCGCCGTGGACACGTTCAGGGACGCATACATCGGGGTGAGCTACGTCGTGACCCGGGACAACTTCGGGGAGGTATACGACGCGGTGGAGTTCTACAAGGGGCTGGGGGTGCGCAACATACGCTTCACGTTCGAGTACGAGCCAAGCGGGACGGCCAACCTGACGACGAGGCAGGTGGAGGCGGTGCGCATAATGCTGGACGAGGCCAAGGGGCTCCAAGACTCCAAGTTCAGGGTCTTCGGGCAGGTGGGCAAGATCGACATGTTCTCGAGGCCGAACACCGACTTCACCTTCTGCGGCTACCAGCTCCTGTCATGGAACGTGGGCTACGACTGCCTCTGCTACCCGTGCTGCGTACAGATCTATAACCCGAGCAGCGCGTTTGGCGACCTCAGTAAGCAGGACCTCCACGAGATAATCTACGGCGAGCGACGGAGGAAGTTCATAGAGGAGTTCGATGTGACGAAGTGCAACCCGTGCTGGCTACGAGAAAAAAATATCGCAATTGAAACCGTACTCGCTCCCGAAAAGCGTCTGGGGCATGTGAGGTATGTGTAGGTGGAGATCGGAGGGCAGGGTGTGGAGGACTTTTCCGATGTCCATTCCAAATCATTTCCACTGGCACGCGCACGAGGAGTGACGAGATGAAGCTCAACTTGGGGTGCGGAAGAAAGAGTTTGGCTGGGTACATAAATATTGACTCCGACGGGGGAGTACAACCCGATGTCGTTCGGGATATTGAACGGGGCTTGCCCTTCAGCGACAATAGCGTGGATGAAATATTCGCTTCCCATATCTTCGAGCACATTAAAGACTTGGTGTTCGTAATGAACGAGTGTTTCCGGGTTCTGAAACCCGGGGGGGTAATGAAGATAATTGCGCCTTACTGGACATCGCTTGGCGCATGGCAAGATCCCACACACGTTAGGAGCGTCAATGAAAATACCTTCAGGTATTTCTGCGGCCTTATGGGGCCGGATTATTGTGGGATCAAGTGCATGTTCGCGCTGAAGAAACAAGAAATCAGGGGTGATGAATTACACGTTGAACTGGAAAAACCTCGTGAAACAGCAAGCCATTCAAGTCTGAGAGCCGACAAGCTTTTTGAGGATCAGAGAGGTACTATCTACAAGATCGTCTTCAAGGGGAAGGAATTCATCCTGTTCTCCACTAACGCTGGCCACGGGAGGGGGGGGGATTATCACGAGTCCGCCCAGCACGATTTGGTCCTAGCCGGGGAGGTCGAGTTCAGGCAGAAGATAGGGGGGGAGATGGGGGAGGAGAAAACCCAGAATCTGGGGGCTGGGGATCTTGTAAAAACTGAGGCCAGTACCCCGCACGTTCTCATCTCCAAGACCGATAGCTTGGTTCTCGAATGGCTGGACGGGCTCTTTGAGAAGAAATATTACGAGCCATACCGGAGGCTGTGCAGGTGAAGGCCCTTGTGACCGGCGGTTCGGGTTTCATCGGAAGCAATCTCGTGGACTATTTGGTGGACGAGGGGCACGAGGTCTTTAATTTGAGCAGACATACTTATGCTACAAACCCCCGCGTCCTTGAACATCTGGGTAAAAACAAAAACTACCACTTTTTCCCCATCGACCTAAAGGATGGTATAAAGCTTCACAAGTTTTTTACTGAAAACGAGTTCGCGGTGATCTTCCACTTGGCCGCATCGACGCACGTGGACCGGAGCTTCCTCTACCCCCGCGAGTTCTTGGAGGACAATGTAGTCGGGACTTTCAATCTTCTGGAGGCGGTAAGGCATCTCGAAGAAAGACCAAAATTTGTCTGCCTCAGCACGGATGAGGTCTTCGGGGACGTTCCCCCGCCGCACATGTGTGTGGAAGAGGAAAGGATCGGCCCAAGGAACCCCTACAGTGCATCAAAGGCATCGGCGGAGGCCTACTGCGGCGCCTACTTCCATTCATTCGGGGTCCCAGTCGTCATAGCCCGCTCGATGAACAACTACGGCCCCCGGCAGCATCCGGAGAAGCTGATTGCGAAAATCATAACCCGGGGAATAAGGGACGAACCCTTTACGCTTTACGGGGGCGGTTCGACTAGGGGCTGGATATTCGTCAAGGATACCTGCGACGCGCTCAGGTTCCTCTCGGAGAAAGGGAGGGCGGGTGGAATCTACCACATCCCCGCGAAGGACTATCTGACGGTTCACGGGGTGGCCACGGTAATACTTTCGGTGATGCGTAAGGGGCATCTATTCAAGGGTTTTAGCGGCAGAAGGCTCAAGGATGATGAGAGATACGCATTGAGCGGGGAGAAGCTGGGGAACCTTGGCTGGAAACCAGAGTCAAGTTTCAAGGACGGAATCAAGGAGACGATTAACTGGTATGCGAATAACGAGTGGTTTTGGCAAGGGGTTTGTTCGCCATGAAAAAAATGCCGAAGGTCTCGATCGTGCTACCTCTCAAGAACGCCGAGCGCTACCTCGCGGAGGCGATGGATGGCATCTTGGGCCAAACCTTCGGGGACTGGGAGCTGATCATCGTCTGCGGGCGCTCGGAGGACCAAACGTGGGAGATGGCGAATTCCTACAAAAGCGAAAAAATAAAAATCCTCAACCAAGGGGACGGGAACATGGCGAACGCGAAGAACATCGGGCTGAGGCACGCCAAGGGAGAGTACGTCATCGAGGCCGCTGGGGACGACGTGTGGCTCCCAGGAATGCTCGAGGCGAGCGTCGGGTTCATGGAGGCGCACCCCGAGGTTGGGGCCTCCTACTCGGACTACTACCAGATTGACGGGCGGGGCAGGGAAATCGGCAAGGTGGTCTGCCAGAACTTCGACTCGGAGTTGCCCATTGCAGACAGGATAAACATGGGGACGTTGGTGATGCGCAGGTGCTGCGTCGATGAGGTGGGAGGGTACGACGAGTCCCTCGAAACCTCGGAGGACTCAGCGCTCAAGCTCGAGCTGGCGCGGGGGTTCGGCTTGGCTAGGATCCCCCAGCCGCTGATTAAGTACAGGGTGCACCCGCAACAGTCCACCCAAGCCAGAATGACCGAGCACCTGAGGAACTACGACCTTGTGAAGAGGAAATTCAGGAGCAGGCTGGACAAGCCCGCGGTCTCGGTCGTGGTGCCCGCGCACAACGCCGAGCGGTACATCACGCTCTGCATCGATTCGATCATGGGGCAGTTTACGCCCAACTTCGAAATCATAGTGGTAGACGACGGCTCGACCGACGGCACCAAGGAGATATGCGAGGGATACGGGGACCAGATCCGGAACTTCAGGCGCGAGCAAAACCTTGGGATAGCCCGCACCCGGAACGAGGGAATCGAGTCGGCGAGGGGCAAGTGGATCTGTTTTGTGTCGGCCGATGACATGTTGCTCCCCCACGCCTTGGAGACCTTCGTGAGGCGGGCTAAAGAGGACGCTGAGGATTGCTTCTACTTCTCAAGCTATCACTTGATCGGCGAGCAGGGGGGAGCGATGGGTTCGAACATAGTCCCAGAGATGCCTTATGAGGATCTCGTGATCAGGTCAGTTCAAAGCGCGCGCGAGAACAGGATGTTTCTCACGTACAACGTTTTCGCCCCGACCGGACTCTGGCGCGAGAATCCCTTCGATGAGAGCTACCGCTTCGGGGAGGATCTCGAGCACATCCTGCGCGTGATGCTCGTCAAGCGAATCAAAGTCAGGGTGATCCAGCAGTCGTTATACCTCTACCGCATCCACCCGCAGATGGCGACCCAAGCCCTAGGGTGGCAACGGATAGCGGAGAATAACAGGCGAACCTTCCAAAAGATAAACGGACTCCTAGGGAGGAGGGTGCTCTGATGGCAAAGATTCTCTTGTGCAACTGGGCGCATCGAGAAACGAGCGGCGCCATCGGGGGGTGCGAAACCGTTTTTGACGATCTTGCGAATACTTTGAGAGTTGAGCACGAGGTAAAGCTCGTAGACTACTCGGTCGCCGCCAAGTCGCTCGGGATCGGCGTGCCCTACGGCCAGCTGGGTTTCCCCGAGGTCGAGGCGAGCTACGTGATAGACAAATACTTGCACGACTACTTCAACATTTTTGGCGCGGAGGATACAATGCTGATTACGAATGCGGGGGCTTCGAATTGTTGGTTTGAGCACCCTTGCAAATCGGTAGCATTTTTCAACGATCCGTATATCTCCCTTTGGCGGGAGATGGCGAACAATGGTTTTCTGAATCCGATTGTGGCGAATCGTTATGCAGGGGTATGCTCGACGCTCCAGAAACGAACGGCTGAAAATTCGACGAAATGTGTGGCCCCGTCGAGGTTTATGGCCCAGAATGACATGCGCGAGCTGGGCGTGGGGGCGGATGAGATTATTCCCAACGGGGTCAGTCTTGACGAGTTTTTTCGTAAGCCAGCCCCCAAGGAGAAATACGGAGTCCCGGCCGACCGCAAAATTGTCGTGTGGAGCGGCTCCTCGCACCCCCTGAAGTGGCACCTGATTCCGGGGATAGTCAAATCGCTCCCAGAGGTCTTCTTCGTGCTCGTATTCAAGAACCCGGTCGACTACCGCCCTAGGCTGCCCAACGTGAGGATCCTCTCGTGCGTCCCCCGCGGACAGATGAACGAGGTGTACAACCTCGGCGATGTCTTTCTTCTTCCTTCGATGGTCGAGAACTGCAACCTCTCGATCTTCGAAGCCATGGGCTGCGTTTTGCCCGTGGTGATTTCCAAGACTGGTTACTTCTTCGACAGGGAGGGCGTGACCGATTTCGGGTTTGTCGTCAAAACGCCCACGGTGGAGAACTTCGAGCGGGCGATCCGCGAATCATTTCTCAAGGGCTACATCTTCAAGGGCAGGGAGCACATCAGGATAAACCAGCTTGACATCGAGAGCTGGAGGGGCAGGTGGAAAGTTTTTATCGACAGAGTTTTAAATAAGGAGTGAGAAACATGCCCGAGAAAGAGATAAGTTCCAGAAACTACAAGCCGGGCGAGGTCGTCGTCGAGAAGAAGACGGGGAAGACCAAGCTAGCCCTAAGGTTCGTGGAATGATGCCTTAGGAGGTTCACCGATGGTCTATGAATTTGTGGAAGCAATAGCAAAAAGACGCTCGGGGGAGTACGCGCCTGACAGTCTTAATTGGGCCCAAGCAGCGGGGACGACGGTCGACTTTGAGCTGACCATCCCGGACAAGTGGGTGGGCTACCTCATGATGGTCTCAGGGTACACCACCGGCGACTTGGTGAAAGTGACCTTCATCGACCACGACGGAATCCCCCGCTGGGAGTGGACGGAGCTCATGGACACCATGCGTGATTACAAGGTTCTGCCCGTCCTAGAGAAGTGGTACAGGGGCACTATCAAGTTCAGGTTCGTGAACAACTCATCCACCACGCGAACCATGTCTTGGTGCACCGAGATCCTCCTGATACCCGAGGCCGAGCGGGAGGACTTCGAGAAGGACGTTAGGGCCCTAGCCGACCTAATCCCAGCCATGAAAACGCTGGTGGAGGTCAAAGACCTGCTGGAGGAGCTCGCGCCAGCGGTAAAAACACTCGCAGAAATTAGAGACATGCTAAAAATTGCACCCAGGAGGCCGTTCTGATGGTTCAGAAGTTCGATGTGGGCGTCACCGCATCAATTACAACCATCGACACGGTGGCGGCGCTCTCGAGCGGAACCATCGACGTTATCAAGGACATCACTAAGATCTCATCGGGCACGATCGACTACATTGCGAGGCTGGGTGGCACATCAGACTTGAGGCTAGTCTCCGACGCCGTCGGGCTGATGAAGTCCACCTCGGGAACCATCGCCCA
>Ga0180009_10007617_pt1 | contig 10995 bp, 7 predicted proteins | sample OS_PC_MetaG_FD_123537 | JGI IMG/M metagenome (GOLD analysis project Ga0180009, IMG submission 123537) | Groundwater microbial communities from the Aspo Hard Rock Laboratory (HRL) deep subsurface site, Sweden - OS_PC_MetaG | ecosystem: Environmental > Aquatic > Deep subsurface > Groundwater...
AGATGCAGCTGATCTTTCAGGACCCCTACGCCTCGCTGAACCCGCGCATGAACGTGGGTGACATCGTCGGCGAGGGTATCCGCATCCACGGTCTTGCACCGTCTTCGGAAGTTGCCGAGCGCGTCGCGAGCGTGTTGAAGTCGGTGGGGCTTTCGAAAGATGCCGCCGCACGATATCCCCACGAGTTCTCGGCGGGTCAGCGGCAACGGATCGGCATCGCGAGGGCCCTGGCCGTGGAGCCCTCCTTCATCGTGTGCGACGAGCCGGTCAGCGCGCTGGACGTTTCGGTCCGTGCGCAGATCACCAACTTGCTGCAGGACCTTCAGCAGGAGCGCCGCATCGCCTATCTGTTCATCTCGCACGATCTGAGCGTGGTGCGCCACGTCAGCCACCGCGTGGCCGTGATGTACCTGGGACGATTCGTGGAAGTAGGTCCGACCCAGCGGGTCTTCGAGCAGTCGCTTCATCCGTACACCAGGGCGTTGTTGTCCGCCGTGCCCGTTGCGGATCCCGAGCGCAAGCGACTTCGGATCCTGCTGGAAGGCGAAGTCCCGAGCGCGTTGAACCCGCCTCCGGGCTGCCCCTTCCATCCCCGATGCCCGAAGAACGACGGCAAGTATTGCACGGAGCAAACGCCCACGTTGACCGAAGTGGAGCGCGGTTCTCATCATCGGGTCGCTTGTTGGCATCCGGAAAAGGGTTAGAGAGCAAGCAGCTATCCGCGCGTCCCACCGATGCTTCGGCCCCTCGCTCCGAAACGGGGTAAGCTCGTTGGGATGGTTGTGTTGGGAACCTTGCGCGTTGCGTTGTTCATCGGGCTCACCGCTTGGTGCGGATGCAACTCACCCGCCAATGAAGTGGGACTTGCTCGGGATGGCGGCGAGATGGACGCGCAGGCGGATGACGCGACGAACCCCTATGGCGAGGGGGACGGGCAAGCCCTCGAATCGTCGAACGGAACGGTGCCACCATCGTGTCCTCCTCTCGAGACAGCGCCCCTCGATGCCGGCGAGGTTGGCGACGCGACTCCGATCCAAGCATGGTGCGATTCGGGTTTGGCGAATCCTTCCGCATGCCCTGGCTCCGTGCCCGACCCTGGCAGCGCGTGCAGCGAGCCCGGGCTCCTGTGCGGGTACCACGCCCTCGAGAATGGCTTGGTCATGGCCACGTGCGACGAAGCGGGCGCCCACTGGGCGCTTCGGTCTGCGAACTGTGGGTGGGATTGCCCTGGTGCCGGGCCCCACATCCCGATCGGCGGCGCGGTGGCGTGCGCAGAGCGGGACGTGGTGGCGTGCGCTCCCCATCCCCAGCGTAGCGATCAAGAGCAAGCGGACCGGGTGCTCCGCGACGTCGCTGCGTGCTGCGTCCCGCCCTCCGAGCTCGAGCTCGAGGTGGTGTTCGAGGATGGCTGTGCCACCGCGATCGCGGCCACGGATCGAGGTCCACTCGGCGATGCCTTCACCGCCTGCCTCGCATCGAGGCTGCGCGACGTGCGACTCGAATGCATGGCGACCCGTGGGTGCGCACGAGTCATGTGGTCCACGGTTCGCTGAGGCGTTTCGCGCGATCGATCGTCGAGACCCCACGGGCGTCAGTGCTGCTTGGCGCAGCTTGCCCCTGCCGATGCAAGCATCAAGTCGACGTTGGCGAGGTCGCCGGTCGTTCCGTGTTCGCATTCTTCTTCCCAGTTTCCGGCACATGCCCCCGCCACCCGTCCGGCTGGTGCAGCTCCTTTCAGCCAGTCACGCAATTGGCGAACGTCATCCTTGAACGCCCGGGGGCCATGCCCTAACGTTTGGGTCCACTGTGGGCTCGTTGTTGTCAGGTCGATACCGGATCGAACGCAGGGTCGGTGCCGGAGGGATGGGCGACGTGTACCGGGCCGTCGACGTGGAGACCGATGCGCCCGTCGCGATCAAGGTCCTCAAGGCCAAGGCCCGGAATGTCGATCGGACGAGATTCAAGCGGGAGATCCGCATCCTGGCGGATCTTCGCCACCCGGGCGTCGTGCACTACGTAGATCACGGCGTAGCGGATGACCATCGACTGTTCTTGGTGATGGAGTGGCTCGAGGGGCAGGACCTCGCGATGCGGCTGGCAAAGGGCCAGGTTGGCATGCGCGACGCGGTGGAGATCGTTCGTCGTGCGGCGCAAGCGATGGCGGCAGTACACGCTCGAGGCATCGTCCATCGGGACCTGAAGCCTTCCAACATCTTCATCATCCGCAAGGGTCGAAGCCACGCGATCAAGCTCATCGACTTCGGGATGGTCAAGATCCCCGAGCCCGACGACTACTACACCCAGCGCGGCACGTTCATCGGCACGCCTTGGTTCATTGCTCCGGAGCAAGCGAAGGGCCATGAGGTCGACGCTCGCGCGGATGTGTATTCGCTCGGTGCGGTGTTGTTTCGGTTGATCACGGGTCGCAACGCTTTCGAGTCCCGCCACCTCATCGCGTATCTCGGGCGCTTGGTGCTCGAGGAAGCACCGCTTGCGTCGACGATCCGCCCGGACGTCCCGGAGGAGCTCGTCGACTTGCTGTCAAAAACACTTCGGAGGGCGCCGGCTGAACGTCCTGAGGACGCGGGGGAGCTGGCGCGGCTGTTGGCGCGGCTTCCGGAACTTTCCAACGACGCGCCGGAGATCAAGCCGAGCACGCCGCCCCCGCCGATGGAGCAAACGCTCAGCGGATTGCTGCACGGGCGCATGACCTCGTCTCCCCCGCCGCCCGGCAAGCAGGCGCTCATTGGTTCGCTCGAGAGCCGGGTGGTAGCGGTGATGCTTGCGCAGCTGCCCGGAGCGACCCTCGCGACCGGCACCGGCCACCGCCTCCTGTCGATCCTCGGCGATCGAGCGCGGTTCGAGCCGCTCCGCGAAGGGCAGATCGTGGCCGCCCTGGGGCTCGACCGTACGCGCGGCGACGAGGTCATTCGCGCGGCCCGCGGCGCATTGTTCTTGTCCAAGACCGTGCCCGGCGCGCGAATCGGCGTCGCGATCGGGCGGGCCATCGCAGGACGAAAAGGCCTGGCCGGCGAGGCACTCGAAGGCGCCGCCGCACAACTGCAATCCCTGCAGACCCCGGGCATCCGATGCAACTTTCCCGCCCGCTCCTTGCTGGACGGGCACTTCGTGCTGGATGAGGACGCCCACGGCGCGCGTCTGCTTCGCGAGGACATCGCAGACAACGAGCCACGGCCGTTTCTCGGTAAGGCCATCCCGATCATCGGACGGACGCGCGAGATCGAATCGCTCGTCGCCACGTTCGACGAAGTGCAGCGGGACAAGTGTCCCCGAGCCGTGGTCGTGGTGGGTTCCGCCGGGTGCGGCAAGTCGAGAATCCGCAAGGAGGTGGTGCGCCGACTTCGTGCCGAGCTGCCCGCCATCGACGTGCTGCTCGCGCGCGGCGACCCGACGTTGTCCTATCGCGGCGTGACGGACGTGGGCCGAGCGCTTCGCGCACGCATGGGGATTCGCGACGGAGAGACACACGAATCGCAAGCGATGAAGCTGGTGCGTTACGTGTCACTGCGACCAGGATTCCCCGAGCACGCGGTCGACTTTCTGGGAGAGTTTGTTGGCACGACGCCCATGGCGGACAGTCAGATGTTGCGTTCCGCGCGGGCGGCGCCGCCGGTGATGTCGGCACGGATCTACTACGCCGTGGAGTCGTTGTGTGCGCGCGACGCCGAGTTCGCCCCGCAGCTGTTGATCTTGGAGGACTTCGACAAGGCCGACGAGACTTCGGTGGCCCTGGTGGAGTGGTTGCTCGACTGCAAGAGCCTGTCCTTGACGGTGTTTGCGTTTGGTCGCCCGGCGGTCAACACGCGGTTTCCGAAGCTGTGGGAGGGGCGAGACGTCACGCGATTGGCGCTGGGGCCGTTGCCGCGTGCAGCGTGCGAGCATCTGTCGCGGGAGGCGTGCCCGGAGCTCGACGAGGAAAAGCGCCAGCAGGTGATCGAGCAAGCGGAGGGCAATCCGCTCTTTCTCGAGGAGCTCGTGCGTCATGCGGCGGCCGGACACGAGGACACCCCGCTTTCGGTACAATCGCTCATCCAGAATCGGCTCGACGCGTTGCCTGAAGCGCAGCGTCAGATCCTGCGGGCCGCGACGGTGTTCGGCGAGGTCTTCTGGACGGAGGGCCTGTGCGCCTTGCTGGACAAGGACTGCGAGCCGGAGCTTCAGCAGCTTCTGGAGCAAGAGCTGATCGTGCAACACACCGCGACCCGGGTCAGCGAACACACCCAATGGTCGTTCCGCCACAGCCTCGTACGGGACACCGCGTACGCGTCGCTGCTCGACGAGGACCGCGCGCATTACCACCTTCGAGCGGCGGAGTGGTTGGTGCTGGTGGGCGCACCGGATCCAGCCGCGCTTGCCATGCATGCCGAGGCGGGTCAGGACCGACCCCAGGCCGTGGAGCTGTACGCACGCGCTTCGAGCTTGGCGTTCGGCAAGGGGCAGATGAAGGCGGCATTGGAGTTCGCGACCCGCGGCGTGGCGTGTGCCGATGATCCTGCCATGCGTGCGGAGTGCTTGCTTCAGCGCGCGCAAATCCTGTCGTGGATGGGCCGATTCCCGGAGCAACGGCAGGCAGCGAACTCGGCGGCTTCGCTTGGGAGCCCCGGTTCCGACCTGTGGGGCGAAGCGAGACGGTTGGCGGCGACGGCCTTGCGCGAGGAAGGGCGAGGCAGCGAGGCCGATGCGTTGATGCGCGCGACGCTTCAACAACCCAAAGCGGATGGTCTTTCGGCGGGCACGAGGTCGAGGCTGCTGTCCGAGTGGTCCCGCGTTCTCGTGGAGCTCGGGCGCGCGAAAGAGGGGATGGCGATGGCAGAACGGGCGCTCGAGGAAGCCGAAAAGGCGGGCGTCCATGCCACCAATGCCCGACTGCGGGCCCTGGATGCCCGCAGCCTGGCGGTGAACTTCCTGGGAGACTTCTCGGCGGCCATCGACGCGACGACGGCGGTGGTGAACATGGCCGACGACGTTGGGGAATTGCTGCTTGCGACGCGGGCGCGGGTGAACTTGGGCTTTGCCCTCACCCGGGTGGGCTGCATCGATGAGGGAGAGAAGGAGCTCGAGCGCGCGCTGGCGGATGCGCGCATGGTGCGCATGCCCGCGGGGGAAGGGTTCGCTCTGCACAACCTCGGCCGGATCCGGGCCCGGCAGCGCGATTTGGACGCGGCCATCGAGCTCGAACGCCAAGCCGCCAAGATCGGTGAGAGGATCGGACACTACCGATTGATCCTCCTATCACGCATCTATGAGGCCATGTTCCTGGCCTGGCGCCGCGGTCCGGAAGACGTCAATCGGGCTGTGCTGCTCGTGGAGCTTGCCCGGGCCGACGCCCCCTCCCTGCCCTTCGCAGAGGTTGAAGCGACGATCGCGCAGGCGCAGGTCGATCGCGCCCGAAAAGACCTCGAGGCCGCATTACAGCGATGCACAGAGGCCCTCGAGCGCATCTCCTCCCTGGGTGCCGTCGAGGAGGGCGAGGAAGGACTTCACCTGACCCACTTGTACGTCCTGCTCGATCTCGGTCGGGAAGACGACGCGGACCTGGCGGCGCGGGATGCCTACGACTGCGTCCGTGCGCGTTGTGCAAGACTCAGCCACAAGGAGCACCGCGAGGCCTACCTGTCGAACATCTACGAATGCCGCAAGATCATCGACATCGCCGCGTCTCGGTTGTCTCTAACACGACCTTTGGTTTCCCTCTTCCCGCCGCCGGGGAAAGTCGACTAGCGGATTGACGAGCAAGAGGGTCGCTTCATCGGGAGAGAGAGCATGAAGAAAATACTCGTGGTGGAAGACGATCCCGTCAATGTGCTGGTCCTCTACGACTTCCTCTCGGCCAAAGGATACAGCACCACCCTCGCCAGAAACGGACCGGATGGCGTCGCTCGATTCCACGAGGACGAACCCGATCTGATGATCATCGACGTTCAACTACCGCTCAAAAACGGGTTCGAGGTCTGCTTCGATGTCCGTCGCACACCGAAGGGAAAGTCGATGCCGATCTTGCTCATGAGCGCGGTGTACAAGGACGTCGCGCACGCGGAGAACTACGCCACCGAGGGGCTGCAGGCCCAGGGGTATATGATCAAGCCCTTCGAGCTGGCTGACCTGCTCGACAACGTCTATCGACTCATCGGCAAACCCTGAGTCGCGCTGGTCGAGAATGAAGCCACCGGGGTTCATCACGGAAATGGGCACCGAGCCCAATCGCGCGCGCCTCCTGATGGGCACGCACTCGGGCTACATCATCGCCTTCGCTTTCGCCGCGCTGTACTTCGTCGCACAGCTGACCGGCGTCGAGCCGATGGACGCTTCGTTCTATGGACTGATCGGGGCCAAGCTCCTGACGAACACGCTCGCCCGCCTCGCCCTGCACTTCAACAAGCTCGAGCTCGAGCTCGGCGGCCTCAACACGATCATGGACATCGTCGTGATGACCGGCGCCATCTATCTCACCGGCGGCCAACTCAGCCCCCTGTTTCCCATCTATGTCATCGAGCTGACGGTCATCGCCCTGCTCACCAACCTCGGTGTGACCGTCCTGGTCGTCGTTCTCGCCCTCGCGATGTATGCCAGCATGGCCGTCCTGACGTTCCTTGGCGTCGTCCCGTTCCATCCCCCTCCCCTCGGCACCACGGAATCCATCTCCGGCACCTACCTGGCGTTGGATCTGGTCTTCTCCGCCTTCGTACTCGGCGTGCCGACCTTCTTCACCTCTGCGATTCTCCGTCAGCTTCGGTCCAAAGAGCAGGCACTCGAGACACGAAGACGCGAGATCGTCGAAGCCAACCGGCAAAAGAGCCAGTTCATGGCAAACGTAACCCATGAGCTGAGGACCCCAATTCATGGCATCCTCGGTCTGGCCGACCTCGTCGGAACAGGCATCTACGGACCGGTCACCGAAAAGCAAAAGAACGCACAGCTGCAAATCAAGAGCAGCGCAAAGGCCCTGTTGAAGCTCATCGACGATCTGCTGCAGCTCGCCCGCGCAGACGCCGGCAAGCTCGTCTACCGCCCCGGTGACGTCGACGTCGAGGAGGCCATCACGTCCGTGGTCGCCTCGACCAAGTGGATGATTGGCACCCAGGACTTGGACGTCAGGGTGGAGCTGGCGTCGAGTTTGCCGCACGTGGTGACGGACCGGACCATGCTCGGGCAGGTTTTGCTCAATCTGCTTTCGAATGCTGTCAAGTTCACGCCGGAGGGCGGACGCATCACCCTCTCCGCACGAGAGGGTGAACACGGTGACATCGTCATTGCGGTGCGCGACACCGGCATTGGCATTCCCGAGGAGCAGCAGCAGGCGATCTTCGAGCAGTTCCGCCAGGTGGACGGTTCGATGGAACGGACCTACGGCGGTGTGGGCCTCGGGCTCTCGCTGGTTCGACGGTTGGTCGGGGTGATGGGCGGCACGATCGAGCTGACATCAACACCGGGCGGGGGCTCGACGTTCACGGTGAAGTTGCCGGTGACTGGCCCAACGGAGGCGCACGTTACGCGGGAGATACGCCGGAATTCGGTGCTCGCGATCACCGCTCGATTCGACAAGTAAGGGAATGGGCCCCGCCCCACGGTTGTGCAGCGGCGTCAGTGCTGCGGGCCGCCGGCGATACTGCCCAGGTAGGCGAATAGCTCCTCCGAGATGCCGTGGTCCTCACGCGCCTTTTTCTCATCGTGCAACAGCTTGTAGATGGCCGCGGTCATCTCTTCGTCGCCACCGGAAACCGACTCGACGGCCTCCTGGAAACGCTGCCAAAGACGCTGCGCTTCTTCGTCGCTCGGAGGAACGCCCCTGAGCCGAGCAGCCTCCAGTTGCTCGACGACGGGTGTGACCGCCTCCTCGCCGCCCGACACGTGTGCGTTGAGGCGCTCCTGCTGCTCCGCGGTGAAGTACTTGTCATACATGGTAATTAGCTCCAGTGCGTTCAAAAGGGTTTCTGTGGTCTGCGCGTCACCGGGGCCACCACACTCCAATTGTCCAGCCAACTTCCGAAGCTGCGTTTCCAAGCGTTCCAAGTCGCGGCGCTGCTCCACGACTTTCGCCAGGTGATCGCTGACGACTTTCCGGGCGTCAGTGTGCCCTTCGGTCAAACAGTCACCAACGGCCGACAGCGATAGTCCGAGTTGCTGCAGACTTCGGACTTGTTGCAGCCGTTGGATGTCCTCTTGCGTGTAGAGACGATGCCCGGATGGAGTGCGCCCGGACGGCTTCAGAAGACCGATCTCCTCGTAGTAATGCAGCGTTCGCACCGAGACGCCGGAGCGACGGGCGACCGCTGCAACCTTCAACGCTGGGTTCGACTTGGTGGTGTTCACGGTGACGAGATTACCTTGCGTCCTCACGCCGCGTGAGGTTCAAGTCCAAAAATCCTCACGTCGGGAGAGGTCCGGCCACCCTCTTCTTCGCCGCGGGTGCTACAACGGAGCGCCATGGGGTTCCGGCCAATCGTACTTTGGTCCTCAGCGTGCTGCGTCTTGTCGTGCAGCTCGCCGCCCGTGGTGAAGGCCATCGAAGCCGGAGACGCGCACGTATGCGCGCTGATGGGCGACGGCACAGTTCGGTGCTGGGGCTTCAACGCACTTGGGCAAATTGGAAACGGCGGAACCGATGACCAACTCACGCCTTCCCGCGTGAGCGGACTTTCCAACGTGGTCCAGCTATCCCTCCAGGGCAACTCCTCGTGCGCGTTGTTGACTGACGGCACCGCGAAGTGCTGGGGCTGGAACCTGCATGGCCAGCTTGGCGGCGACCCAGATCGAAAGCAGCTCTTGCGTCCCGAACCGGTCCCAGGTGTGTCCGATGCGGTGGAGATCCGGCTCGGGGGCGACCACGGGTGTGCTCGATTGCGCGATGGAACCGTACGGTGCTGGGGTGGCAACAGCGGCGGAGCGATTGGGGATGGGTCCGCGACGTCGCGCCCGGAAGCCACGGACGTGGTCGCGCCGGTCGCATCGGGCAGGCTGGAGCGCGTCACGGGTCTTGCGATGGGCGAAAGTCACTCATGTGCGATGCTCGGCGATGGCACGGTGAGTTGCTGGGGGTCCAATCAGCAAGGTCAGATTGCCCCGGCGGATTCGTCGACCCTCGTACAAATGGTGCCAACGCCCATTCGCGGCATCGCCAACCCACGCTCGATCGATGCAGGCAAGTACAGCACATGCGCGATCGCGGCGCCCGGAGCGGTGCGGTGTTGGGGCAGCAACGGGTTGGGTTTGCTCCACGACGGATCCCGCGACGACCGGCGCGAGCCCTTGGATGTCTACGAGCTGCAAAACGTCACGCAAATCGCGATGGGGTTCGGTCGAGCTTGCGCCGTCATCAGCGACGGTACGGTGCGCTGTTGGGGCGATGGAAAGGGCGCACGCCGGGTGGCGGGGCTCACGGATGCGAAGCAGGTATCGCCCGGGATGGGAAACGCGTGCGCTTTGCGCAAGAACGGCCGGGTAGTCTGCTGGGGTGGGAACGAGCATGGCGCACTTGGCGATGGGAGCCGTACCTCGCGCGACAAGCCCAAGGAGGTGCGCTGGTGAGGTCGCTCGCTGGAAGGGCCTGCGGAATGCTGGCTTGCGCGTCCGCGTTCGTGGCGGGCGTGGGATGCAGCATGGGCGAAGAATCGCGACCATGGATTCCACCGGGCCCCATGGCATCCGCCCGCGCCGACGCGTCCGACCTAACTGAGCTACTCAAAATACGCGAAATGCGCTTGGACGAGGGGCCGGCTCCTTCTGACGTCGGAGCATTGCGTGTCGAGCGCGTCGCGGTCGGCAACGACCAACGGTGCGTGATCAGCAGTGACCACGCCGTGCGCTGCTGGACCTGGGATCCCTGGCACTCGCTCACCGGGAGTCTCGAACCGGCTCGGGCGAAGCGTCCCGTCGCGGATCTGTCCGGCGTCACGCAAGTCGCGCTCGGCTATGATCATGGATGCGCACTGCTCGCGACCGGGCATGTGCGATGCTGGGGTTCGAACGTCACTGGGCAGGTCGGAGACGGCACACGCGCGGCGCGGAGCCACGTGTCGCCCGTGCTGGGGTTGCATGACGTCACGGCGATCGCGGCGGGACTGCGGCACACGTGCGCGCGTACAAGAAAAGGTCTGGTGAAGTGCTGGGGGAACAATGAAAGCGGGGAGCTCGGTCTCGGCGAGCCGGAGAAGTTCAAGGCGTTCGACTTCCGCTCGTTGCCGGTTCCGGTGAAAGGCCTGTCTCACGTGGCGGGGATCGCGCTCGGCGCGAAATTCAGCTGTGCTTGGCTCGAGAATGGGACCGCCCATTGCTGGGGTCGCGGGCGCGAAGGGGAGCTCGGCGCGGGAACTCGGGTTCCGGTCGGCGATGCCAGGCCAACGCCGGGGCGCGTCGAAGGCCTCGAACATGTGGAGCACCTCCGGGCGGGTGGCCATGAGGCGTGTGCGATCCTGAAGAATGGTGAGGTCTGGTGCTGGGGGGCGAACCTGAAGGGGTCGCTGGGTGACGGTACGAAGGAATCACATCCGAGCCCCGTTCGGGTGGAGGGCTGGGATGGAGTCGAAGACCTGCAGCTCGGCGACGAACGCGCGTGCGGTCGGTTCCCGGGCGGAGAGGTCCGGTGCGCGGGCTTCTGGCCGAATGAAAAGGATCTCCGACTCACACCCACGCCTGTTCCTTTGCTGAGCAACGTGACGCAGTTGGAGTTGTTCAACGGGTTGGTGGCGTTGAACGAAGACGGAACCATCATGACGTGGACCCATCGGGGCGGGATCATGCGGATTAAGTGGTAGTGTTCCTGGTCTGCGATCCTAAGGGACCGCCAAAGAATAGGCTGGTCCACTTGGCGTCGAGAAACGGGTGGCACGGCCAAGCAAGCCTTTGAACGCCTGCAAGCTCCTGCTTGGCCGTGGGCGGCGACGGAGACCCTTCGGTGTTCGAGCCCGCGCACCGGGAGTTCGTGCCTCCCATGAACTGGTACGAACACCCCGCGTGGCTTCAGCTATGCATGGACCT
>Ga0180009_10007618_pt1 | contig 10992 bp, 7 predicted proteins | sample OS_PC_MetaG_FD_123537 | JGI IMG/M metagenome (GOLD analysis project Ga0180009, IMG submission 123537) | Groundwater microbial communities from the Aspo Hard Rock Laboratory (HRL) deep subsurface site, Sweden - OS_PC_MetaG | ecosystem: Environmental > Aquatic > Deep subsurface > Groundwater...
CCTGTCCATTTCACGCTTGCTTGTTATGCCGAGTTTGTTTTTCAGCACCCTGCCACGAGAGCCGGGTTCAGCCTGGTCTTCTATAAGATGCGAAGTATCGTAGCGTTTAGATTTTTTCATATCATTCTACTGAAAGATTCAGAGCGTTCCGCCTTTCTTATTTAATATATTTTTTCATTGAGGTCATCATGGTGACCGGTATTCCAAGTTTCACTGCATTTCTTGCAGCGTATAAAATATTAGCTATTTTCTCAAAGCCACAGCTTGCAAGCTGACAAGTCCCAAGAATTGCAGGCATATTTAATCTGGGGCTTAATAAAGAGAAGGATTTCTCTCTTGCAATCTTTGTCCATGAAGAAATGACAACTTGCTCAAGCAGATTTTGTATTTCTTTCCCCCAAACATATTGCTTGGCTTCCGCCAGATGAAACAGGAGTAGGTGACTATAGTAGGTGATTTCTGGTGTAATATTATCCGCATTTGAAAGTAGTATTGCAGATACAAACCTTTTGCCAATCCCCGCAGAACCATCAGACAATATCCCTGTTAACTCATTATTATTCATTGATGCAACATTTTTCAGAAAATCAAACCATGTTAACAGTCTTGAATCAGTCAAATTGAGTTCGCCAGCATCAACTTTCCAAATAGAAACTAATTCGGTCATATCTCTGTTTTGGCTTAATCTATGAAAAAGGGCAAAGCAGAGCAAAATTATTAAGGATTCATAAAAATCATCTGACAAATGAACTACCCCATCGGTGTCACCTTTCTTGAATATATTATTCGCCTCTGATACAAGCCTTTTTGTTGACTCAATCGCAGCTACAAAGGCATAGAACTCCCGAATCAAAGATTGAGGGTCTTGCTTTCTCAAAGCATGGATAATGGTAAGTTTTGCTAATGAAGTTCTAATGACAGGGTAACTTGTGGTATAAAACTGCTCCTTGAAATACTTGAATATCTTCTCATCAACTTTCAATTCGGTCTCTATTTCAGCCAATATCATCCAAAAAAAGTCAATGGGCTGCAAGGGATAATTTTTTATTCTTTCATCGATTTCATTATTACTAAAACACCCAGGCTGAGGTTCAGCATGCGTTTCAATATGTTCCTGCTTCACGTCATTAAGAAGCCATGTTAACGTATGACCAACAAGTTTTTGCAAGGCATAGGATTGAATATCTCTCAACGGATCAGGCAATAGGTGAAAGTCTTTAATTATGGCTGCAAATAGTTCGATTGATTGCTGTTTTTCATCAGTTTTCCAGAGAGCAAATGCCTGATCCGCTCTTAACCCCAATTCCAGCTTTTTATTATTACTCTGTGCAGCATATTTAGCTCCAGCCTGTGCTAATGAGGCGGCCTTGCCCCAGTTACCTGTCATTGCGGCAGAAATTTCTGCGCGCCTATATGCAATCAATGGCATAGTGTCGAATTCTGTTTTCCAAATCGGCAATATTCTATCCAGTATCTCTAACGTTTCCTTATACTTCTTCTGTCTAAAATAAATCATGGCTCGTGCGTCTTCTATAATCGGGTTATCATCGCCCAGATGGCTCCTTACCTCATCAAGTATCTCAATAGCTTTTTCTGAGTCCTCTAAATGCTCATCGTATATAACTGCCATCATATGATAAGCATTTGCGACAAGACTCATTGCTCTCCATGTTAATGCGAGACTTATTGTTTTCTTAAATGCTTCAAGGCATTCTAACCACTCTGGAGATGCAGAGTTATATTCATTAAGATAAACGTTGCCAATTAAGAAACCTGCCCAATCAGTTTTCGTGTTTAAGAAAGATAGATAGAGATTTTTTATGTCTTCATCTCCATGTTCCAGAGTCGCCATAAAAGTAAGCAAGTCTTCGTAATCTTTACATCTTGCTATTGCCAACAATGTGATAAATCGAATTGACTCCTTGCCTGTCAAAGTCTTTTCAATTGATTGGCCGTACGGCTTAGTTTTATCAGAAAGCAATTGAAATGCTTCTTTGATCCTGGACATCATTATGGAAAGCGGAAATGGCACTTCAATCCTTAGTATTGTCTCGAATAAGAATAATAATCGAGTGCCGTCCTTAAATTCATCTGCTTTGAGATCTTTTATTTCTTGTTCCCATGCTTCGTCAATTTTCAAGGCTGAGTCATTCTTGTCGATTTCTGCCGCGACACGAAATTGAATATGGCGCAACGAAAGACTAACGACTGGATTCTTTGAGTAAATTTTCTGTCCTGGGGCGATAGCTATAGCCGTTAACCAGCTTAAATCCTCTGATATTCGTGGGAGAATATCTTTTTTGTTGGTTAGAAGATAATATATCAGAGGCATTAAAACTTCCCCGGATTCCCATAATATCCCATGGAGAAAAGCGTTGCTAACTTCATTAGGACTTAGAGTTTTTTCTGACAAAAGCGCTTTTACTGCCTGAGCGTGAAGATTCTTTATTTCTGTTATCGGCCATATTTCATTGGCCAAATCTTTTAATAGAGGTGAAATTCTAAAATAACCGGAAGATAATCGTTCGACCCAAGGACCAACAAGAAGATCAAATGCCTCTCCAGGTTTATCAATCGCTGGTGATTTATCACTCATAACTAATGCATGTTGCTTTTTAAAGGGATGATGCATAATGCTTAATCGATAAGAAAGAGTACGGGCTGATTCCATAGGGAAATCTGATATCAGGCGCTTTTTTACTTCACGTTTTATGGTCTCAAAGTTATCAGGGTTTACTAAGCTCTCTACTGTTGGCGCAGGCCAGCCTGAAGACTCAAGGCTTCGTATCTTTGCATGAACTAATTGGGGATGACCGCCTGTTTTAATAAAGACAAAACTACTCCACAAATCGAGCACTTTGTTGGCAGGGCAACCGTGCCGCTGTGCAAGCTCCTTTACTTCGTCCTGATCCATTGCCGGAACATCTACTATCAAATCATTAGCAGACGGTAAATAGTGAGATACTTTGTCAGGCAAGTCATCTTGTGTTGTGATGATTACATATCCGTTTTTTGATAAAACAAGACTTATCAAGCCAGCTAATGCATTCTCATATATATTTAAATCTATCCCAAAAGAAATATCATCAATGATAAGAATTGTATCCTCAAAATTCCTTAGAGTTACTGAGATACCGAATAAGACAGCATTTATTGAATTTGCATCTACTCCCCGTAGGGCGACCCATTTATGTTCAAGCTTGAGAGAATTTACCAACAAAGCCGCAATTGATGACTTACCCATACCTGTAGAACCATGCAATGTTATAAACTTATTTTTCAAAAATATTTCTTTCAATGAATCAACAAGTTTCTGACGTCTTGCATACTTCTCTGGTAGGGCTGGAGTAATGCTTTGTTGAATGAGGGCCAACTGAGGGGTTGCTCCTGTTGACGGAAATTGCATCATGCCTTCAAATTGTGCTGTGAGGGCACTAATTTTTTCTGTCATTGCACTAATGGGTACAGGCACGGTGACACTACCTTCAAATTGCTCAAGAAGCTTTATATATGTCAGTTCTCGGTCAGTCGCGCTGCATGCTTTTTCAAATACATATTTAAGTAGAGCTGGTAAGGCTTTTTCTGATACGGCAGGCAAGATTTTAAAATGAATTCCTAATGTTTTAATTTTATAAAGGATTATTCCTTCAAGATATTCCCGTACTGGGTTGCCGGTGTCCCACTCAATAGGAAGAATTAATTCTGTTCGAAGTGTTTCGTCGTCTGCAGTACGTATAAATTCTTTCAACTCGATAGGAAGATCTTCTTTAGTTAATAAGTAATTTTTAAGCGGCGTAGGATCAATATGCTCATGTTTACAATCATCCCAGAAGTCCAAACCCTTCTTTTCACCAAAAGGAGCTGATTTCTCTTTCCCTCGTTCTGCTGTAGTTAGAAAACGATATATTATTTTAACTTTCGGATTAAGGTTCTTATGTTCCCAATAGTGTTTTATTGCATCTATAACTTCATCGGAATTTAATGTGACTGATCCAGATTGTATGTCCTTAACCTGAGTTGTTTTCGCCCGACCAAGGCCAAGCTTATCAATATCTTCTGCACCTTCTAGGAATAATGCCTCACCTTCCGATAAAGATAACCATTCGTTAAGACTCTGCCAAATTTGGTATGCATAGCCTCGAAGCGAATGGACAGCTTGTCTCTTTGGATCACTATTCAACATTATTGATTTCTAAAACCCATACTTTTTACGATACCAGCCTTCCCGAAAACGCCTTTTTCAAAATCGCCTGCCGCAGGCGTTCAGCGCGTTTGAGATTAATGTCAATTGCTTCTTCTATTTCTTCTGTAACAGATAGACGGCTTTCAATTTCCTCAACAATTCGATGTTGGTCATCAAGAGGTGGCAAGTGCAATGGCAATTTTCTAATCTGGTCTAAACTATAATTTGCTCTCGCAACATCTACTTTCTGCGCGTGAATCAGTTTCTGAACTTTTTCTGAGAGAAAATAGCACATAAGAAACTGGGGTAGCAGACGATCTCTTAAAGGCCGAATAACTGCAACGGCTTGATTTATGTTACCGCCTTCAATACTCTTCGTCGCAACAGCGGCACGCCCTATTGATGCACCAACGATGTTTAATAGCACATCCCCTGTTCTTAAGACAGATTTCTTTTCCTTCTTATTAAATGCCAATGGTAGATGGGCAACATCAGAGAGATCAAGATGACCCCAAGAAACGTTTTGACTACGCACAAAAACTACGCCTTCCGAGCTGTATTCAAAACCCTGCCAATTTGGAGATGAGCCCTTTGTTACTACTTCTGATACCTCACCGACCGTTGTTGTTTTCCATTTTTTTTGCTCGGAAGTTACAAGTTTCCCTTCAACAGCAGCCTTAAGGACGGAGGCTTTGTAGCGTTTTAAACTCGCCCGCACTCTCTTGAGCGCCGCCACCGCCTCATCAAGACGGGAGAATTGCTTTTCAATCTCGGAGACGATGAGGTTTTGGACGGGGACTGGAGCTAAAGGGATTTCAAGATTGGCGATTTGAGATTTTGAGATTGCCTGGAAGGTAGAGCCAGTTCCCATAGATGTTATATCGGCTTCGACTGAGCGAAGGTAATATAAAACAAATTTAGGATTTATTTTGTCTTTTGTCCTGATTGCTGTAAGACCTCTACCAATACAACATCTTAGATTGCACATATTTGTAGGCCCGACTGGAGCACGAACAGAAATAAGAATGTCATTTGGTTCAGCTATTTTCTTTGGCTTGGTGCACCATGTTGAAGGTGTCGGATAAAAACTGCCGAAATCGGTTTTCCCCTGAAAAAATGGCAACCCTGTTCCATTTTTGTTATAAGTATTCCCCGGCGGCGACTGTCCCATTATTACTTCACACACATCACTTAGTTTTTTTAATTCCCAGCTTGTCAAATAATCCTTCCTCTTAATCTAAAATCTACAATCCCACAATCTCAAATCTTCCTTCTTTTGGCTGTTTTTCTTGAAGCAGTAAATATGGATGTCAATTCGTTTGCCTCTTGCAGAAGTATTGCCACTTTTTCTTTTTCAACAAGATTAGATTCAATGGCCAACTCAAGCCAATACAGCGATTCGTCTGCTTCTTCTTCCACAATGCCCATTTTTGCTATAAAATCAGCGTGTGATTTTGCCCGACATGCAGAGCGGTAATTCGCACCGATAGAAGTAGCAGACCGTATTAATTGCCTTCCAATGATGTCACCAACTTTATTTCTGGGAAAATTTTCCACCAGTTTAATAATTTCCAGAGCAAAATGTTTTGTCCGTTCCTTTAATTCGTTGCTGTTCATTCAAAATCTCCAAATCTCAATTTTTTCAATCTTAAATCTACAATCGTCAATCTCAAATATTCCTCACGCTGCCAGCGCCTCATTCATTTCATCAAGCAAGGGCCATAACTGCTCGCCGAAGAGTTGATAGACCTTTCCAATCCCGCCTTCCTGCGCAAAAGGCACATAATTAAAATCATCCTTTTCTATGCTCAGGTTGGCAACAATATGATCTCGTATCATCTCAAGCCAGCGCCTCTGCTCAGGGGTAAACTTCTTTCCTGCTGATTCCTGTTGTGTAATCCACTTATTAAACCTTTCATGCACATGCTCGCTAAAAGGCTCAAGCTCATTCTCCTGATGAATAGCAAAACGGATTAGAGAAACAAGGTCGGTGAGAATCCTCTGGCTGCTTGCTCCCCGCACCTTTGACCTTTCCAAAGCCGCATACGCATCCCATAGCCTGTCAATGCGCCATAGATAAGGAGGTTTCTCTATCATGTCTGAAAGGGCTTTTATATCTTCAAAACGGAGACGTGCCTTATACGGCCTGCTGTAGAGTATCTGTAGTGCAGTAATCTCATCCTTATATTCCTTTATAAACTGTTCAAAGGATGTAACCGTCTTTCGCGCCTTCTCCAATGCATCTGCATCAAACCCTGCTGCAACGACTTCATCCCTGCTCACAATATCAATGGTCTGCTCAAGGGTCTTGTGCAGTTCAACAATCTTTTTTCTGAGTTCAGGATTATGCAAGGGCTTGACCGCCTCTTTTATTATCTTGTTTGAAGCCTGTTTTATCTGCTCCTCTGAAGGCGCATCATTTCCGAAATCCGTCTTTGCGCTCTCAATATGCCTGTCAGGGTCAATGGACTGAACAAGGCCTGTCATTAAATCCTTAATGTCCTGTCCATTGTTAAGCTTTTTTATCTCTTCTTTTTCCACCTGACTTATCCTTTTCTCAATCCTTGAAAGACGGCCTGCTATTGAAGAGATAACATCAGACTCTGTATTGCCCAATGCAACTGCCTGAAGGAGTTTTTCAAGCGGGATTGAAAGTTTCTTTTCCATAGGCCTTGAGTCTGTCTTGTCCTGCTCGCATACGCCGACTGCATCAACAATTATAAAGTGGGTCTTTGCCTTTGCATCAGGCGTGACAGACTGGAGCTCATTTGGATTTATTACGCGCACACCCCGGCCTTTCATCTGCTCAAAGAAGGAGCGGGACTTTATATTCCTCATGAAAAAGACAATCTCAAGGGGCTTTATGTCCGTGCCTGTTGAGATCATATCAACCGTGACAGCGATGCGGGGGAAATAATTTGTTCTGAAATCGCGAATAAGTTGATCCGTACTGACACCGGTTGTCTTATAGGTAATCTTCTGACAGAACTCATTCCCCTTTGCGAACTCCTCACGGATAATCTTCACGATGTCTTCTGCATGGGAATCATCCTTTGCAAAGACAAGTGTCTTCGGGACATCCTTGCGTCCGGGAAAAATCTCTGTGAAAAGATTATCCCTGAATGACTTAATGACAGTCCTTATCTGGTCTATTGCAACAATATCCGTGTCAAGCTGATTGGCATTATATTCAAGTTCCTCATCAAGCCTCTCCCACCTGACCGCCCTTGTCTCCCTGTCGCGCTTGTCAATGAAATAGCCTGCGTCAACCTTTGAGCCTGCCTGTGTAATTTTTGTCCTTATCCGGTAAACATCATAGTTCACATTTACTCCGTCTGCAACAGCCTGCTCATGCGGATATTCCATGACAAGGTTCTGATTAAAAAATCCGAATGTCTGTTTGTTGGGCGTGGCAGTAAGACCGATTATGGATGAATCAAAATAATCAAGCACCTGCCTCCAAAGACTATATATTGATCTGTGGCATTCATCTGTGACGATTACATCAAAAGTCTCCGGCGGGATAGTGGGATTGTACTCAACAGGCGGCGGCTCCTTGTAGATATCAGAATGGTCAAATAATGATTCCTCTTCAAGCTCAGGGTCTATCTCTTCGCCTTTAAGGATTGAATAAAGCCTCTGGATTGTGGATATGCAGACACGGGCTGTCTTATCAATGCTGTTTGATTGAAGATGCTGGACGATGAACTCCTCTGTGAACTTAAAAGGGCTGTAAGGCGAATCATATTGCTGAAACTCTTTCAGTGTCTGGTTTCCGAGTGTCTTCCTGTCAACGAGGAACAAAACCCTTTTTGCCTTTGCAAATTTAAGCAGGCGGTAAATAAATGTAACGGCAGTGAATGTCTTTCCGCTTCCTGTTGCCATCTGGATGAGGGCTCGTGGGCGGTTTTCTGAAAGCGACTTTTCGAGATTCTTTATCGCCTTAATCTGTGCTGACCAGAGTCCTTCTTCAATCAACGTCGGCATCTGTTGAAGTCTCTCATTCAAAGTGGACGCCTTTTGATAAACCGATAACCTCTCGGCAGACCGGCCTGATTCAGGAGGCACATCTTCAGTAAGCCATTCTTCAAGGGTTTCGGGCTTATGAAAGGAAAAAACATCGCGTGACCTCGGCTCCGGGTCTAATCCATTTGTGAAACGGGTTTCTACTCCAGTTGACTGATAGCAGAAGGGTAAAGGACGGCGCCATGCAGGAAGGTCATCAGGCAGCCCATGTTTATATTTATCAGACTGTATCTCTACTCCGGTTAGTGTTGTTCCTGCCTTCTTGGCTTCTATAACACCGGCCGCCTTGCCGTCAACATAAAAGATATAGTCTGCAAAACCGTGGCCGGATTTCAGGGGAAAATTTCTTATGACAACGCCGCGATGCGCGTGGATGTTTGCGTCACTAAGGTCACATACATGCCAGCCAGCCTTTTCAAGAAGGCTGTCAATGATTTCGCGCGCTTCGTCTTCAGGATTTATTGCCATGCGCTCCTAATGAAAAGTCATATTTTCTCGCCTATTTTATTCCAAACCTGAAAAGTTAGCAAGCATGGGAAAGCGGAGAAGCGCAAAAGTTCAATAGTGCAGAAGAGCAGTCGCCTCAGGCGACTCTACGCTGTTGCTGCGAGAACCAGGGAAGCGACAAAGGGGCAAAATGCAGAGGGAATTAGGCTCTTTTAAAAAAAACAGGGGTCAGCGCCCATTTTAATAAAGTTCTTACTGGGGGACATCTCCCACATTTTTAATTCTATCCCCTTCCCCTCACCGCCCCGCTTTCGTTTGTCGTCTCAATAGTCTGAAAGGACAGAATAGTTATGCGGTGTAAGTATTTTCAAATTAAAGGGCAGGTCTTCTATATCAAGAAGGTCTTTATCTCCGGTAATCAAAATATTTGCTCCTGCCTCTAAGCAGCATTCAAGCAGCATATTGTCTTCGGCATCTCTGCATATTGCTATTCTTTTTTCCGTAAGCCTTTCTCCTTACCGATTTAACTGCATCATCAATATCTTTCATCGTTAAGCTGATTTTCTTAAACGCCTCTCTCGCAACTTTAAACGCAGCATCAAGCCTGTCTTCCGGAGAGAGCACTGAGAGGATATAATCCTCAGGGCTGATTTTTCTTGCTGTTGCTTTCATTTGAATCTCCTCTCTCTAATTATTTGTTCTTATTCTATATCAAAAACAAGGGCTTTTTCTATAGCTTAAAATAGTCATTATTTGATAGTTCAGAAAAATAATAGGGTCAGCGGGCATTTTAGCAATGAACTTTACGAGATAGTTAAAACATGCCTGAAACGGCGGGATAGAAGAGAAAGCAAAGAGAAAGAGGAATCACCTGTAATAGAACAGCCAGCACAGGAAATAACAGACAAACCTCCAACAACCTAAATAAAGAAGTTACCTCTCTTGACATTATGTGTTTTGATGTATACTATTATTAAGCTTGAGTGGAGGGAAAAAATGGCAAAGGCATATCTTGAAGTAAAGCTTCCTATATCAATGAAAAAGAAAGCTGATATTTTTGTCGTATGCTGTCCGCCTCTCGATGTTTGGAGTCAGGGCAGGACAAAAGTTGAGGCGCGAAAGAACATAGAGGAAGCTATGAAACTGTTTTTGATAACCTGCATTGAAAAAGGCACGCTTGAAGCGGTTTTAAGAGAATGCGGCTTTAAGCTTTCAAGGGCAGTTATCAATAAAATTCCCAATGACCACCGCTATGTAAACATCCCTATTCCTTTCAGCGTGCCTGCGCAAGCTTTATGCCACGCCTGACACCGCTTCACTGGAAAAAACTTGACTGCATTTTTACTAAAGACGGATATTCACTTCATAGGGTTGAAAGCTCACACAGGGCTTATTTTAAAAGCGGACGCAACAGGCCTCTCATTATTCCAACGTATAATTCAGTTGGTTTGGATATTATCAAGGGGCTGATGAGGTCTGCCGGAATGACTCGTGAAAGGTTCTTCAGTCTTTTGGCTGAATGCTAACCTCTAATTTTCCCCCCTCTGCGTTACAAAAACGCCCTTTTCCGCCTCTTTCGAGCCTTATCCCTTAGCTTATTAAATACCCTTCTTGCAAAAATAATAGGGTCAGCGCCCATTTTAATAAAGTTCTTACTTGGGACATCTCCCACATTTTTAATTCTACCCTCTAACCCTTCCTCTCACCGCCCCGCATAGCGAGATAGTACCATAGTTCCAAAGTTCAAAAGCTGAAAAATCATTGTCATTTATCTTTCCTTCTCCCTCCGAAACCCAATCTTCTTTTTCTTTGTTTCAGGCGGCGCCATGAGCTGCCGAATAGCATTAAAAATAACTTTTATATCTTCGTCATGTTTCTCAATTTTTCGTTCAAGTTGTCCCAGTTTATAAGCCAATTCTTTATTCGTCGAGAGAAACTCCCTCAGCTTCACAAAAGCCCTCATGATGGCGATATTCACCTGAATCGCCCGCCCACTATTGAGCACACTTGAAAGCATGGCAACGCCTTGTTCAGTAAAAACATAGGGGAGATATTTCCTGTGTTCTCCGCGCCCCTTCTTTAAGGTCACAATTTGTGATCTTAAAGAGTCATCTTCTTCTTTCGAGAGCTGAAGCATAAAATCTTCAGGAAATCTTTCAATGTTGCGCCTGACGGCCTGATTAAGCACCCGGACAGGCACTTCATAAAGCTCTGCAAGATCGCTGTCGAGCATGACTTTTTCGCCACGTATTAGATAGATTTTTCTCTCAATCATCTCAACAGGAATCAATGCCTTCATTCTGCCTCCAATCGGACTTTCTTAAACCCCTCAATAC
>Ga0180009_10007619_pt1 | contig 10992 bp, 9 predicted proteins | sample OS_PC_MetaG_FD_123537 | JGI IMG/M metagenome (GOLD analysis project Ga0180009, IMG submission 123537) | Groundwater microbial communities from the Aspo Hard Rock Laboratory (HRL) deep subsurface site, Sweden - OS_PC_MetaG | ecosystem: Environmental > Aquatic > Deep subsurface > Groundwater...
GCAGCTTCCGCCGGCCGTCGTCCCCCATTCCGGGGCCTGATGAGTGGAGCCGGCAGTGCGATGCTAGCCCGCTGGAGGAATCGCCTTGAGAACTGCCATCAACTCCGCGGTCGTCACGGTCCTCGTGGTCATCGCGCTCCCTTTGGCACTGATGTATCGCTCCGCCTGGGCTACCGCGGCACCAAAAGGTTCGTGAACCAAGAGGTCCCCTGTGGCGAGAAAAAGAAACGCATGTGCCACCAAGGGTTGACACCCTGAATACGAACCCGAGATCGGACGTCCATGAGAGGGACCACGACCTGTGCTAGACTTTCCGGGCTTGTTGGGTTCCACACGGAGGATGACCATGAAAAAGAATACCCTATCGCCCCTGCGGCACGCCCTGGTGTTGGCACTGCCCGCGGCGCTGCTGCTGCTGTTCGCGTTTCCGCCCTCTGAGGCCAGGGCGGCACCGGGCGACAAGCTCAAGGGCAAGTGGAAGGCAGTCGCCATGGAGCTCGGCGGAAAGCGCCACCCGGTCAAACCGCCCATGCTCATTATCTTTCACTTCCAAGGTGGCAGCAAGCTCGTGGTCACCATCTCCAATGGCAAGCGCGACATGGTGCAAAACGGCACCTGGTCCGCCACGGCCACTCAGCTCATCATGAAAATCAAGGGCCAGACCGAGACCGCCGGATACAAGGTCACCGGGAGCAGGCTCACCATGAACAAGACCATCGCCGGCCGCGCGGCCAAGTACCACATGAAAAAGGTCAACTGATCCCCTGACCGCCCCCCGGTGATTTGCGGTATCCTCTTTGTCAGCCTGACATGGAGGACGATCATGAAATGTGTAGTGGGCGCGCTGTCCGCGGTGGTGATGGCCCTGGCCCTGGGGTCGCCGGCGCGGGGCGCCATTGGGGACAACAGCGTGGGCATGAACGTACACGACGGGCGAGAGCCCTTCATCGACGCCTGTGTGGACCTGGGGGTCGAGTGGGTGCGCATGGACGCCAACTGGTTTCAGATCGAGCCCACGGACAACAACTACCAGTGGCAGATCCTGGATCCGCGCGTCACCGACGCCGTGTCATCAGGCCTCGGGGTATACCTGACCCTCGCCTACACCCCGGACTGGGTTCCCGCCCACGGGGACACCGACTCCAGCTCCCACAACGACATCCCCAATGCCTCGACCGAGTGGGTGGATTTTGTGACCGCTGCGGTGACGCACTATAGCGCCCTGGGCGTCACCCACTTCGGCATCTGGAACGAGCCCAACCTCGACGGCTTCCTGGAGGGCGGGCTCAGCTCGATCGGCGACTACGTGAACATCATCCTGGTGCCCGGCGCGGCGGCGGTGCGGGCGGCGTGTCCAACCTGCAAGGTGCTCGGCCCGGACCTGGCCCACGTGGGTGACGTGGACGTGTATATCGAGAACCTGACCCAGCTGATCCCCACCACCACCTTCGACATCTTCGCGCACCACTCCTACAATGGCTTCGCCGAGACCGGCACCGCGGAGTGGGACGGGGACCGCTACTTCAACGTGCTCGATCAGCAGCGCTTCTACGGCACGCCCCTGGCGGCCTTCACCCGGCGCTCTCTACGCGACCTGCTCGACACCTGGGGCTATACCGGCGAGGTGTGGATGACCGAAACCGGCTACCGCGCCCAGCCCCCCGGGGACGTCACCGAGGAGGACTTCCAGGCCATCTACGTGAACCGGGCCCTCGAAGAGCAGCTCCTGCGCGATTGGGTCACCAACACCTTCTTTTATGAGATCCACGACTGCGGACCGGACGAACCCGCGTGCACCATCGACGGCTTCGGGCTCATGCGCGCCCAGCCCGGTTCCACCATGCCCCGCACCTTCCCCACGGACTACCGCAAGAAGCCGGCCTTTGACGCCCTGCGACAGTTCATCATCGACCACCCCGAGGTGGTGGGCACCGGGCCCGCACCCCAGTGCGCCGACGGCCTGGACAACGACGGCGACGGCTTCGCCGACGGCGCGGATCGCGGCTGCGCCGACGCCCTGGACGACGACGAGTCCGACGATCCACCGCGACGCTTGCTTCAGGCCGCGCCCACCGCGGGCCTCACCATCGACGGCGACCTCGCCGACGTGGGCCCTGATGGGTGGTCCACGCTCAACCCGGACGACTGGCACAGCCCCGAGCCCCTGACCGCCGGGGATCTGGAGGTGCGCATCGCCGCCCGCTGGTCCGCAGCCGGCCTGTACCTCGCCCTGGAGGTCACCGACGACGTGCAGGACAACACCCACGCCGACCCCGACCTGTGGCAGGGCGACAGCGTGCAGCTCGCCTTTGACGTGGGCCAGAGCGGCGGCACCGGCTACGACACCATCGACGACCACGAGATCAACTTCGCGCTGGTGGCCGGGACGGCGCGCTCCTATCGGTTCCACGGACCCGCCGGGGCCAGCGACGCCTTCGAGGCGGCGGTGGTGCGCATCGGCAACGTGACCCGCTATGAGCTGCACCTGCCCGCGGCCACGCTTCCCGCGGTCACCTGGACCACGGGAGAGACCCTGGGCTTCTCCTTTCTGGTCAATGACGCCGACGGCAGCGGCCGGGTGGGCTGGACAGAGTTCAGCCCGGGCATCGGCATGAGCAAGGCTCCCTACTACTTCGGCGAAATCGAGCTGGTGGATGAGGTGGTGGTCACCCAGGACGGTGGCGTGAACAGCGACGGGGGCCTACCCTCGGACGGCGCCGTCTCTGACGGGAGCACGGCCAACCCGGACGGCGGCGCCTTCGGAGACGCCACCGTGGACCCGCCCGGAGACAACAACGGCGGCTGCGGTTGCCGGTCCGGTCGGACCGCCTCAGGGGCTCCGTCGCCCCTGCTACTGCTGCTGCTCGCATTCTGGCTCCGCCGGCGGCGCCGACGCTGAGGCTTTCCAACTGAACCAGCCCGGGCTTGAACAATCCCCCGCCCTGGTATAAACAGACCCCCACTGAACAACGGCGCTTTGGCGCACCGACGCCCACCCATCGGGGAGGAAAACATGCAAAACGTGCACACAAAACTCTTCTTCGGCCTGTCCATCCTATCCATTCTCGTCGTGGGCCTGCTCACGGGCTGCGGCGACAAGAAAAAGAGTAGCAAGGCGGGCTGCGCCAAGCTGGCGGAGCAGATCGCGGCCTGCGGCCGGAACATCGGCCTCCAGGGTGACGAGGACGAGAAGGCCGAGGACTGCAAAAAGAAGCTAAAAACAGGCGACAAAGAGGTCGCCGAGGCCGTCAAGTGCGCCCAGCACAACAAATGCACGCCGTACCAGGAATGCATGAAAAAGATCCACGACAAGCGCGACGCCAAACGAGACGCCGATCGGCTGCAGAAGAGCTTTGACGAGGCCAAGGCGCAGCTCAAAGCGGGCAAGCACTACTCCGTGAAGTACTTTTGCAAAAACACGGAGAAGATGACCCCGGAGATGAAGACCTGGTGTGGCAACATCGGCAAGGTGATCACCGAGACCATGACCGCCGACCTGCTCAAAGCCCGCGACGCCATGAAGGTCACCTACAAGGAGACCTCGGCCTGCGACACCATGCTGGGATACGCCATCAAGGTGGGCAAAACGCAAGGGGACGCGGCGGGCAAGCTCTGCCAGGAGCTCAAGGCGGCCAAGGACTTCCTCTACCTGAAAACGCAGGTGGACAAGCAGATGAAGTCAGACAGACCCTACTTCACCTACGCGTGCGCCATGGACAAAATCAAAGAAACGACCGAGGTGGCGACGCCCTTCGCCCTCAAGCTCCGCAAGCAGATGGTGCAGCTCTGCTTCTACACCCTCGGCAAAAAAATCTTCGCCGAGAAGGTGCCCAAGATGAAGTACTACTGCAGCGTCAAAAAACTGTACGAGGGCTTCAAGGAGCTCAAGACCACTGACCCCGAGATCGTCAAGCTCATGGAGCAGGCCGCCGCCAAGTGTGAGCCCAAGCCCAAAAAGTAACCGGTCCGGATCGGGCCCCGACTCCACCCACCTGCAGACGATCGCCAACCCAGAGTGCTGTTGAGATTTGCCGGTTACCTAACGGCGAAGGTGGCGCTATCCACTTCGAGGGGGTCGGTGGCGGTGGGGATGGTGATCCGGAGGCGGTACGTGCCGCCGGAGAGCTCGGGGATCAGCCCCATCACCGGCTGCCGGATGGGCATGGCGATGGTCCAGTAGAACGAGCGTGACGCCGGGTACAGATCCTCGCTGTACAGCGGGGCCACGGCCAGGTCCAGCCAGAAGGCGTAACCGTCGCTGGTAATGGGCAGGCCGTTGTGGGCGAGCACCGGGTCTCCGGCGCCGTCGACGAGCGTGGCCAGGGGCGCGCCCAACCAGGGGTCGCTGCCCAACACCGTGACGTAAACGATGTCCGTGGCGTCATACATGGCGCTGGCATCCGTGACGATGCTACCGGGGTCTTCCGGCGTCGTCGGCACGTAGGGTTCGTACCGCTCCGGGGGCACATCGAAGGGCGTGATGGGTTCGGGCGCCAGCTCATCCCGCTCCACCTTGGGGCCGTTGTCCAGGCTGAGGGCGAAGGTGGCCTCGGCCATGTCCACCAGGTACTCGCCCTGACGCGGGCCCCACATGGAGCCGCCGGCCTCGTACCCACCCTGCCACCAGTCGTCCTCCAGAATCGAGTAGCCGGTGTAGTCCTGGGTGTAGCCGAAGAAGGCCACGTTGGTGTAGCCGAGGTTCTCGTCCACGCGTCGGAGGAGCTCCTCGGCCAACAGCGTGCCCGGCTCTCCGGGGAAGGTCACGAAGTACAGGGAGCCAATCTGCCCCGCGGAGAGCACGGTCTGTCGGGGAGCCGGGAACTGCTCCGGGAAGGGCAGGCACACGTCGTCATTCCAGGGGTACTCATCCGTGGCGGCGTCACAGTCCTTGGTGGCAGTGCCGCCGCAGTACACGCCGCCCCACTCGTACTCGAACTCCTCCTCGCCGTAGCCGATGGCCTGCCGGTGCAGGTGGACCCGGTGCACCTCCGAAAAAATCAGCGGGTCCTCCTCCCAGGTGATCCCACCGAGGGAATGGTGGATGGAGTCGGCCACCGAGCGTCCCACCCGCAGCATCTTCCGATAGCCGTCAGGCTGCACGGCGGCCTCCTGCGGTGCTACGTCCGGGTCTCCGGGCGCCATGTCCGCACCCCAGGCGTTAAAAAAGAGGGTCATGACCGGGTGATCAAAGCCCGCCTCCACGAACTGCTCGATGGCGCCGCTGACGTCCCGGGACAGGGTCAGATCTTCGGCGCCGAGCGCCGTGCCATGCACCGCGTAGGTGAAGACCACGGCGTCGATCTCGCCCTCCCGCTCCACCACAATCACCGGAATGGCGTCGTTGGAGTAGTCGAGGCCGTCGTCACAGCGTCGGTCGTGATGGCCTTCGGTATTCGAAGCCCAGGTGTGCCCCACCCGGGCCGGGGCCAGGTCGTCAAAGGCCATCATCACCGCCGTGGCCGCCGCGTCCACCATGTTGAGGTAGAACTCGGGAAAGAACTCGTCGGCGATGATATCGAGTATGCCCCCGCCATCCACCACGCGGCCCGGACCGGAGTGCGTGTGCGTACCGCCAAAAATCAGTGCGTTGTAAAAAGGCCGCCCCAGCCGCGCCTCCACCTCCAGGGCCACCGCCCGCCGAAAATGCTGGAAGATGCCCACCGTGTCCGAGCGCAGGAACACGATCTCGTAGTCCGGACCGCGGGTGATCACCACAGCCTTAAACTCCGGGTGGCCGTGAATCCGGTTGGTGGCCGCGTACATCTCGGCAAAGGGCGAGGGCTCGGAGTCCACGTTAAAACCCGCGTTGCCCACGGTGCCGATGCCCACCGGTGCGGGTATGCGCACCCGACCCACCCCCGCCCGCAGGGGCTCTGGCTCGGGTAGCTTCGCCGCCTTTTTGCCCTCGCAACCGAACCCCGCCAATGCCGCAACACCGACAAAGACCCATACTGTACGCATCAATCCAGCCATGTTAACTATTCTCCTCGGCTTTTATCGTAGGCACGACCCGGGACGTTGTCTAGTCTCATGGTCGTAAGTGCTTATTGGTGCGCGATCTCGTACACCGCCCGCACGGCCTGGTCGATGTGGTCCTCGGTGTTGAACGGACCGATGGAAAATCGGATGGTGCCATTGGGGAAGGTGCCCAGGCGCCGGTGGATCAGCGGGGCACACTCAAGCCCCGTGCGCGTAAGGATGCCGTAGTCCACGTCCAGAAAAGTGCCCACCTCCGCGGGGTTGCGCCCCCGGACGGTGAAGGAGCACACTGCCACCCGCCGATCCAGCCGCGTGTGACCGTGCAGAATGACCCCGTCGATTTCGGCCAACCCCACCATGAGGCGCTCGAGCAGGTCAATCTCGTGTTGGTAGATCGCCTCGATGGTCCGCTCCCGCAGCCACCCCTGCGCCGCCTGGAGCCCGGCGATGCCGCCCAGGTTCGGGGTCCCCGCCTCCAACCGGTGCGGCCACTCCTCGATGTGAAAGGGATCGGCCGAGCGCACGCCGGTGCCGCCGTATAGGGAGCTGGCGATCTCGGCCTTGCCCGCCACGCAGATCCCGCCGATGCCCGTGGGTCCGAAAAGCCCCTTGTGCCCCGTGAAGGCCAGGTAGCTGATGTTGCAGCGAGCCATGTCGATGGGCAGGATGCCCGCCGTTTGTGCGGCGTCGATGGCAAAATCCACGCCCTCGTCCCGACACACCGCGCCCATGGCCTCGATATCCTGCACCGCGCCAATGACGTTGGAAGCGTGGTTGACCAGGACCAGCCTCGTATTTCCCTTGATGGCCGCGCGGATCTCCTCCGGGTCCACGTAACCCTCGTCATCGCAGTCCACGTAGGTGGCCTCCACTCCCCGACGAGTGGCGTGGTTCACCGGGCGGATCACCGAGTTGTGCTCCACGACGGTGGTCACCACGTGGTCCCCCTCGGCCAGGACGCCGTTGACGATGAGATTCAAGCTCGCCGTGGCATTGGGCGTAAAACAAAGGCGATTCGGATCCAGCGGCCGACCGGCCTCCACCAGGCTCTGGTTAAAAAACTCGCTGAGCTGCCGCCGGGTGGAAAAGACCATGGCCTCGGCTCGCAGCCCGAGGTCGCAGCCCGACCGGCCGGGGTTCACGCCCGACTGCTTGCAGAAGCTGCTCATGGCGTCGCGCACCACCTCGGGCTTAGGAAAGGAGGTGGCGGCGTTATCCAGGTAGATCGTCCCGATCATGCGTTATTTCCTCTCATGTGCGCTGTCATCGCCGCCCACAATACCCCAACGCCAACTCCCTGCAAACAGGTGCCACCCGCACGTGTCACTGCGACAGAGATGTCAGAAGTTGTCGCGACTTCCAACCCCGGGCCGCCCCCCCGCTCAGAACCCAAATCACCGGAATAGCAGGCGTACAGGGCGATCCGGCCCCATCTAGGCACGTCATTTGCTTGCATTACAGGCCATCATGACTGTCGAAGAACTGATCGCCGAAGAGCTCGACAAGTCAGGTAGCTCGGACCTGGCCGGTCTTCCCCTGGAAATTCAGATGGACCCCAAGGGCACCTACACCATCTCCGGGAAGCTCCCCAAGGCCCCGCGCACCCGGGAGCCCGAGCGCGACCTCCCGAGCTCCTCGGAGTAATCACGCCCCCATCCGTTCCGTCGTCGAATCCCTGTTCGTCACGCCCGAAATCGGCTACATTTTCCCTGAGGGTGCACCGATGAAGCTCGTGGGAGACGATCAGGGAATCGAAGCGCTGAAGGCCATCCGCCAGCAACGGCCGGACTACCTGAAGTTCCTCATCACCGAAGCCCGCTCGTCAACACTACAGTTCGTGGAGTTCTTCTCCGACGACAAGCGCAAGTTCCTGCTCAAATTCCGGGCCCGCACCGGAGAGCTGGTCGTCGAGAAGCTGGAATAGAATTCCACCTGACGGCGGAGGGGGCTACTTGTCGCGAGGGCCAGGTTTCGGCCGTGTCTGGGAACAGACGTCGGCAGGGAGCGGAGGATCCCCAACGCCGCCGAAGAATGCGGCTCTGGCGAAGACCGAGGAGATGGACGGCTCCACGAAGATGTCCATGGGCCCCGTTGTGCCTGCTCCAGGCAGGTGCGCACAGGTCACGTGCCTGCTGTTCCCGGAGGAACCGTGAACCCGGTGCAGCCAACCCGTGGCCGCGTTTCCGACTGTCAAAAAGACTCTCCCGCTCAGTCGGTGGTGTGCCGCGCTCGCACGACCCTGCCCATCCTCGACGCGGATGCGGAACGTGAATTGCTGCCGGGATACACCGGAGGCGTGCCCGACGCTGGGGGGACCTCCCACGCGGGCGAGGCTTGCTGTGATGCGGAGGGTTCGTCGCTGGTGGGTAGTCTGCGCTCTGTAGTGGGCGACGCCGTAAACCGCCCGTCGGGTGGAGAACCGCAGTCGAACGCTCTTGGCCGACCGGAGCGGCTCCCGGGTGACTGTACGCTGTGCTCCACAGCCAAACTGTCCGATGTGGAGCTGCACCACGATTTGCTGGCGAAGGGTGGGGGGGAGCACGCGAGTGTCATTCCGATGTGCGGCGGGATTTCCGGGGCCCGCCCTCTTGCCGGCTCCGGAAACGCTCACTCGTCGGGCCTCCGCTAGCAACGCGCTCATGAAATGTCGGTGTGAGGCCTCGGCAGCCGCGGTCCGTGGCCGCAGCAGCCCGAAAAGCAGGGGCGCTCCGCAGGGTGTCGACCCCGAGGTGAGAATCCACCGCGGTTTGGCGGCGCAGGTGGGGTCATCGTCGTAGCAAAGGGGTCCGTCGCCCACGACTTGAACGGTCGGGCCGGCGCCGGTCAAACGGACGAGCGCTGCGTCGGCAGGCACCACAGCCCGGCTCCGGATACCGTGGGTATCGTCTTTGGAATCTGCACCCGTGCCCCGCCTTCGGGGCCAGAACACCTATGAAGTGCGTCCCCGTAGCTCCGCCGCATGCGCGGCGTACAGGTCGATCGCCGCGCGGAGCACCTCGCGAGCGTCGGCCGCGCCGAGGAAGTCGTCCACCACGACACGCTTTCCCTCCAAGTTCTTGTAGTCCTCGAAAAAGCGTCTGATCTGGCGCTCGAGATGCGCGGGGAGCTGATCGTGTGCCGTGTAGTCGGCAAAGGCCGGGTCGTCGATGTGGACGGCGATGATCTTGTCGTCACCCTTGCCGTCATCCTCCATCCGCATCAGGCCGATGGCTCTGGCCCGCAGGATGGAAAGCGGGTGCACTGGCTCGCTGTTGAGCACGAGCACGTCGAGCGGATCGCCGTCGTCACAGTAAGTCCTCGGAATAAAACCGTAATTCGCTGGATAGACCACGGAGCTGTAAAGGATCCGGTCGACGCGGAGCCCGCCCGTGCGCTTGTCCAGCTCGTACTTCACCTTGGATCCCCGCGGGATCTCGATCACGGCCTGGAAGACGTCCTGGTCCGCGTAGGGAAAGACCTCGATGTCGTGCCAGGGATTCATGGCAGCTCCTCCGGAAGTCGGGTGACGCCGGATGTTGCGATGATGACAAACATGGGCGCACCCTATCACGCGCGGGCCGTCTCCAGGCCGTCTACCGCACGAGGCCGGCCAGGCTGCCGTCCGCGCCGACGTGGACCCGCAGCCACTGCCGGGAGAGGTCCGGGCGTCGCAGCTCGTAGATGCGGTACCCGTCCGGGCCCGGGGCGGGCGTGCCGATGGGCGCGCAGACCCGCGGCCGGCCCGTGGTGGTGAGGCGTCGCGAGGCCACGTGGCGACGGTCCAGCTTCCACACGCGCATTTCGTAGACGGTTTTGACCGGGGCCCCACCGAGGCGCAGCTGTTGCCAGAGGTCAGTGAAGCAGAGCCGGCGGGCCCGGCCGCCCGCGACGCGAATGTGATCGAGGGGAGCGTGCGCGCGCAGCGCCCATGACAGCACGCGCCTGCGGCGCCTCCAGAGCACGCGCACCAGGCGATCGTGCTCCCGCTTGGGTAGCTGCGCCTGGGACACCGCCGCGCTGATTTGCGTCCAGGTGAGCGAAGCGACGAGGCGCGCCCCCCAAAATAGGTCAGCGTCCCCGGCGCGGGCGAAGGCCGCGTTCATGAGCTCCGGTTTCCAGCGCCTCGGTTGAAGCTCCCGCGCCCCGAACCAACCGACGGTCGGCCACCTGCGGAGGAGCTCAGCACGGTGGGTTGCCAGGAGCGGCCAGCGCGGCGCGGTGAATCCCAGGGTCAGCAGCCCGGTGGCGATGCCCGCCACGTCGAGGCGGTAGGCGAAGCCCTGGCTGAGCTCCTTGGGGAGCCCATCCACCTGGGAGCCCAGGGCCCCGCGGAGCTCCCACAGGGTGTGCAGCACGTAGCGGGCTTTGCCCTCGAGGTACAGATCCCGTGGGACCTGGTCGGTGATGCCGGTCAGGTTGAGCCAGGCCGCCACGGGCCGCAGCCCGCGGAGCTCGCGCCGCAGCTCGTGGCTGACGTAGTCGTTTTCGTCGCGGGGGCGGCGTTTCTCGTACCGGAACGGTCCCAACGATTTGGCCTGCGGGATCAGCGTGGCCACGGCACGCAGCCGCCCCTGGGCGTCGTAGCGGGCCGAGCTGAGCACCGCGCTCAGATCACGCGGCCGAGCGCGCCGCTTCTTCCGGAGCAACCGCCGCTGATCCAGCCATCGGGTCTTGGCAGTGATCACGAAGGTGGCTGGCCTCACTCGAATGAGCCAGCGGGCCGGCACGTGGTACCCCATGGCGTGAAGCAGGAGCGTCGAAACGAGCGAGGCAGTGGTGGCCAGGCGGGGCCAGGCGGGCGCGTCGAAGCGCAGGAGGTACCGGTCGCCGCGACTGTCCAGCACCATGGCGTGGGGGCCGGCCTCGTCGACCCCTCCGTTGGTGAACGTCCAGGGCTGGCGCGGGCCGGGCGTGCGGGCGGCCCCGCGCCGGATCTCTGCGGGCGTCCGACGCTGCAGGTGATTTCGATTTGTAAACCAGGTGGAGCTCGGCACCTCGTCCCTGGCGTTGACATTCCAGGCCGGCCCCAGCGCC
>Ga0180009_10007620_pt1 | contig 10990 bp, 8 predicted proteins | sample OS_PC_MetaG_FD_123537 | JGI IMG/M metagenome (GOLD analysis project Ga0180009, IMG submission 123537) | Groundwater microbial communities from the Aspo Hard Rock Laboratory (HRL) deep subsurface site, Sweden - OS_PC_MetaG | ecosystem: Environmental > Aquatic > Deep subsurface > Groundwater...
GTCTCGCGGCCCACCGAGCTCGGAGTCGGGCGGGAGCCCGATGCGCGCCAGCACCTCGGGCCGCCGTTCGAACATCGCGCGCAGGAAGGCACCGAAGGGGTTGACCACCACCATCCCGGTCAGCCGCCGCAGGCGTCGTGTCGCTCGCTCCAGCGCCAGCATGTGGCGCGGGCCACCGTGGTTGTTGCCGATCACCAGCGTCCGCAGGCCGGCGCGCGCCAGCCCCTGGCCCACCTCGACGACCACCCGCTCCAGCAGCGACCCGCTGACCTGCAGCGAGCCGGGCAGCGGCAACACGTCGGAGCCGAGAGGCAGCGGCGGGAGCATCAGCGCCCAGTCCTCGGGGTGCAACTCGAGCCAGCGCCGGGCGGTCCGCCGCAGGGCCTCCTGGGCGATGTCGACATCGGTCCCCAGCGGCAGGTGCGGACCGTGGACCTCCATCGGGCTGATGGTCCAGAATGCAACCGTGTGCTCGTGGTCGAGCTGCAGCAGGGCCCGCTGGCTCAAACGGTCGTACTCGAGCAGTCGATCACTGTCCATCAGCTTCCCCCTAGCTCGCCTGCAGCGGCGCACCGTCGCGGTCCACCGGCGCGCTCCGGCCATGCCACCAGTCCTGCAGCTGCAACGAGCGGCGATAGGCGTGGGTGCACAGCCAGCGCAACGGCTCTGGAGGCAGCGGGAAGGGCTTGCGGTGGACGAAGAACAGGTTGGTCCGCTCGGTCTCCTGCTCGAACACGAGATCCGAGATGACCGCGCCGGCGTAGTTGGCGATCGACACGCCGTGACCGCAGTAGCCCAAACTGTAGTAGACGTTGTGGTGGCGCCCCGTCACCCCCATGGTGGGGAAGAAGTCGAGCGTGAAGCCGATCGGACCGCCCCAGGCGTGGGTGAAGCGGATCTCCTTCAGCGAGGGGAAGAACTGCACCAGGCGCCGGCGAAGCCGGCGGAAGACGCGCTCGTCGCGGTCCTTGAACCGCGCGCCGAAGTAGTACTGCGCGTCCTCGCCGCCGATGGCGATGCGGTTGTCGTGGGTCAGCCGGAAGTAGTGGATCAGGTTGCGCGCGGTCTCGAGGCTCGTTCGCCGCTGCCAGCCGACGGCCCGCAGCTGCTCCTCGGTCAGGGGCTCGGTGAGGACGATGAAGGTGAAGACCGGCATCACGCGGCTGTTGAAGTAGCCCAGCCGGCGGGAGTAGGCGTTGGTGGCCAGCACCAGCTTCGGCGCGGTCACCGTCCCGGCCGCCGTGTGCACCGCGACCTGCTCGCCCTCGTCGATCCGCGTCACGGCCGATCGCTCGTGGATCGTGACCCCCATCTCACGCACCAGGCGCGCCATCTCGCGGCAGTAGAGCGCGGGGTTGAACATGGCGCAGCGCGGGTCGTGGAAGCCGCCGAGGAAGGCCTCCGACCGCACGTGTTCGGCGACACCGGCGCGGTCGAGCAGCTGGTAGTCGAAACCCAGCTCCCGGGCCAGGTTCACCTCGTGCTCGATGTCGGGCAGCCGCGCCTCGTTGACCGCCAGCATCAGATAGCCCGTCCGCTCGTAGTCGCAGGCGAACCGGTGCTCGGTCACCATCTGGTCCACGTGGTCCACCGCCTGGTACATGAACTCGTAGGCGCTCCTGGTCCGCTCCGGGCCCAGCTGCTTGTGGACGTCGGGGATGTTCCAGCCCAGCAGGGGCATGATGAAGCCGCCGTTGCGGCCGCTGGCGCCGTAGCCGATCACATCGCTCTCGAGCAACACCACATCGAGGCCCGGGCTCTGCCGCTTGAGGAAGTAAGCCGCCGACAGACCGGTGAAGCCGCCGCCGACGATCACCACGTCGGCGCGTCGTTCGCCCTGCAGCGGCTCGGCGGGCTGGTGGGTCCCTCCTTCGAGCCAGAAGCTCTTCAGCCGGAAGTCGTCGGCCAGCGGCCCCTGCTCCTCGGTCGTTGTCGGGTCGTCTTGACTCATTGACCACCTACCTTTCCTTGCTGTCGGCCGGCCTCGCTCAGGATCCCGCGGCAGAGCAGCTCCACCGCGAGGTCCGCCGGGTGCGGCCCGTCCTTGTCGCTGTCTGATGAGTCCAGGCGGTCGCCCAGCACGTGGAACGTCTCCACCATGCCGGTGATCAGCAGCGCCGCCAGCCGGGTCTGTCCCTGCAGATCGAACACGCCCCCCTCTACCCCCTTGGCCAGGGCCTGCTCCACCAGCTCGATGCTGCCGGCGTACAGCTCCTGCGCCGCCTGCCCCACCTCGAGCTGGGAGTTGCCGCCGTAGAACACCGACTTCAGCAGCTGCTGTCCGTCGGGGTCGAGCTCCATCAGCTCGCGCTCGACCCGGACAATATCGTGCAGCATCTGCAGCGCCGGCGCCAAGCGGTCGATGCGCTGCTGTTTGATCCGCAGGTCGGTGGCCGCCGCCACCTCCACGCAGTCCAGAAACAGGTCGTCCTTGTCGTCAAAGTAGTTGTACAGCGTGCCCACGCCGACGCCGGCCAGCTCGGCCACGCGGTTGACGTTGGTGGCGTTGTAGCCCTCGGTGGCGAAGACTCGGGTGGCGACGCGGACCAGCTCCGCGTGGCGGTCGGGGTTCTTGTCCCGCAGGCGCTGCTTGCGGGGCATCCGCCGTTCGACGCTCTCCAAGGGGCCCTCCTGAGACAGGTGGGTGACGCGATGAGTCGTCACTCGGAGTAGCTGCTCTGAGTTGTTGCTCTGAGTGAGCACTCACTCATTCATAGCGGGCGCCCGTCATTTTGTCAAGGGTAGATCGCTTATTTATTTGGGATCAAAAGAGAAAACGTGGGAGCCCAGGGGTGGTAGTTCTGCCTCCACCACCTTACCTCCCAGCTCGACCGCCACTCGACGCGGCCACCGCCTGTGGTTGGTCAGCGTCAGTCGCCCCGCCTCGACCGACTGCTCGAGCCTGTCAAACCCCACGTGTCCGCTGTCCCCGATCACCCACAGCGATGAACCAGGGATCGTCACCTGCCACAGCGCTCCCTCATGGGGCCGCAGCTCGATTGGACCACCACCGACGAGCGTGGCGCTCCACACATCCCAGGCCAGCTCCCCGGGCCGCAGGTAGCTCGCTGCCAGGACCACTCGCGACTCGTCGCTCCAGTTGAGCAGCCCGAGCAGGGCGCGCCCCTGGCCCAGCTCGGCGCGCCAGGCATGGGGCACCGGGGCCTCCCACGGCGACAGCGGTCGTGCCGCGATGCCGGTGGGTGGGAAGCAGGCGTGCGCCATCCTCCGGCGCTCCTCCTCCAGCCGGGACAGATCGTCGCTCGCCACCACCATCCCGCCGCACAACGCGATACAGGTGGCGAGGAAGCGCACCTCGGCCTGGCCCAGCTCCGTCTCACTGTCCCGCACCAGCAGGCAGTCCGGGTCGTTGACGAACAGCCGACGGTGCATCCAGCTGCGCTGCAGCGTGGTCCGCATGGCGTGCTTGACCGAGGGGTGCGGACCCGCCTCCCACAGCGCCTTGACGTCGGGCCCGACGCGCATGGCGTCGACCAGGCCCACGGCCGGCCCGAAATGGCAGGTGCACCCAAGAATGAATACGTCATCACCGGCCGCCTCGCGGATAATGGCCAGCCCGCGCCGCAGATTTCCCGGTCCGGTGGTCCCCGGGCGGTGGTAGCGTACCCGAGCCGCCGAGCAGACGGCGAAGGCCAGCGCGTCGAGCTTGAGGTAGACGTAACCCCAGTCGTCGACCACCGTGCGGATCACATGCGCCAGCCACTGCTCGGTCCGTGGATGGGTGCAGTCCAGGACGGCGCAGCGCCCGAGCCAGCTCTGTACCAGGTGCAGCTCTCCGCCGTGGGTGTGCAGGGCCAGCTCGGGCAGATCGCGCAGGGTCGCGGATTGCTCGTGCAACACGAGTGGCGCCAGCCACAGGCCGGGCCTGAACCCGGCCGCTCGGATCTCGGCCGCCAGCGGGGCCATCCCTCTGGGGAAGCGGGCGTTCGCGGTCAGCCAGTCGCCGGTGCAGGACTGAAAGCCGTCGTCGATCTGCACGTACTCGGCGGGGTGATGCTCCCGCTTCATCACCTCCAGGTTGGACAGTACGTCCTGCTCGCTCACCCGGTCGTAGAAGAAGTACCAGCTGCACCAGCCGGTCGGAACGTGGTCCGCGCGGCGGGCACCGAGCTCCCGACCCAGCGCGTCGGCATAGGCCTCGAGCAGCGTCACCGGATCGTCGCCGGCGAGCAGCAGTAGCGGCAGCGCCAGCCGCTCGCCCGGAGCCAGCTCGGTCTGCTCGAGGTCGAAGATCAACGACAGGCTGTGCAGCGTGCGCTGGTCGAGGTCCAGCTCGAGATCCAGCTCGAGCTGGAATCGATCGGAGCAGAGGGAGCCGACGAGCAGCACCGGCGGCGCTCGGCCGGGTAGCGCCAGCGCGATCACCTCCCGGCTGACGAGGTGCATGCTCCAGCTCTCGCGCCGCACATACTCGCCGAGGTAGCCCGGCTCGGGGGCTGCACCGAAGGGGTGCACCAGGGCGTCGCGCTGCATATAGGACCCCTGGATCGAGGCCGACCCCCCAACCGCATCAGCCTCGAGTGGGGCAACCAGCGTGACCGAGCCTGTTGTCCGTGGGCAATCAGAGTCGTTTGTGAGGGTGAGATCGAGGCGCTCGCCGTCGAGGGCCAGCGTCGAGTTCAGCCCGGGGACGATGACGGTGAACAAGAGCATGGGACACTCTCCGTCATGCAAGCCCTTGTTATCAATATCCGTCTCGGGAGCGGTTTCGCGGTTTCGGCCAGGCGCCCAGTTATTCCAGCAGCATACGACCCGGAGCCTGTCCCCGTCAGTCGAGGTCGATCAGCCCCCGGCGGATGGCGAAGCGCGTGAGGTCCGAGTTGTTGCGCAGGTTGAGCTTCTCCAGGATGCGCGAACGGTAGGTCTCCACCGTACTGACGCTGAGGCTGAGAGACTGGGACACCTCCCGCGTGGTGGAGCCCTTGGCCAGACGCAGCAGCACCTGCATCTCCCGGTCGGAGAGCACCGACTCCGGCGCTTCCTCCGGCGTCTGGCCCATCCGGCTCACCATCTTCTCCATGATGGAGGGGCTGACGTAGACGCCCTTGCGGGCCACCTTGCGGATCGCGCCGAGCAGCTCGTCGGTGGAGGCCGCCTTGACCAGGAACCCCGCCGCGCCGGCCCGGATCAGCCGGGTGGCGTACTCCTCGTTGGCGTACATCGTCAGGATCAGCACCCGCGTACCCAGCTCGAGGGAGATGATCTGGCGCGTGGTCTCGAGCCCGTCGAGGTCGGGCAGGCTGTAGTCCAGAATCACCACGTTTGGGTTGAGCTCCCGGCACAGCTCCACCGCCTTGTGGCCCGAGCCTGCCTGCCCCACCACCTCCATGTCGCTCTCGCCGTCCAGCAGACGACAGAGGCTGTCCCGGACCAGTGTGTGATCATCCACGACGAGGATCTTGATCATTACCTCACCTCAGCGTCTTCTTTCACTTGCCCAACCCGACTACAGTCTCCCCTCCAGATCGACCCGGAATGTCACCCGGGTGCCCTGGAAGGGCTCGGAACGAATGTCGATCATGCCGTTGACCAGCGAGGCCCGCTCTCGCATGCCGGCGATCCCGACGCCCTGCCCCTCGTTGATCTTGGCGTCGAAGCCTTTGCCGTCGTCGTAGACCGACAGCATCAGCTCCCCCTCCTTCTCCGCGATTGTGACCGTCACCTCCCCGGCCTGGGCATGGCGGGTGACGTTGTTGAGCGACTCCTGCAGGATGCGGTAGGTGCACAGCGCCAACTCCGGCGGCATGCGCTGCTCGGCCTCGTTGAGCTGGATCTGCAGGTCGATCGCCAGCCCGGTCCGCTCCGAGACCTCTTCCACCAGCAGTCGCACTGCCGGCTCCAGCCCCAGGTCGTCGAGCAGCTGCGGTCGCAGGCCGCGGCAGATGACCCGCAGCTCGTTCGCCGCGTTCTCCACCATCTCCACGGCGCCGTCGAAAGCGCCCGCCACCGGGCCGGTCTCGCTGCAGGCCTTCTTCTGCAACCAGTCCAGCTCCAGGTGCAGGGCCGTCAGGATCTGACCCAGCTCGTCGTGCAGCTCCCGCGAGACCCGGGCGCGCTCCTCCTCCTGGGCCATCAGCACCTTGCGTGACAGCATGGCGTGGCGCTGGACCGCTTGCTTGCGATCGCTGACGTCGGTGAGGATGGCCAGGATGCGCGGGTCGCCCCCGTAGCTGAAGGGCGCCCCTCGCACCTCCACATCGATCGTGCCGCCCCCCTTGCACACGTGGACCGAATCCAGGCGCACCGACCCGAACTGCTCCAGCTGGCGCTTGAGCTCCCGGTACAGGTGCTTGTGGCCCGGCTCGATCAGCTCCTGGTAGCTCCGGCCGAGGAAGGCCTCCGGCTCCCAGCCGTGCATCGCACTTGCGGCAGGGTTGGCCTCCACGACACGGTCGTCGTCGTCCAGCACCACCAGCCCATCGGTCGCCGAGTCGAACACCGAGTGGTAGCGCGCCTCGGATGCCTTGAGCGCCCGCTGGGCCCGTTCCCGCTGCTCCATCTCCTGCACAACGTGATCCCGGGCCTGCCGAAAAAGCTCCATCCGTCGCGACAGTAGATGCGCCAGCAGCGCCAGCCCCGTCGAGAGCAGCACGCCGAACAGGGGGATGGGCCAGCTCGCGGCCCAGCCGGTGCTCGCCATCTGAGCGGAGCGCGGGACCACCGTGAGCGAGAAGGTACGACCTCTGATGTCGAAGCTCGCGCTGTGGGCCAGCGGCCCGACGAGGGACGTGTGCTCCGGGGCATAGAGGAACAGCTCGCTGTCTCCCTCGGTGACGCGCAGCTCGAACTCGGAGCGGATGCGCGCGTGGAACAGCTCGTTGATCAGCGAAATGGCGCTGAACTCCACCACCAGGAACCCGAGGAGCTCCTTGGCCCGCTCCAGGGGCAGCACCGCGAAGAAGGAGGGCTTGCCGCCGGCGTCCTTCACCGCCTCGGAGAGCACCAGCCCGAGCCGGCGCGCCTGCGCCAGAAGCGCGCGCTGGGGGCCCCGACCGTTCCAGGCCGAAGCCACGCCCAGGGGCACGACCCAGTCCGGCGCGGCGGGGTCGGGCGGGAGCAGACGGATGGTGTGGTATTCGGGCAGCTCCCGCACCAGCAGCGAGGCGAACTCGTCGAACCGCTGGCGCGAGAAGTCGCGGGTCTCGTGGGTCGACCAGCGCCGGGCGAAGATCGTCGCGACGCGCAGCCGGGACTCCAGCCGGCTCTGGAGCCTGCGGGCCGCCTGGACGCAGACATCCTCCGTGTGGCGCGCGAGGAGGCGTCGCTGGTGCAGCACCTGCTGGCGCCAGACCAGAAACGTGAGCAGCGCGAGCACAACGAAGATGGCATGGGGCACCAGACGCACCGCGCCGGCGCCGGGTCGTTCGACTCGCTGCATTCGTCTGCTCCGCCCACCCGCCCCACCGGACTGCAATTCGGCTCCCCGCATTATGCAGCCTCCCGGGGTGGGTGTATATCGTCGTGCGGCGGATCACGTCTTGGCCCTTCCATCCGCTCCACCTCCGCGGATCAGATCCGCCACCTCCTCGAAGAGATCGGACAGGCGCAGGATGCCCACCACCTCGTCCGATCGGGTCACCAACAGCGACTGGCAGCGGCCGAGCACCATCTTGCCGATGGCCTCGGTCAGCTCGGATTCCGCGTCGATGCTCTCCCGCACCGGAACCATGGCATCCTTCACCATCACCCGGGCGGCCTCCTGACACATGGCCTGCAACGTATGGGGCAGCCCACGGTGCCGGCTCTGCAGCGACTCGATGAAGTCGCGGCTCAGGTTGCTGCGCGACAGCATCTCCCGCTCCACCTGCCCGAAGAGCCGGGGCTCGAGGCTGCGCAGCATGCCCCAGTGGGTCAGCTTTCCCACCACCCTGCCCGTCCCGTCCAGGACCAGCACCGCCCGGTGATGGTGCCGGTCGTAGGTCAACCCGAGCTGCGCCTTGGAGAGCGCGACCAGCGCCTCGCGAATGGTGGCGCTCGAGGGCACCGTGGCGTAGGCCTGCAGCGACAGCATCAGATCCTTGACCTTCCTGGGCTTCATCGCTCCCTCACTTGCGCCTTTGGTCCAGCTCCTTGAGCCGCTTGAGGATCGCCATCGGCGACTCCCCCACGGCGAGGCGCTGGAGCTCCTCCATCTTCGCCTGGTCATGCGCCAGTATCCGCTCCAAGCGGCGCCTGTAGGCCTCCTTGAGCACCTCGAGCAGCTCCTCGGTCTCGCACGGCTTCTGCAGGTAGCTGTAGGAGCCGGCCTGGGTGCAGTGCACCGCCGAGTCGATCGAGCCGTGGCCCGTGAGGATCACCACCTCCATCAGCGGGTGGTCTCGCTTGAGCTGCTCCAGCACCTCCTCGCCGCTGATGCCCGGCATCTTCAGGTCCACCAGCGCCAGATCAAACTCCAGCTCGCCGGCCCTGGCGATGGCCTCCTGCCCCGAGGTGACCGGCGTGACGTCGAAGTCGCGCAGACTCAGCCGTTGGGTCAGTGTCTTGAGGAAGCGCTCCTCGTCGTCAACCACGAGGAGCCTGATCTTGGACTCGGACATCTGAAGTCTCCTTCTCTTGCGGTTTCTCCGTCAGAGCGGCGAGAACCCGACCCAGTTCCAGTAGCCGTGGATGCACCAGAACCACAACACGAGCCAGGCCAGGCAGGTCACGACCACGCCGTGCTTGGCGAAATCTCCCAGGGAGACCAGCTGCTCGCCGGTGTCCAGATCCTTGGCCAGGGAGTAGGCGATGGCGTTGTTCGGCGTGCCGATGATGAAGGCGTTGGCGAACGAGGAGGCGAAGGCCGTGGCAAAGCCCACCTTCCACGGGTGCGTACCCGAGATCCTCGCCATTGGCACCACCACCGGTCCCAGCGCTGACACGGTGGCGCCGTCGCTCATGAAGTTGGTCATCACCCCCGTGAACAGGCTGCAGGCGATGGCCAGGCCGTTGCCCTGCGACAGGGACTGCGGCAGCGCCGCGACGAAGCTGTCCGCGATCCAGATCGCCGCCCCGGTCACCGCCAGGCCCGCTCCTATGGCGGTGGCGCTGGCGTACAGCGCAACCACGTCCCATGAGATCTTGTTCACGTCGGGCCAGGTGATGATGCCGACCATGGCCAGGGCGCAGATGCCGATCAGCGCCGGCCCTCCCATGCCGAGCGTGTGGCTCAGCGTGATCCACAGCGTGATCACACCCAGCAGCACCACGGCGCAGATCAGCTCTTCCCGGGTCATCTTGCCGATGCGGTCGGACTCCCGGCGGACGATCCTGGCCACGTCCAGCTGCTTGACCTTGACCTGACCACGGAAGCGCAGAAAGAAGTAGGCGGCGATGGTCAGCGCCATAACCGGTACGAAGGGGAGGCCGTACTTGACCCACTCGGCGAAGCTGGGGGCCATGCCGTAGTCGGCCAGGATGCTGATCATCACGGCGTTGCGGCCGCCGGCGGCGGGGGAGCCGGGGCCCCCCTGGTTGGCCACCATGCAGAGCGAGAGGATGAACATGGTCGCCAGCGCGCGGTCCCTGGGGATGCCGGCCTCGCGCACCGCGGTCTTGTACACCACCATCAGAATCGGCGCGATGAAAGCGACCAGGGCGTGCTCCGACAGGAACGAGGCGGTGACGGCTAGCAGCGGCAGGAACAGGAACAGAAACCTCCCCAGGGACCGACTGGTCCCGAGCAAAAGCAGACCGATGCGGCGATCGAGGCCGGTCTTGGAGATGCCTGCCGCGAGCGCCAGCACGCCGAGGATGAAGATCACCGCGTCCTTGGCGTAGGCCTTGGCCACCAGATCGGGGGGGAAGACGCCAAACAGGTACATCAGCACCCCCACCAGCAGCGCGGTGATGCCGATCGGCAGGGCGCCCGTGGCCCAGAACAGGGCCGCCACGACCAACGTCCCGATCATGACCATCGCTTTCTGGCCCGTCTCCTGTGGCGTCAGCGGCCGCTTGGTCACTGTCCCGTCAGGCGCTGTCAGCTTCACCGACCGCTTGGAGGCCTTGCTGTAGTACTGCGCCACGGTCTGGCCCGGGTCCATCTTTCGGTAGTCTGCGTAGCCCGCGACCTTGTTTTTCGCCGCGTCGGCGGTCTTGGGCGTGCCCAGCAGCAGCAGCATGTTGGCCGGGGCGGGCGCCAGCACCGCGGTGGCCATCACCACCGCACCCAGCAACATCACCCCCGGCCGCAAGTTGTGGGTCCCCTTTAGCCAGTTCCAGATGCTGCGACCCGCCTTCTGCGGGATCTCGTGCCGCGCCATGGCATGGAGCTTCTCGCGGTGAGCCGCCTGGATCGTCGCCACCAGGCCCTCGGTCTCGCACGGCTTCTCCAGGTAGGCGAAGGCATCGAGACGGCCGGAGGCCGCGGCCGAGTCCATCGTCGCGTGGCCGGTGAGCATGATCACCTGGATCTCGGGGGAGATGCGCTTGATCTCCTTGAGCACCTCCTCGCCCGAGAGCTTGGGCATCTTGCGGTCCAGCACCACCACGTCCGGGCGGTGCTGGCGCACGGCGCGTACCGCCTCCTCCGGGTCGCCCACGTCCAGTACCTCGAAACCGCGAAGCGCCAGTCGCTGCCGCAGGCTGAAGCGAAATCGCTCCTCGTCATCGACCAGCAGGATCTTGATCGTCCTGGGGGGGTCCAGGCAGCTGTCGTCGTCACGGGTGGGTGCGCTCATCGTCAATGCCCTCGCTCGGTTTGCACCGGACGCTGCTGGGCGCAGCGTTCTCCTCCATTGGTAGTGTCGTGGTCGAATAGTGGTATCCGCGACATTGTGATCGAGCCCTGGCGGGTTCCACGAAAGGGGGCTCGCAATTTCCGCTACAATGCCATGACAGGGGCCGGGTGACACGCAGCTGGCGGTTTTCGCTAGAGGCCTTGATTACGCCGGAGCGTGACGGTTGAGTCAAGTTTGCCGGTGCACCAGACCTCGTAGGCTGCACAGTCGAGAGTCTACAGTCCAGAGTTGAGAGGTCCTGGGTTCCGGGA
>Ga0180009_10007621_pt1 | contig 10989 bp, 12 predicted proteins | sample OS_PC_MetaG_FD_123537 | JGI IMG/M metagenome (GOLD analysis project Ga0180009, IMG submission 123537) | Groundwater microbial communities from the Aspo Hard Rock Laboratory (HRL) deep subsurface site, Sweden - OS_PC_MetaG | ecosystem: Environmental > Aquatic > Deep subsurface > Groundwater...
AAGGAGCGCATGATCGACGGCATCAACGTCATCGATTATGAGGGATTTGTGGACCTCGTGGCACAGCACAAGACCAGTCAGGCATGGCTCTAAGAGAGCGAAGCCAGTTTCAACCCAACCAGCCAAAGCGGCGAACGTAGGAGCGACCAATGGGATATATGTTCAACGGCAACGAAATCGATCACGACGAAGAAGGCTACCTGACCGACCTCAGCGACTGGAATCCGGAACTCGCGCTGATGATCGCGCAGAGCGAAGAGCTTGAGATGAACGATGAGCGCTGGGAAGTCGTGAACTTCCTGCGCGACTATTACGAAGAGTATCAGGTTGCGCCCGCAGTGCGCGTGCTGACCAAGGCTCTCGCCAAGACGATGGGTCCTGAAAAGGGCAACAACGACTACCTCTATGAGCTGTTTCCCTACGGGCCGGCCAAGCAGGCGTGCAAGATCGCCGGTTTGCCGAAGCCGACGGGCTGCGTCTAATCGCGTTTGAACGGCTCGTGTGATGAACCAGAAATTCGCATTCACTTGCAGCAAGGTCGGGAGCGAATTTTCGGTTTTGGATCACACGAGCAAGTTATTGCTTCCAGTGTCCCTTTTGATTCTGAAGTTGGAGCGAGAGCCCGCGGCCGGTTGGTGGCGAACTTCAGCATCGGGACACTCGTGTTCCGACTCTGACATATGGTTCCCTGCCGGGAACCTGAATGTCAGCCCGGAACACTGGGCAACCTTTTGATTGTGTTCTGGATTCACAAACATTTGACGACCTCCACCCGGGAATCAAATGTTTGATCCAGAACACTAGCAAGACCCGCCGGTACAATTCCTACTGCCGACGGGTGTTTTCTCTGGGAGGGACGGCGCCGTGGTCACACAGTTGTACGCAGTGCTGTTCGTCTCCGCGACGTTCGTGCTCCTGGGTGGACTTGGATACAAGATCTGGGTCTTTGCAACGGCACCGGCTCCCTTGAAGATTCCGACAACGCCGGCGCCGGTGACGCGCACCGGCGTCGTGTTCCGCATGATCCGCGAGATCGTGCTGTTCGAAAGTCTGTTCAAAGCGAACAAGTGGATATGGGTATTCGGTTGGGTGTTCCATGCCGGGCTACTCGTCGTACTGCTGCGACACCTGCGCTATTTCACCGATCCGGTATGGGGATGGGTCGTCTTGGTGCAGCCGTTCGGCATCTATGCCGGGTTCGCGATGCTGGCAGGTCTCATCGGTCTCGCCGCGCGGCGCATTGTGGTCCCGCGCATCCGCTACATCAGCGCGCCATCAGATCATCTGATGCTGGTCTTGTTGATCGCAATCGCCGGCAGCGGCTTGATCATGAAGTACGTGGTGCATACCGACATCGTAGCGGTGAAGGCGTTCTTTCTTGGGCTGATGTCCTTCGAGCTCAACCCGCTTCCCGCTGATCCGGTGCTGCTGGTGCACCTGGGTCTCGTCGCATTCATGATGATCATCTTCCCGTTCTCGAAATTGTTGCACGGGCTGGGACTGCTGTTCAGCCCGTCGCGCAACCAGGTCGACAATCCGCGCGAGGTTCGTCACGTGGCGGCCTGGGCGGAGCGGCTGGTAGCGAGGGTGAAGGCGGAATGATGGCCTACCTTTCGAGAGGCAAGAGGGTTCTGTAATGGCCAAGGTCAGCGACTTCATCGTCGACGACAGCGACACCGATCCGCTCGCCATCCCGAAGCTTGCATGCGGATCGATGAGAGACTCCAAGCCGTTCGTCGCCAAGGACGCGCATCAGGCGGCGCTCGGTTACCCGGGCGAACTCGTCGACGACTGGCAGGACAAGGCCATCTCGAAGATGGGCGAACTGCTCACCAAGTACCGATCGCTGCAGGTCTATATGGATTCATGCGTCAAGTGCGGCGCGTGCACCGACAAGTGCCACTACTTCCTTGGCACCGGCGATCCGAAAAACATGCCGGTCGGCCGCCAGGACCTGATGCGCAAGGTCTACCGGCGCTATTTCACTTTCGCCGGCAAATACATGCCGTGGCTGGTCGGCGCCGAGGACCTCACCGAGGACGTGCTGGACGAGTGGTACACCTATTACCACCAGTGCTCGCAGTGCCGGCGCTGCTCGGTCTATTGCCCGTTCGGTATCGACACAGCCGAGGTCTCGATGGCCGCCCGCGAGATCATGGACAGTGTCGGCAAGGGGCAGAAATACTGCAACGAGATCATCGGCAAGGTCTACAAGGTCGGCAACAATCTCGGACTTCCGGCCAAGGCGATCCGCTCGACGCTCGACGGGCTTGAGGAAGAGCTGCAGGAGGATACCGGGCTCGACATCAAGATGCCGCTCGACCAGAAGGGCGTCGATGTCCTGCTGGTGACGCCATCGGCGGACCTTTTCGCCGAACCGCATATCGACGGGCTGATGGGTTACGCCAAGGTGTTCCATGAGGCTGGCGTCACCTGGACGCTGTCGTCGTATGCTTCAGAGGCCGCGAACTTCGGTATGTTCATCGGCTCGTATGAGAACATGCGCGAGGTCAGCCTGCGCATCCGCAAGGCCGCTGAAGACCTGCAAGTGAAGCGGGTCGTGTTCGGGGAGTGCGGACACGCCTGGCGCGTCGCCTATTCGTTCCTCAACACGCTGGCGGGGCCGTTCGACTTCCTCGATCAGCGCTATCCCATCCCGCAGCACATCTGCGAATTCACCTACGACATGATCGAAAATGGCGAACTGCGCTTCGACAAGTCGAAGAACGACCAGTACCGCCTCACTTATCACGACAGCTGCAACGTGGCGCGCGGCAGCCGGATGGGCAACAAGCCCGGCGGGCAGTTCGAAATCCCGCGTGAAATCCTGCGGGCCAGCTGCAACCACTTCTATGACATGGCGCCCGATACCATCAAAGAGGCGACGCTGTGCTGCGGGGGCGGGGGCGGCATCCTTACCGACGACCTGATGGACGTTCGCCTCAAGGGCGCGCAGCCACGGATGCGGGCGATGCAGGAAGTCGCCGAAGAACACGGCGTCACACACCTCGCGGCGATTTGTGCAATCTGCAAGGCGCAGTTCTCGAAGGTGCTGCCGGCCTACGGCTTCAAGGTGAACTCGATTTTGAGCGTTCACCAGATGGTTTCAAACGCAATCGTGCTCACGGGTTCCACCCAGGAAAAAGAACTGGACGAAGCAAAGACGCCCGAAGCGGCAGAATAAAACAGGGAAGGCACCAAGGAATGAACGATATGTCCGACAAGCCGGCCAAGACTGACGAAACAGAGAATACCAAGCTCACCTTCCGCCGCTTCAAGGACGGGGAAAATGCTTGGACGGGCTGGGACGATCTTACCGAGAAGATCTTCCAGTCGGATAAGACCTACAAGTGCCCAACCTACGTGCACAAGACGCCGCCTTGCCAAGGGAGCTGCCCGTCGGGGCATGAAATCCGCGGCTGGCTGGCCATCGCGCGGCAGATGGACAAGCCGCCGGTCAAGGATATGACCTGGCAGGAATACGCCTTCCAGCGGATGGTGGAAGCCAATCCGTTCCCGGCAACCATGGGCCGGGTCTGCCCGGCGCCTTGCGAAGACGGCTGCAACCGCAACGAGGTCGACGATTTCGTCGGCATCAACGGCGTCGAACAGTACGTCGGCGACTGGGCGAACGACAACAATCTGTCGCTGCCGCCGGTGGCACCTTATACCAACAAGCTTATTGCCGTTATCGGCGGCGGTCCTGCCGGTCTGGCGGCCGCCTACTTCCTGCGCCGGAAGGGTCACGGCGTCGCGCTGTTCGAAGAGCACGAGGAACTCGGCGGCATGATGCGCTACGGGATCCCAGGCTACCGTACGCCGCGCGAGATGCTCGACAAGGAAATCGGCCGCATTGTCGAACTGGGTGTCGAGGTGCGCACCAATACGCGCGTCGGCCGCGATATCTCGATCGAAGAACTGGAAGAGAACTTCGACGCGATCTTCTGGGCGGTCGGTGCGCAGAAGGGCCGCGGGTTGCCGGTCCCAGGTTGTGAAGGCACGGCGAACTGCATCTCCGGTGTGGAATTCCTCGATGCGTTCAACAAGGGCTGGGTGGCCAGCACGGCGCAGCGGATCGTGGTGGTCGGCGGCGGCGATACGTCGATCGACGTCGCTTCGGTGGCACGCAGGCTCGGACACGTGACGACCAAGGCGGAGAAGGATATCGATCCGCATAGCGTGCTCGGCTACACGGCTCACGACGTGGCCGGCGCCATCCGCCGCGTCGATATGCAGGCGACACTGACTTCGCTTTTCCCGATCGAGAAGATGACGGCCGCCGAGCGCGAGCGCGAAGACGCCATGCGCGAAGGCGTCGAGCTGATGGGCAGCGTCATGCCGCTGGAAGTTCTCAAGGACGAGAACGGCCGCGCCCGTGCGCTGAAAATGTGCAAGTGCTCGATGAAGGGCAACCAGCCGGTGCCCGAAGAAGGTACCGAGTTCGAACTCGAATGCGATATCGTGATCTCGGCGATCGGCCAGATGGGCGATTTCGAAGGGCTCGAGCCGATGGACGGCGGCAAGGGCTTTATCGCCACCGACCGGCTTTACAACGTCAAGAACAAGCCGAAGCATTTCGCAGGCGGCGACATCATCCGCCCGCACCTGCTGACGACGGCGATCGGCCATGGACGGATTGCTGCCGACAGTATCGACCACTACCTCTCCGGCGATCCGCTGGAGAAGCGCCCGAAGGTCGACGTGCATCACTTCAATCTGCTCAACGAACTGCACCAGCGTGCACTCGACCCCGAGCCCTACGGCAGCGGCCAGGTGCGAGGCACCTCGGATGCAAAATTCGCCGTACACAACTACGAAGACCGGTCGGCGACGCAGATCATCCCGCACAGCGAACTGTTCAAGGGGCACTTCAAGTACGAAGCGCGCGAGAAGCGCGACGAGATCCACATCTCGGCGGAGAAGGTGCTCAACAACTTCGACGAGCGCCTGCAAGGCTTCACCGAGGAGCAGGCGATCAACGAAGGCAAGCGCTGCATGAGTTGTGGCATGTGCTTCGAGTGCGACAACTGCGTGGTGTTCTGTCCGCAGACCGCGGTCAAGCGGGTTCCGAAAAAGGAGCGCGCCGTCGGCCGCTACGTCTACACCGACTATTCCATGTGTATCGGCTGTCACATCTGTGCGGACGTCTGCCCTTCAGGCTACATCCATATGGGGCTTGGCGAGTAGGCGATATGATGGGTGCGCAATCATACATTGCCGGATGGGCCTACGTGTTGCTGTCAGCCATGCTCGTGTCGGCATGGCTGGCGGTTCCCGCCTACGCGCAAGAGGGCGCAAATCCGGCCGGAACCCGATTGGCGATGGCGCCCAAACCGGCGAGAGGCCAGGGCGACAAATGCGTCGCGCCGACCGATTGGATGCGGCGCAACCATATGAGCGTTCTCACCCATCAGCGCGACAAGACAGTGCACGACGGGGTGCGAGCGGGGCCGTTCGACCTCAAGGGTTGCATATCGTGCCATGCGGTGACGGGCGAGGACGGCAAGGCGGTCACGGTGGCAGATCCAAAGCACTTCTGCAGGACATGCCACGACTACGCGGCTGTCAAAGTCGACTGTTTCGAGTGTCACGCATCACGTCCGGTTGAAGGGGAACAAAGTTCCCAGTTGAATACCGAGCGCGATCTGGCGGCGCTCGCGGACTATCTCAAGGGGAAATCGCCATGAGCAAATGCAATGGCGGCAAGAGTGCTGATTGCGGCTGCAACAGCGAGACTTCGACGCCTGTCGAAACGGCCCGGCGCTGGTTCCTGAAGAGTGCGGCGGCCTTCACCACCATTGCGCTGGCTCCCAACGTCACGCTGCTGGCCTACGCCCAAGAGGGTGGCGCGCAGCAACCGGGTCAACCGCGCGGGGAACCGGTGACTGCCCAAAAGCGCTGGGGTCTGCTGATAGACCTGTCGAAATGCGCCGAGGGTTGCGAAGCCTGCGTTGGCGCGTGCTCGCGCGAGAACGGCTGGAAGGCGGAAGGACACCCGCGCACCGATGCCCAGTGGATCCGCAAGGTGAATATCAAGAACCGCAAAAGCGGAGTCGAGCGCTCGCTACCGGTGATGTGTCAGCATTGCGATTCGCCACCGTGCGTCGACGTGTGCCCGACGGGGGCCTCCTTCAAGCGCGCCGACGGGATCGTACTGGTCGACAAGCATATCTGCATCGGCTGCCGCTACTGCGTCATGGCCTGTCCCTATCAGGCTCGCTCCTTCATTCACGAACCGGTTGAAGACCAGAAGTCGTATGCGCCGCGCGGCAAAGGTACCGTCGAATCCTGCACCCTATGCGTCCATAGGGTCGACGCCGGAAGGGAGCCCGCGTGCGTCGAAGCGTGCGAAGCGGCCGGTCACAAGGCGATGATCTTCGGTGATCTCAACGATCCGGCAAGCGAAATCTCACAGCGTATCGCGCAATTCCCCACGCACCAGATCCGCGCCGATCTCAGGCTCGATACGGGCGTTCGCTACCAGAACCTATAAGCAGGGCAGGCGTATGAAACGGGTCATCTACAGGGAACTCGAGACGGAGCCGGGCTTCTGGGGGCCGCTCGTCGCACTCGTCCTGCTTGTCGGAGCCGGGCTGGGTTCCGCCTACTACATGGAACATCACGGGCATGTCGTCACCGGAATGGACAATCGCATCGTGTGGGGCCTGCCGCACGTGTTCGCGATCCTGTTGATCGTCGGGGCGTCCGGGGCGCTGAACGTTGCCTCGGTGGGTTCAGTGTTCGGGATCGCCGCCTATAAGCCGATGGCGCGGCTTTCGGCGCTGTTGGCGATTGCGCTGCTGGCCGGAGGCCTGGCGATCCTGGTGCTCGACCTCGGCCGGCCTGACCGGCTGGTCGTGGCGATGACGACATTCAATTTCAAATCCATCTTCGCCTGGAACGTGTTCCTCTATACCGGGTTCCTGGCGATTACGGTTGCCTATCTCTACGTGATGATGGAGCGGAACCTGGGGGGTTGGACAAAGCCTGTCGGTACCGTGGCCTTCATCTGGCGGCTGGCGCTGACGACGGGTACCGGTTCGATCTTCGGCTGGCTGGTGGCGCGCGATGCCTACAACAGCGCTGTGATGGCGCCACTGTTCATTGCGCTGTCGCTGGCGCTGGGGACCGCGGCCTTCATCCTCATCACGAGCTGGCTGTTGGCGGCTGACGGTCGCCCGTTCGAGGAAAGTGTCGTCACGCGGCTTGGCCGTCTGCTTGGCATTTTCGCCGCGGCCAACCTCTATTTCGCGGGCGTGCAACACATTTCAGCGCTGTACATCGCAGAGCGGGTTCCTGTCGAAGACTTCCTGCTGGTCAGCGGCGGGATCTATCCGGTGCTATTCTGGGGCGGGCAGGTGATCCTGGGCGGGCTCATTCCGATGGCGCTCGTGTTCTTTGCTGCCTCGCGGAGCACGGTGCTGCTTGCCAGCGTGCTGGCGATTATCGGGGCTGCCGCGCAGATCTACGTCATCATCATCGGCGGCCAGGCGTTCCCGCTCTCGATGTTCCCCGGCTACGACGTCTCAAGCAACATTTTCGACGGTGCGATTGCCGATTATACGCCGAGCCTGCCGGAGGCCGCGCTGGGCCTCGGGGGAATCGCCATTGCTCTGACGGCAGTGCTGGTGGCGGTCAGGGTGCTGCGCATCCTGCCTTTGCAGTTGATCGGTGAAACGGACGCGGCGGACGGAAATGCCGGGACGCAATCCTCCGGTTCCCAGAAGGGGCGCCCGGCAGCGGCGTAGCCCCTTATGGCGCGTATCCTTATCTCGGCATCGCACAAGTCTTCCGGCAAGACGACGATATCCGTCGGGCTGGGCGCGGCCATGACGGCGCGCGGGCTCAGCGTGCAGGCCTTCAAGAAGGGGCCAGACTATATCGATCCGATGTGGCATGCGCGGGCAACCGGCCGGTCCTGCTTCAATCTCGATTTCAACACACAGACCCATGCGGAAATCCTGTCGACGCTGGCGCGGAGGGCGGTCAACGCCGACATTTCGCTCATCGAAGGCAACATGGGGCTGCATGACGGCGTCGACGTCGAAGGTTCGGATTCGTCGGCTGCGCTTGCCCGGCTGATCGGGGCGCCGGTGGTTCTGGTCGTCGACTGCGAAGGGATGGCACGCGGGATCGCTGCGTTGCTGGTGGGGTTCCAGTCGTTCGAACCGGATGTGCGCATCGGCGGTGTCATCCTCAATCGTACTGCGGGTTCGCGTCAGCAGGGCAAGATCAGAGGGGCAATCGAGCGCTATAGCGACATTCCGGTTCTCGGCGCGCTGTCGCGGGCCAGCGAATTGACGATTCTCGAGCGGCATCTGGGCCTCGCGACACCCGAAGAGACCGAGGGCGGCGATGATAGGATCGAAATGCTCAGGCGGGCCGTGGTTGATAATATCGACGTCGATCGCGTTATCGAGATCGCCCGCTCCGCCTCGCCATTGGCGGGCACCGATTGGCGAGAGCCTGGGTTTTCTCCAAGCAGCGGAAGCGGCTGCGTTGAGCAGGTTGTCATCGCCGTGGCTCGCGATTCCGCGTTCGGCTTCTACTATCCAGACGACCTTGAGGCGCTGGAACGGGCAGGCGCGAGGCTGGTGTTTTTCAGCCCACTGGCCGATGCGAAACTTCCTGCCGCCGATGCGCTCTTCATCGGCGGCGGCTTTCCCGAGACGCACATGGCGGAACTTGAGCGCAACGGGACTTTGCGCAGTGCCGTCAGGAGCGCGGCTGCCGGAGGGCTTCCTATCTATGCCGAGTGCGGCGGGCTTATGTATCTTTCGCGTTCGATACGCTGGGGCAATGAGGAACGCGCGATGGCCGGCGTAATCGAGGCCGACGTCGTAATGCACGCGCGGCCGCAGGGCCGGGGGCTGGTGAAAGTGGCGGCCACGGCTGCGCACCCGTGGCATGGAGATGTTCCTCAGCCGGCGGCACTACGGCCTTTCGCAGCCCATGAATTTCATTACGCGGCGCTGACCAATGTGCCGCCGGACACGACATTTGCTTTCAACGTGCTTCGCGGGCACGGCGTCGACGGGAGTCATGACGGTATCGTAAGCGGCAACGTTCTGGCGACGTTCACGCATCAACGCGATACCGAAGCCAACCGGTGGGCTGAATGCTTCGTGGGTTTCGTGCGTGGCGTCAAGGCTGGCCGGACGGGTTGAGCATTCGACCGAATTCGCAGCGTGCCGTGACAACAGACATTGCCCGGTAGCCAGAGGCCGAGGTCGACCTCTTGTCAGACTGACTGTTCCCCGCCACCGTTCAACTTGCCGATGCGGCTTAGGTTGCAACCTTGAGGTTGAGACTGACAGGCACCGACCGGATCAGATCGTCCAGCACCGGGCAATGCGCATCGACCGTTTTCTGCAACGCTTGCAGCTGTTCGGCGGTGGCGGGGCTGTCGATCGTCACGTCGCCGTCGATCCTGAGGAAACCGGCAGGCACCGCGTCATCGACACCCATGAACCCGCGCAGATCCTGCGTGCCTCTCAATTCAATCGAGATGCCGTTGATCGGAACGCCCATCGAGTCCGCATAAAGTCGCCAGGTCACTTCCTGGCACGCGGCAAGTGCGGCCAGAAGCAATTCGCTTGGCTTGGGCCCCTGGTTTGTGCCTTCGAAGCCGTAGGGCTGGTCGGAGGTGATGGTATGGCTGCGCATGCTGATCGAGCTGCGAAAACCGCCCTGGTTTCGACTGGTGACCGTCACGGTCAGCGGATTATTTGCGCTGCCATCCCTCAGCGCCTGCTGGGTGCGCTTGTGAAGGTCTGCGAAGGACTTCTGCTGCATCGGTCTCGGTTCCCTGCGGTCTGCAAATCCGGAAGTTCAGATCTGCTGATTGAGGCGCGGCTTCCAGAACGGTCGAAACAATTCGATCTTCGGACAACGGTTCATGACCACCTTCAGCCCGGCGGATTCGGCAAGTTCGGCGGCCTCGTCGTCGCGGACACCGATCTGCGCCCAGAGAACCTTGGCGCCGATCTCGATGGCTTCCTGCGCAATGCCGTCGAGCGCCGGCGAAGCGCGGAAGACCTTTACCATGTCGACCGGGCGGACGATATCCTTCAGCGGGGGATAAACCCTGAGCCCGCGAATTTCACCGCCTGCCTCATTCGGATTGACGGGGCCATTTCGTAGCCTGTCTCGTGAAGCACGCGCAGCACGCCATAGCTGAATTTCGTCGGATCCGAATTGGCGCCCGCCATGGCAATCGTTTTCACGGACTTGAGGATGTCGGCCAGATAGTCCTGCGGGTAGTCCTCGTCGTGGTTGATGAAGGTGGCAGCGGTCATGGCTTCTCCTCCAGGGGCGTTGCTAGGTCCGATTTCAGTTCATGGGGCGCGAGCAGGTGAGCGAAGGGATCTCTGTAAAGCTTGTCGTGGCTGTCGACGCCAACCGCAAGCGCGCAATCGCTCAGCGGCCGGGCGACGCATAGAAGGATGTAGCCGTCGCTCAATTGCTTGTTGTTCAGCACCACGGCAGCGCGCTGATCGACCTTGCCATGCAGCAGCCTGGCAGCGCACGAGATACAGCCGCCGTACTTGCAGCCATAGGGAAGCGAAACGCCCTGGGCTTCGAGGGTGGCAAGCAGCGGGCGCCGCCGAACGACCACGAACGGTTTGCCGCCGCGGTTTGCCAATGTGATCGTTACCTGGTCTTGCATCTCTCTAAAGTCAGATGTCGGAGGTGCAGTCGCCGCCGGGATAGCGGGTTTCGTGGCAGCGCGCAGGGCCGTTTTGCTCCTTGCCGAAGTCGACGAAGAAGTCCTCGTTGATCTTCATGCCGCCGGTCTGCGTGTCGAACCCGGCGATGATGTTCATCAACGTGCTCTTGCCGCAGCCTGAAGGGCCGACGATCGCAGCTAAGGACCCCTTCAACGATAAGTGAATCGTGATCCGTGGTGCGACGGATCGACTCGGGAGGATTCCCTGGCGGTGCGAACAGTCGTACGTGCCGTTGGTATGATCGACCGGGATGGCATCA